>JAAROH010007609.1_pt1 | contig 146911 bp, 138 predicted proteins | sample 7248631 | NCBI WGS metagenome assembly JAAROH01 (sample SAMN09772309, study PRJNA484901) | compost metagenome | isolation source: Vermicomposting unit | place: India | reverse complement strand
GTACAACAAAATCCGGGCACCCGCGAGGGGTTACCCGGATTTTGTCTTCAACCTGAGGCCGGCTGCACAGCCGGCCTGTTCCGCTCACGCGCCCAGGGCCTGGTTGTAGGTCTGCAGCGCCTCTTCGGCGCGGCCCAACCGCTCCAGGCACGCGCCGATGGACCACAGGTACTGCTTGTTGTGGGGCTCGGTGGCCACTGCGAGCCGGTAGGCGTTCAGGGCCTGCTCGTACCGGCCCAGCGCGAAGTAGCACGCGGCCTGGTTGGCCAGGGCCGCGGGGTCGTCCGGCGCCCGCTTCAAGGCCTCCTCGAAGCAAGCCAGGGCCTCCCGGTACTGGCCGGCCTTCAGCAGCAGGTGCCCCTTGTTGTTCAGCAGGGTCGGGTCGCCCGGCGCCTTCTGGAGGGCGGCGTCCAGGAGGGCGGTGGCCTCGGCCATCATCCCCCCCTCGAAGAGCGCCGCCGCCAGGTTCCCCAGGGTCAGCGGGGAGTCGGGTTCCAGCGCGCTGGCCTGCCGGTACGACTCGATCGCCTCCCGCGTGCGCCCGGCCCGCAGCAGGGTGTAGCCCACGTTGTTGAGCAGCGTCGGGTCCGAGGGCCGCAGCCGGACGGCCCGCAGCAGCGCCCGGAGCGCCTCCGCGGTCTGACCGGTCTTCTGCAGCGCCAGACCCAGGTTGGCCCAGACGGCGCCGTCCGTGCGCAGCAGTCTGGCTGCCCTGTGGTACGCGTCGGCGGCCTCCTGCAGCCGGCCCAGCTCGTTCAGGCACAGTCCCCGCAGGTTCCACAGGGTGCCGCTGCGCGGCCTTCCCGCCAGGGCCCCGTCGATGAACACCAGGGCCTCCTCCGGCCTCCCCAGCGCCAGCAAGGTCCTCCCCTTGGTCACCCACAGGTCAGGGAGGCCGGGATTCACCCGCAGCCCGGCATCCAGGTGCGCGATGGCGGCTTCGGGCATGCCGCTCCTCACCAAGGCCTCCGCCAGCCAACGCCGGAGGTGCGGATGGTCGGGGTCCCGTTTGACCGCCGGCGCCAGGTGGTCGACCGCTTCCTGGACGACGGAGTCCCCGCCGGTCTGCAGCAGCATGACGCCGAGGCGCGCCCGCAGGTCCAGCCGCTCGGGATGGGCGGTCACCAGCGCCCGGCACCGGTCGACGGCCTGTGCCACGCGGCCCGCGATCAGGGCGAGCGCGGCCGCCCACCAGCCGAAGGGCGGACGCTCGTGCCAGGGAAACGCCGCGAGGTCTGTCAGCAGACCGATACCGCTCACGCGTGCGGACCCAGAGGTAGCAGCTCCCGTCATTGCCGTTTCCTCCCGGAAATGAGCCTGCTGCCCCCTATATTTGACCCGCACGGACCCCATTCCTGCCCAGCGCTTCCATAAATCGGTCGACACAAACGGCGGATTCTGTCAGGAATTGTCGATGACGCCTGGTTCCTGCGGCACAGCCCGATACCCCGCCGCGGCGATCCCCGCCAGAACCCGCTTCGCCGCTTCCACGCCGCCCGGCACGTCCAGGGGGAGCATGAGCACGGCCCCCGGGTGCAGGGCGCGCAGGGCATGGTCGGCCAGCTGCACGGGACCCGCGCCGGCCCCGGGCGCCGCGACCGCGTTGGACCAGAGGACCAGGTCCAGCCCCTCCTCCGCCGCCAGGCGCCTGAGCTGCCGGTCAAAGCGGCCGAGGGGGGGACGCAGCAGCGCAGGCCGTTCCCCCACGGCTCGCTCGATGGCCTGGCTGGCCCGCCGCAGCTGCAGCCTGACGGCCACAGCCGGCCGGTCGCGCAGATCCACCTCCCGGTATCCCAGGCTGCCGATTTCGTGGCCGTCGGCGCGGATGCGCCCGAGATCGGCCGGACGGCGCTCGGCCTCGTCCCCGGTGACGAAGAAGGTCGCCAGGGCGCCCTGTGCCCTGAGGGCGTCGAGCAGCGCCGACAACTCCTCGGCAGCGGGCAGGTGATGGAACGTGAGCGCCACCGTCCCCGCGTCCCCGCCGCGCGGCGCAGCCAACGGGGGCGCCTCGTAGACCACCAGCGCCCCTTCCCCGCGCTCCGGCACGTCGTAGGCCGCGGCGGTGACCGGCGCCTGCGGCCTCGACTGAAGGGCGCCGACGGTCATGCGCCCGGCCAGCCCGTCCACCGTCAGCCCGTAGTGGCGCTGCGCGGCGAGCACGGCCGCCTCGGTGAGGGGGCCGAAGATGCCGTCCACCGGCCCCGGGTCAAAGCCGTTGGCGGCCAGCAGCCTCTGGAGTTCGGCGACGGCCGGACCGGCGTCGCCGAACCGGAGCGCCCTGACGCTGACGGCCTCGGCCAGCGGACCGGCCGAGGCCGCGCCGTTTGCCGCGGCGGCCGGCAGCGCGATCAGCAGCGCCAGCGCGGCAAGCCATACGGAACACCTCACGGGTAGACCCTCCTTCCAGCCTCTCTCAGCTGGAGAGTCTGCCCCTTCCGTGCGTTCCGTAAACCTGCGTACCCTCCGCCATGACCGCCGCCCCCGTGCACGTGGCGGGCATGCCTCACCGCCGGCCCAGGCTGACAGCCGCAACGCCGGCCAGGGCGCCGGCGCCTGCGCCGACCGCGAGCCCCCGCGCCAGCCCGAGGATTCCCGGCAGGTCCCGGAAGATGCCGATGATCACGGTCACGGCCGCGACGAGGCCGACTCCGGCCGCCAGCCCGTGCATGAAGCCGCCCCGCCCGGCCAGCCAGGTCGACCTGGCCCCCGCCAGTGCGGCGGCCACGCCCTGGACGATCAGCGTGCGCGCGGCCTCCGCCTGGGGCTCCGGCGCGAACCAGAAGTCCAGAACCCCCAGTGTGAGAGCCGCGGCCACCATCAGCAACAAGCCCCAGAGCACGCCGGAAGCCAGGGCTCCCAGGTCGACCAGGGCCTCTCCTCCATCTGCCCGGCGCACGTGTCCTCACTCCCCTTCCACGGCTTGACCCATTCTTATGGGTGTCCGTTGAGGGGTATGCAAAGGCCCCGCCTTCCGGCGGGGCCAAATCCTCCCGTTGTCGCCGCAGAGCATGCCGCGGGGCGGGGTCAGCGGCGGGTGACGTCGGCCAGCCAGGGCTGTACTTTCTCGTCCCACTTGCGCAGGACGACCAGCCACGGGCCCAGCACCACGTAGGCCGTGAGGGGCATGAGGATGACGGCCCACGGGTTCCAGCCGGCGGCGAACAGCAGCGCGGCCAGCGCCAGGACCGGCCCCACGATCGGCCAGAACTGGACGCCCGCGCTCTTCCGCCGCTTCTTGAAGTCGGGGTACGGAATGGACGAGGTCATCAGGTACCCCAGGATCACCATGACGGCAGGGATCACGTGGGGCGGCGGCGGCGCGGTGCTCTCCTGCAGGAAGTAGAAGGCCATGGTGGAGAGCAGGGTGCCGGCCGCCGTGATGGGCACGCCCACGAAGTAGCCCTCGCTCACGAGGATGTTGAAGCGGGCGAGCCGCAGCGCCCCGCACAGGGGGAAGAACAGCGTGACCGCCAGGCCCAGGTAGCCCAGCTCACGGAGGCTCATCTGGTAGAGTAGCACCGCCGGCGCCACGCCGAAGGCGACCACGTCGGCCAGCGAGTCCAGCTCGCGGCCGAAGGCCCCGTCGGCCTTCATCAGCCGGGCCAGCCGCCCGTCCAGCCCGTCGGCGATCAGCGAACCCACCACCATCAGCGACGCGGCGCGCCACTGGCCGTCCATGGTCAGCAGGAGGCTCCCGATGCCGAAGGACAGGTTCGCCAGGGTGAACAGGTGCGGCAGGCTGGACAGCCCCTTCTGCCCCCTCTCCCTGATCCACTTCCCGCCCCGGACGGTGCGGACGCGCCACCGGGGACGGTGCGGTTGCATGACCGTGTTCTCGTTCACTGCGGAAGCCTCCCTATCACCGTTTGGCCGGCGACGACCCGGTCGCCCGGCCGCACCAGGACCTCGCTGTCCGCCGGGAGCCAGACCTGGGTGCAGGAGCCGAAGCGGATGAGCCCGAACCGCTGGCCCCGGTCGAGCCGGTCGCCCACCGCCGGCCAGGTCACGATCCGCCGGGCCACCAGACCGGCCACCTGGCTCACCAGCACCCGCTGGCCGCGGTCCGTCACCAGGCCCAGGTAGGCCCGCTCATTGACCTCGCCCACCGTGTCGTCCCATGCGGCCAGGAACTTGCCGGGCACGTACTCGCGGTAGGTCACCTCGCCCGCCACGGGCGATCGGTTGATGTGCACGTCGAAGACGGAGAGGAAGATCGAGACCAGCAGCGCACGGCCGCCCACGAACCGCGGCTCCTCCACCTCCCGGACGAACATGACGCGCCCATCGGCAGGGGAGACCACGAGGCCGTCCTCCCGGGGGATGGGGCGTTCGGGGTCGCGGAAGAACCACATGACAAACAGGGCCAGCCCCGCGAGCACGGCGCCCAGGGCCCAGTGCACGAAGAGAGCGAGAACGGCCAGCGCAACCAGCGCGCCGACAAACGGCCATCCTTCACGGGCGATGATCGGTCGTCTCATGTCAGACACTACTCTCTGTCATCAGATTACATGGTTTCGCCGTGGGGCTGACACCCGCGTCAGAAGGTCAGGTTCCACTGACGGAGCCGGTCCATCTGGTCGTAGCGGGTGAGGTCGAGGTGCACCGGCGTCACGGAGATGTACCCCGCCTCCACCGCCGATACGTCGGACTCGCGGTCGTTGTGGATCTCGGCCAGTTCGCCGGCCAGCCAGTAGTACTCCTGGCCGCGCGGGTGCATGCGGCGCACCCACTGGTCGCGGTAGATCCTCCGGCCGACCTTGGTCACCCGCACGCCCTTGATCGCCTCACGGGGCAGGGCGGGGACGTTGACGTTCAGCAGCGTTCCCTCCGGCAGCCCCTCCTCCAGCACCTTCAGAGCGAGCTGGGCGGCGAAGTCGGCGGCCGCCGAGTAGTCGGACGATGTCATCGAGTCCAGGGAGACGGCGATGGCGGGGATGCCCAGGATGGGTCCCTCCAGCGCCGCCGCAACCGTGCCGGAATAGAAGATATCGGTGCCCAGGTTCGCGCCCCGGTTGATGCCCGAGATGACCAGGTCCGGCCGCCGGGGCAGGATCGCCTCGATCGCCAGCTTGGCCGAGTCGGCCGGCGTGCCGGTCACGGAGATGCACGGCGCCACCGCGCCGGGAATCTCTACCCGCACCGGGAACAGCGGGCGGTACGTGGTGATCGCGTGCCCGCTGGCCGACCGCTCCCGGTCGGGTGCCACGGCCCACACTTCCAGGCCGGGGATCTGCTCCATGCGGGCGCGCAGTGCGTTGATGCCGGGAGCGAAAATGCCGTCGTCGTTGGTGAGAAGGACCAGCGCCATCCGTCTACTCCTTCCACGTGACCTGTGTGCTTCTGTAGTCTCTCCGCCTCGGCCTACGCCTCGTCACCCAGATTGAGCCACGCCATGGCCCGGTTGATGACCTCGTCGGTGCGGCCCCGGAAGACGGCGGGACCCGGCAGCGACCGCAGGAACTGCAGCCCGTAGCGGCTGCCCCTCGGCGAGAGCCGGTTGTCCAGTACAATGACGACCCCGCGGTCACCCCTGGTTCGGATGAGCCGGCCGAATCCCTGCTTGAAGCGGATCACCGCCTGGGGCAGGCTGAGGTGCGCGAAGCTGGAGAGGCCCCGGCGCTCCAGGTCCTCAATGCGCGCCTCCATCACCGGGTCGTCCGGCGGGTTGAACGGCAGCCGGACCATGACCACCGCGGACAGCCCCTCGCCGGGGATGTCCACGCCTTCCCACAAGGAGGCGGACCCGAACAGCACCGTGCGCTCGCCCGCCCGGAATTCCGCCACCAGCCGGCTGCGGGAGCCGTCCAGCCCCTGCCCCAGGAGCAGGAGGCCTTCCGCCTCCAGGTCGTCCTTCAGCGCCTGGTAGACCTGCCGGAGCTGCCGGTGGCTGGTGAACAGCACCAGGGTGCGGCCGCCGGCGATGACCAGGAACCGCCGCAGGAACTCCGCCGCCGCCTGGGTGAAGTCGCCCTCCTTCGGGTTGGGCAGATCCTCGGGGACCAGCAGCAGCGCCTGCTCCCGGTAGGCAAAGGGCGACGAGAGGATGCCCTCCCGCAGCCGGTCCGGAGGCAGGCCGGCGAGACCCAGCCGCTCCTTCAAGTGGGCAAAGCTCCCGCCCACGGCCAGCGTCGCCGAGGTCATGATCACCGACCGCAGCCGGCCGAACAGGTCAGCCCGCAGGACGTCGCCGACGTTGATGGGCGCGGAGCGCAGCGCCACCCGCAGCCGGTCCCCCCGTTGGGCGGATTCGATCCAGGTTACGTCGCCCTCGGCGGGCTCCAGAAGCACACGGTCGATCGCTTTCGTACTTTGAATAAGAATACCATTCTGCTTCTGGATGTCAACCAACAGCGCGTCGGCGTCAGCCAGCGGCGGGTCCCGCAGCTCCAGCGCCTCGGCCAGGAGCGCCAGGCCGGCTGCCAACGTGCGCAGCCGGTGCACGGCGTTGGCGCGGGCCTGCTCCAGCGCCTCCCAGAGCGGCCCGGTGCGCACGGCGTCGGTCAGCCGCAGCGACCGGGCGCCGCCCTCCTCGTCCGATCTGCCGCGCGCCTCCACCAGGTCGGCGCAGAGCCGGAACAGCTCATCGGCGGCCGCCCGGCACTGCTGGACCAGCCCGGCCAGCTTGTCCATGAGGTCCTCGCTGGGCAGCCCGACGGGCGGACGGGCGGGGATCACCTCGCCCCTGCGGAGCCGGCGCCGGAGCTGCGGCAGCAGCCCCTGGCCCGGCGACCGGTACAGGTAGAGCAGGGCGCCGGTGATGTCCCAGCTCTCGAGGTTGACGCCGAGGTTCTGCGTCGCCACCGTCTCCAGGTGGTGGGCCTCGTCGATGACCAGGTGGCGGAACGGCGGCAGGATCTGGTTGCCCGTCGCGAGGTCGGCGAAGAGCAGGGCGTGGTTGAGGACCAGCACCTGGGCGTCCCGGGCCCGCCGGCGGGCCCGGAAGGCGAAGCAGTGGCTCCGGAACCACTTGCACTTGGGGCCCAGGCAGGTTTCGCTCTCCGACTGGACGGCCCGCCAGAGCCGCTCCTCCTCCCCGGACAGGTTCAGCTCGGACCGGTCCCCGGTCTCGGTCTCGGCCAGCCAGGCCGCCAGGCGGATCAGAAACCGCCGCTCCTCCGGCGAGGTGAGGAAGTCGGCGCCCACGGCCGCCTCCTCCCACTTCCGCAGGCAGATGTAGTTGCTCCTGCCCTTCACCAGGGCCGCCTGCACCCCATCCAGCGGCGTGCCGGCCAGGGCCGACTGCAGGAAGGGGATGTCCTTCTCCCACAGTTGCTCCTGCAGGGTGATCGTGTGGGTGGAGATGGCGACCTTCTCCCCGTTGGCCCGGGCCCACGCAAAGGCCGGCACCAGGTAGGCCAGGGACTTGCCGGTCCCGGTGCCGGCCTCCATCAGCAGGTGCGCACCGTCGTTGAAGGAGCGGGTGACGGCCTCCGCCAGCTCCAGCTGCTGCGGCCGGTGTTCATAGTGGGCAATGGCCTCGCTGATCGCGCCGCCGCTGCCGAGGACGGAGAGCACCAGGGCGGGATCGATCGGCCCCGGCTCCCCCGGCTCAGGCTCCGGATCGGGCCGGTGCAGGGGGCCCGGATGGGGACGGATCCACTCGGTGATCGGCCGGGGTTTCTCGCCGCGGGCCTCGCGCGCCTCGAGTTCGGCCCGGAAAAGCGGCGACAGCGACCAGCCGGCGGGCTCGCCCACCGCCAGCACGAACTGCAGCAGGCCCATGTCCATGGACGCCAGCCGCTCCAGCAGCCGGAGGAACAGCCGGCCGCAGGCCCTGGCGTCGTCCTCGGCCCGGTGGTGGTGCTCCAGGGGCAGCCCGAGCAGCTCGGCCAGCGTCGCCAGCCGGTGATTGCGTGCCAGCGGCAGGGCGACGCGGGCGAGCTCCGCGGTGTCGTAACTCCAGTTGGGCAGGCTCCGGCCGGCGCGCGCGAACGCCGCCTGCAGGAACGCCACGTCGAACGGGGCGTTGTGCGCGACCAGCGGGAGGTCCCCGAGGAAGGAGGCCAGATCCGGCACGACCTCCTCGATGCGGGGCTTGCCGGCCAGCATGGCCGGGTGAATTCCGGTCAGGTGCTGGATGCGCTGGGGGACCGGACAGCCCGGATCGATCAGGCGCGAAAAGCAGCCGGTCTCGCGGCCGTCTTCAAAGCGGACAGCCGCCACTTCGATGAGGCGGTCGTGCTCGGGCGAGGTTCCGGTGGTCTCCACGTCTATCGCGACGAAGGAGCGCAGCCCCATGCGGGCTGTACCCCCCTTTCTTCACGCGTACCCATCCCCTAGTGTTTCGAGTTGGCCCGGCACAACTCCTCTGCGGCGGGGCGCTCAGTCGAGCCGCTCCCAGAGCCAGCCGGACGCGGCGCCGGACGCGGCGAAAGGCAGGGCCATCCACAGGGCCGCGGGCCACAGCCGTGGCAGGGTCCCCTCCCAGCCTCCCCACGCGTCCAGGTGGCGGGACACCAGGGCCGCCAGGTAGCAGGTCGCCAGCACCGCACCGCCCAGGGCGCCCGCGGCCGCCGGCGGCAGGCCGTAGAGGGAGACCAGCGCCCGCGCAGCGGCGACGGCTCCCGCCGCCAGCAGGCAGAAAAGCAGCGCCAGCGCCCAGAATCCCGGGGTGACGGCGAAGGCCTGCAGCGCACGCCAGAATCCCGGCGGCCGCTCCGCAGCAACTGCCGCCAGCAGGACGCCGCCGAAAGAGAGCACCGCGCCGGTGACGGTGCACGAAAGGAAACGGACCCAGCGGGGCATCGGCAGGACACCTCCCCGAAGAGGCTATGCCTGCCCGGCGCAGGACAGTACCCGGCCGGGGCCAACTGGCCCCGCCCCTCGCACCGGGTGTATAATTGGACTAACTGCTTACACGGGAGGCCTGAACATGCGTGCCGACGTGTATCCGACGGTGGTCAACATCCCCCCTGCGGAGGAGCTGGCAGGCCGTGTGGCGGTGGTCATCGACGTCCTGCGGGCGACGACCACCATCTGCACAGCCCTCGCCAACGGCGCAGACACCGTGGTTCCCATCCTCTCCCCGGAGGAAGCCTTCCAGGTGGCCCGCGACAACCCCGACCGGCAGTTCCTGCTGGGCGGTGAGCGCAAGGCGGTGCTCATTCCCGGCTTCCACTGCGGCAACTCGCCCCTGGAGTACACCGAGGCGCGCGTCAAAGGGCGGCCGATCCTCTTCACCACCACCAACGGCACCCGCGCCATCCGGCGCGCGGCGGGGGCCGACCGGGTGTACATCGCCAGCCTGCTCAACGCCCCCGCCGTCGGGCGGGAGCTGGCCCGCCTGGAGGTGGACGTGGCCATCTGCTGCGCCGGCACCCACGACCAGTTCTCGCTGGAGGACACCGTCTGCGCCGGCGCCATCCTGGAGTACATGGCCGGACCGGACCGCTCGGTGGAGACCAACGACATGGGCCTGGTCGCCCGGGAGCTGTTCCGCCGCTACGACGGCCGACTGGCCGACCTCCTGCACCTTTCATCCCACGGACAGAACCTGGTCAGGCTGGGCATGCAGGACGACCTCCTGTTCTGCGCCCAGCTGGGCACCCTGACCATCCTACCCGTCTTCACGGAGGGGCAGGTGGTGCTGCTGGAGTGAGGCAGGCCGGTGCGGATCGCCGCACCGGCCTGTTCGGCTACTTGGTGAAGGGCAGGTCGACGTCGACAGCCTCGCCGATGATCTTGTAGACGTCGCTGAGCAGCGTCCCGAGCCTCTGCTCGGCCATCAGGTAGTCGCGGATGTCCAGGTCCTGGATCAGCACATTGTAGAGCCGCTCCAGCCCTTCCTTCTGCTCCTGGGTCAGCTCCTTCCCCTGGAGCACCTCGGCCTGCAGCTCCATCTGGCGCTTGTGGAAATCCGCGATCATCTGCTCTGCGGCAGGCTTGCCCTTGATCTTCTCCCGGGCGTCCTGGAAGCTCTTGTACTCCTGGCTCTCCTTCAGCGCGCGGGCCAGGCTGTGGGCATGGTCGTACACGTTGACCATCTTCTGGCCACCTCCCCGGCGATAGTTTTCGCCTGCTGCCGCCGTTTCCCTGCCGCCCGGCCTGCGCCCGTCACTCCCACTCGAAGACGTAGATGTTGGACGTGAACCCGCCGCGCGCCCGCTGCTGGGCCGGCGCCAGGCGGAGCCGGGAGACCAGCAGCTTGGTGCCGTCAGGCGAGAAGTGCGGGTGGAAGAACATCGCCCGGGCGTCGTCGGGCAGCACCCGCCGCGCCTCCTTCGTGGCGAGGTCCAGGACGTAGATGCCCGTCGTTCCCCTGGGATTCCGGTAGGCGACCAGCCGGCCGCCGGGGTGCAGCCCGGGCATGATGCCCCCGCCTGAGGTGAGCCGCTCGGGTTCGCCCCCTTCCAGGGGCAGCCGGTACAGCTCATACTCGACGCCGGTCCCGGTGCGGGGGCCGCCCCCGAACAGCAGCCACCTTCCGTCCTGTGCCACGGCAAGGCCGCCGGAGATCAGCTCCCACCCCTCCGGCGCCCGGAAGATCTCCTCCTTGCGCCCGGAAGGGACCGCAACCCGCACGATCCGGTCGTTGGTGGTGTAATACAGCCGGTCTCCTGAAGGATCCCAGGCCAGGTACCCGATCGCGCCGGGCTCGCTGGTCAGCGCGATCGGCTTCCCGTCCGGTGCGTTCCCCGGTGGCACCGGCAGCAGCATGACCTGCGCCCCGCCGTCGCGGGTGGAGAGCCGCACGAAGGCCAGGGCGCGGCCGTCCGGCCGCCAGACCGGGCCGGCGTCCCATGCCCCCGGCTGGGTGGTCAGGACGCGCACCGGCCGGCCCTGGGGCGTGGTCAGCAGGATCTGGCCGTCCCGCATGAAGGCGATCTCGCGGCCGTCCGGCGACCAGACGGCGAATCCGTCCATCGCCGCGGTCTGGGTGAGCGGGGTGAGCCGGGCCGCCCACTCCGCCTCGGGCCTGCCCTCCCCTTCCGGCCCTGCGGAGGCCGGCACGCTGCTGCCGGGCAGCGCGCCGGGTGCGCTCCGGAGAATCGCCCCTACCAGCAACGAAAGGCCGACCAACAGCAGGAACGCGTGCGCCGCACCGCCGCCGGGCACACGAACCGAATGGCTCATCCGCATCCGCGTCGCCCCCCTGTCCCTCACTGGGATATTCAGCGGGAACGGGGGCTAGTACACCCGGCATGCGGGCGGGGTGGACGGGCGTATGGAACAGCGGGAGGAAGTGCGATGGGTCACCTGCTGTTCGTGGCCGCCGCCGGCGGCCTGGTCGCGGCCGTAATCTGGCTGGGGACGGACCGGGACGACCGGCTGAGCCACACCCTGGTCCGCCCCGCCGTCATGGCCCTGCTCAGCCTCCTGCTGCTCGTGATCCTCGCCGAGGCGGAGTTCTGGGCCTACAGCCTCTCCGCCGCCGCCGCAGGGATCGGGCTGTGGGAGAGCTACCTGGGCGCCTACCTGCTCATGTCGGCGCCCGTGAGCCGCACCGGCCCCGTGGCCCAGGTGCGCACCACGGCCCGCTGGCTGCTCAACACCCTGGCCAACCTGATGTTGCTGAACCTTTCCGCCCAGCTGGCCTTTCCGCACACCTTCGAGTGGCGCGGCATCCCGGCCTCGGCCCTGGACGTGGCGTACTTCACCGTCCTCACCTTCGCATCGGGAGGGTACGGCGACGTGCTCCCGGCCAGCCCGCTGGGCAAGCTGCTGGCCATGCTCACCAGCGTGAGCGGCCTGCTGTTTGCGACGATCCTGTTCGCCGCGCTCTTCCACCGTCTGCGGGAGGAGTGAGAGACGAACGAACCGGCCGGGGAAACCCCCGGCCGGCGTCAGGCCTCAGCGGGTGAACGGCTCCGACAGCGCCGTCACCCGGTCCATGACCTCCTGCGGCAGCTGCACTTCACAGGCGGAGACGTTCTCGGCCACCTGCTCGGGCCGGCTGGCGCCGACGATGGCGGCGGTGACGCCCGGCCGCGCCATCACCCACGCCAGGGTGAGCTGCGCAAGCGTCAGCCCGGCCTCGCGGGCCACCTGTTCCATCGCCTCCACCAGGTCGAAGTGGGCGGGCGTGAGCCAGCGCTCCGCAAATCGCGGGCCCTGCTTCGCCGCCCGGGAGTCCGGGGGCGGCGCCTCGCCCCGGCGGTACTTACCGGTAAACAGGCCGCCGGCCAGCGGGAAGTAGACGATCTGTCCCACCCCGTCCGCCAGGCAGGCCGGGATGACCTCCTGCTCGATCTGCCGGCTTACCGGTGAGTACTCGGGCTGGTTGGAGATGAACCGGGACCAGCCGTGCCGGTCGGCCACCGCGTTGGCCATCACGATCTGCCAGGCGGCGAAGTTGGAGCAGCCGATGTACCGGACCTTGCCCGCCCGGACCAGGTCCTCCAGGGCGCGCATCGTCTCCTCGATGGGCGTGTCGCCGTCCCAGCGGTGGATCTGGTACAGGTCGATGTAGTCGGTCTGGAGCCGGCGCAGCGACGCGTCCACGGCGTCCATGATGTGCTTGCGGGAGGCGCCCCGGTCGTTGGGGCCGTCGCCGGTCGGGTACCAGCACTTGGTCGCGAGGACCGCCCGGGAGCGCCGGTCCTTCAGCGCCAGGCCGATCATGCGCTCGGACTCGCCCTGCCCGTACATGTCCGCGGTGTCGATCAGGTTGATCCCAGCGTCCAGCGCCGCGTGCACGATCCGGATCGCGGTCGCCTCGTCGGTGCGGGTGCCGAAGGCGTTGGTGCCCAGGGCCATCTGGGAAACCTTCAGCCCGCTTCTGCCCAGATTGCGGTATTCCATTGATGCGTCTCACCTCTGCCCTAAGCGTTCGGCAGGGCGGCGGCAGATCCTGCCCTGGCGCGCCCCGGCCTTCCCGGGCAGGCGTCGCCCTCAGCGCAGGAAGCCCAGGAAGCCCAGGAAGCCGAGGAAGCCCAGGAAGCCGAGGAAGCCCAGGTAAGAGACTGCCCGGAGCCAGCGGTTCTCACTCCCCCAGTTGAGGAAGGCGCCGAAGGCGAAGAACACCCCGTACAGGGGATCCCGCAGGGACAGGAAGCCCAGGAGCGAAAGCGGCGCCAGGTAGCGCAGCCACGGCACCGGGACGGACCGGGGACCGGTGGGGGACAGGCGGTTCTCCGAAGTGCGGTTCACGGGTGTTCCTCCTCTCCGTCAGCCTCGCGGGACGGCCCGTCTCGGACCCCGGCTCACCACTGCGGGCGCCCCGCGAGCATGAATGCGCCGGCGAACAGCAGGCCCGCTAACACCAGGTTGGTCACGCCGACGACGGGGCCGAAGGAGACGTGCCCCAGGACGGCCGCAGAGGCGGCGAAGAGCGCCAGGACCATGAGGAAGGCGGCGGCGTAACTCCTGACGGTGCTCCGGGTGGTGAACATCCGGAAGCGGTACTCCACGTTGAACCACGCGCAGGCTGTCCTGGCGAGCGCTCCCGCGGCGATGAGCAGCGGCGCCCCGGGACTCCCCTCTGCCGCCAGAAAGACGCCACCGGCCGCGGCGGTCAGCAGCACCAGCGGCAGCGCGGGCAGGGTCTTGGCCGCGATCAGGCGGGAGAGCGGCGTGGGGCTCAGCCGGAGCAGCGGGACGCGGTCGGCCTCCCCGTGGGTGAACACGTCGGTCATCATGCCGACCATGCCGGCGCAGAACACCACGAGCGCGGTGGCGGTCCAGGCGGGGTCGGAGAGAAGCGGCTGGGAGCGGAAGATCGACAGGACGATGGCCCCCGCCACGACCGGAGCGGCCAGCAGCCGGCCCCAGACGCGCGGGTCCCGGACGATGAGCCGCATCTCCTTGCGCAGCAGGGCGGAGAATCCGACGGGGCGGAGTACGATGCCCTCGGCGGATCGCCTGCCGCCGGCCCCTTCGTGAGCCCTGAAGGCGGTGAGCCGGGCGGCAAGGGCCACCAGGAGCGGCGTCGGAGCCAGCACGGCCACGGCTCCCCGCGCGAGGGCGTGTCCCGGACCCGCCCACCAGCCGAACCCCCCGCTCAGGTCGAGGCCGGCGAACGCCGCTCCGAGCGCGGCCGCCGGCGCGGCCAGCTGAAGGGCCCTGACCAGCAGGTGGGTGAGGCCCCGCCCGAGCACACGGAGGGACAGGGAAGCGAGGGCGTGCCCCAGGGCGGCCGCGGGAAGCCCGATCAGGGGCAGGGCGACGTACCCTGCCAGCGCCGCCGTCCGGCCCCCGCGCACCAGGCCCACGAGGGCCACCGAGAGGAGCGCAAGGGCCTCCAACGCCGCATAGGCCGCGGCGAGGCCGAGGATGCCGGGCAGGTCGCCGGCTTCGCCGGGTGCAGGCCCCTGCCCGGTCAGCGCGTCCAGGTGCAGGAGCGCGGCCGCGGCCAGCAGCAGCGCAGTCCGGACGCGCCGCCGGGGATGGCCATGCCCCAGCCGCCAGCGGGACCGCAGTTCCTGCCGGAAGAGGGTCCACAGGGCGCGCATCACAGCCCGACCTCCGCCGCACCCTGCGCGAACTGCCGGAGGTCCGTGGCCAGCCGCCCGCGACGGACCGGGAAATCGGCTACCATCCGCCCCTGCCGCAGCACCACCGCTCGCTCCGCCAGCCGCTCCACCAGTTCCACGTCGTGGCTCGCGACGATGACGGCGCGATCATCGCCCCAGGTGCGCAGGAGCTGAACGGTGAGCTCCGCCGCCTCGGCGTCCAGGCCGGAGAACGGCTCATCCAGCAGGAGGAGCGGCGGCTCCCGCAGGAAGACCGAGATGAGCCCCACCTTCTGCCGCATCCCCTTGGACAGGTTCTGAATCCAGGTGTGGCGGGCTTCCCAGAGTTGGTACTGCTTCAGGTACCCCGCCGCGCGTTCGGTGGCCACCCGCGATGGGATGTTCCAGAGCGCTGCGACGTACTCCAGGTACTCCGCAGGCGTCAGCGCCTCGTACAGCGGCGGCACGTCGGGCAGGTAGCCGACCAGCATCTTTGCCTCCCGATGCCCGGCCGCCGCCGGCAGGCCGCCGATGATGGCCAGCCCGCCGTCGGCAGCCAGGAGGCCCGTGGCCACCCTGAGCAGGGTGCTCTTGCCGGCGCCGTTGTGGCCCAGGAGGGCCACCCTCTCTCCCCGGCGGACGGTCAGCGATACGTCGTGCAGCACCTCGCGCTGCCCGAAGCGCTTCCGGATGTTCTCCAGGACGAGCAGCGCCTCCGTCATCCGCCGGTGCCCCCCGCCGGGCCGCGCGGACGGACGCAACGCCACAGCTCCTGGTCGACGTGGGTGGCGAGTCGACGCCCATCGCCGGTCACCTCTTTTCTGTAGCAAACAACATAATCTTAACATATTTTTACGCAAGTGTGCATCCGGTTGGAGCCGGCGGATGGTTCCGAGTTCCGTGCCGCCGTGCCGTCCTGTGCCCACGGCACGGTGAGAGCCGGGGCCTCCCCCGGCTCTCCCGTCCTCTGCCTCCGCTTACTCCCGGACCAGCCTGGCCGCCGCCTCGCGGACCCGGGCCATGATCTCGCGCCCGTCCATCGTGGTCAGCCGGCCGCCCTCGTACACGATGCGGCCGTCGACGATGGTCATGACCACGTCGCCGGGCAGCGCCGAATAGGCGATCAGCGCGAACACGTCGTGGTTCGGCGTCAGGTGCGGCCGCTCCGCGTCGATGAGGATGAGGTCCGCTTTCTTGCCGGGCTCCAGCGAGCCGATCTCGGACTCCATCCCCAGCACCCGGGCGGCCTCGATGGTGGCCATGGCCACGGCGTCGTACGCGGTGTAGACCGCCGGATCCCCTTCCAGCTCCTTGGCCTGGATGGCCCCGATGCGCATTTCGGACCCGAGGATGTGCAGCATGTTCTCGGAGGACGCGCCGTCGGTGCCGAAGCCCACCGCGACCCCTTTGCGCCGCATCTTCGCCACCGGCGTGCGGCCCGAGGCCAGCTTCAGGTTCGAGACGGGGCAATGGCAGACGCCGGTGCCCGTCTCGGCCAGGATGGCGATGTCGTCGTCGTCCACGTGGACGCAGTGCGCGGCCACCACGTGGCGTCCCTTCATCAGTCCGAGGTCATACACATGCCGGATCGGGCTCTTGCCCCAGTTGCGGCGGGCCTCCTCCACCTCGTCCCGGGTCTCCGAGAGGTGGATGTGGATGCCGACGCCCAGTTCGTCCGCCAGTTCGGCACACGCCTGCAGGGCATCGGGCGGGCAGGTGTAGGGAGCGTGGGGCCCCACCATGAACGTGATCCGCCCCCCGGCCTTGCCGTTCCACCGGTGGAACGCCTCCCGGCTCTCGTCCAGGCGGGAGAGCGCCTCCGACGGGCCGCCCACGCCGATGATGCCCCGCGCCACGATACCCCGGATGCCCGTGTCCTGGATGGCCCGCGCCACGGCATCCGCGGGGAAATACATGTCGAGGAAGGTGGTGATGCCGCCGGAGAGCATCTCGTACGCCCCGAGGGCGGTGCCCCAGTACACGTCGTCGGCGGTCATGCGCGCCTCGGCGGGCCAGATCTTCGTCTGCAGCCACTCCATGAGACGCATGTCGTCGGCGTAGCCCCGCAGGAGGGTCATCGCCGCGTGGCAGTGGGTGTTGACGATCCCGGGCATGACAATGCGCCCCGATGCGTCGATCCGCCTTGCCCCCGCCAGGTGCGGGGCTCCGTCCCGGGGCCCGGCGTAGACGATCCGCCCGGCCTCGACCAGCACGACTCCGTTCTCGTAGACATCCGCCTGTCCGGTCATGGGAAGCACCGTTCCGCCCTCGATGACCAACCGCTCCATCGACGTCTCCCCCTCATCCGTTGATGCGCGGGCCGGCGCGCCGGTCCCGTCCAATTTCAGGATTAGTTTAGCGGACCCGCTCCGGCCCGGCAAGCCGGGCCCGCGGCGCGGGAGCCCGGGATTCGGGGATGCTGATAGGGAGAAGGCCGGGGCGCGGGCGGGTCAGGCAGGAACGCCCGCAGTTCAGGCGGAATAGTAGTCCTTAGGTTTTTCGCGGCCTGACCGGGAAGCCGGAAGCGAACGGGAGCGTGAAACGGACTTGAGTTCTGCCGAAGCAACCAGCCCCTACAGCGCAAGCAGTATCATCATCATCCCGGCCCTGGAGCCACCGCCCGCCCTGGTGAAGTACGTACAGGCTCTGCTGGAGCGCGGGTTTCCGCGGATCGTCATCGTCGACGACGGAAGCAGCCCCGCCTGCCGCTCCATCTTTGACAGCCTGGCCCGAATGAGCGGATGCGTGGTGCTGCGGCACGAGGTGAACCGCGGCAAGGGAGCCGCCCTGAAGACGGCCCTGCGCCACTGCTTGCAGCAGGGGTGGCAACAGATCTACCGCCGCGTCATCATGGTCGACGCCGACGGGCAGCACGCGGTGGAGGACGTCTGCGGCATGGCCAGGGCCTCCCACGAGCACCCCGACGCCTACGTGCTCGGCATCCGTGACTTCAACCAGAAGAGCGTGCCCGCCCGCAGCCGCTTCGGCAACCGGCTGACCAGCGGCGCCTTCCACCTCTTCTACGGCCGCTACCTGCGGGACACCCAGACCGGGCTCAGGGCCCTGCCCATCAGCCTGTGGGAGTGGGCGGCCCAGATCGCGGGCGAGCGCTTCGAGTACGAAACCAACTGCCTGGTGCAGGCCATGAAGCAGGGCATCCCCATGGCGGAGATGCCCATCCGGACGCTCTACTTCAACAAGAACGAGAACACGCACTACCGCACGCTCCGGGACTCGTGGCCCATTTTCAAGATCCTGATCCGCCACCTGGGCGCCTATGCGCTGGCCGGCGCGATCGCCTCCGCGGTGACGCTGTCCGTGTTCGCCTGGGTGGACCTGGTCTGGCTGAAGGGTGCAGCCCCGGCCGGCCGCCTGCTGGCGGCCAGCGTCGTCAGCGCCGCGGCCGGGTCGCTGGCGCGCCTCCTCCTTCATTGGGTGCTGCGCGTGCGCACCGAGCGAAACATGACCGACGCCACCGCCACGTACTACCTGCTGGTGGCCGTGCAGATGCTGGCCTCGTACCTCGTGGTGCTCGCGGTGCATCTCCTCACCGACTGGACGGCCGTGTGGATCAAGCTGGTGGCCGACATCCTGCTGGCGGTGGCGGGTTACCAGATTCACCCGCGCTGGCTGTTCAAGTCCGACCACACCCCCGAGGGAGTCTGACATGCCCTTCTACGGCAAGCTGTTCCTGTTCTGCCGCGCCGTGCTCCGGCGCCTGTCCCCGCGCTACACCCTTGTCCGCCCGGAGCGGCTGCTGGAGCCTGCGGTCTACCTGTGCCGCCACGCCGACATCCACGGCATCGTGCTGAACCTGCTCTGGCTCCCCGTCCCCGTCCGCACCTGGGGCCTGCACCAGTTCGGCGACCGCGGCGCCTGCTACCGGCATCTGCGGGACATCACGTTCGGGGCGCGGTACGGCTGGCCGCGCTGGAAGGCCACTGCCCTCGCCTGGCCGGCCTCCATCGGCCTGTCGGCGCTTTACCGTTCCGCCGGGTGCATCCCCGTCTACCGGGGTTCCTCCCAGATCATCAGGACCTTCCGGGAGAGCACGGAGGCGTTGAAGCGGGGCGAGAGCCTGCTGATCTTCCCGGACAAGGACTACGCCAGCACCGACAGCGAGGTGTCGGAGCTGTACGAAGGGTTCCTGAGCATCGACCGGTTCTACCACCGGGCGACCGGGCGGCACATCCCCTTCGTGCCGCTCTACATCGACCGGCAGGCCCGCACCATCAGGGTCTGCGAGCCGCTCTTCTTCAGCGACGGGCGCGACCGGAAGGCGCAGACGGCGGAGCTCATCCGCACGCTCCAGGAGCGGCTGGGCGGGCACGGCTGCTGAGCAAGAGGCAAAGCCAGCACGGGGGTGCTGGCTTTTCTTCCTGTCCGACTCTGCGGTTTCGGGCAGCGGGCGGGGCGACCTCTCCTAGGCCGGCAGCCCGACGTCGGTGACCTGCACCCTTCCGGCCTGGGGGTCGAGGTACCACACCGTGGATGAGGCCAGGAGGGTGTTGAGCCCGAGCCCCAGGTCGATGCAGGTGCCCATGATCTCCTCGATCGCGCTCAGATCCAGCATGAGGTACTCGCAATCACCCAGCGCGAGGCCACCGATCTGCAGACCGCGGGTCCGCCCCACCGGCAGCGTCACGGTGGTGCCGCTGGAATCGGTCGCCTGCGTCTCGTACAGCACCTCCGGCCGCAGCCCCAGGTCATCCAGGTGCGCGGTGTTGAGCACGCTCATGCCGGCCGCGGTGTCGAAGAGGGCCCGCAGGCGCCGGCCGCCCAGTTCGATCTCCACGAAGGGAACCCCGCAGACGAACTCCAGCGGCGCCGCAACCCGCGGGTAGCTGTCCGGCAGTCGCTCACGCCCCATCCGCAGGCCCTTGAAGTCCAGCAGGAGCGGCCGGGACAGGAGCGTCTTCGCACCAAGCCGCATGCTGACCGGGAAGGGGTGCTTCTCGTATCCGTTCTCGTCGCTGATGGCCACCTGCAGGGGACCCACCTGTTCGTCCAGCAACCGGACGTCGGGGACGCGGCCGCTGCGCAGCCGCACCTCGCGGACGGCGCCGTGGACCGGCCCCTCCTCCCCGTCGAGCATCTCGACCCCTTCGAAGACGCCGAACGCGAGGTCGATGTTGGCACCCGTGTCGATGTTGGCGAGCCTTTTCTGACCGGCGACCTCTGCCTGCGCGAAGAGGTGAAGGTCGTACAGCAGGAGAAACTCCACGGACGGACTCCTCCCCGACTGAGAGTTGCCATATGCCCAGGAGTTCGCATATTACAATCGTCAGTCCTGCGCGAGACGGCGGCGGAAGGGCGAGTCGGTGCCGCCGCGCCGGTCCACGCCTTCACGGACACGGTTCTTCCGTGTTGTACACACCGGGCCCCGGGCGGCCGATGAGGTAGCCCTGCGCGTAGTCGATGCCGTACTCCCGCACCACCTGCAGGGTTTTGGGCGAGTCCACGAACTCAGCGACGGTCTGCTTGGCCAGCTCGCGGCACACGCTGGCCAGCGCGCGTACCAGATGCTGGTCGGCGGTGTCGTGAGGCAGGTTGCGGATGAATGCCCCGTCGATCTTGATGTAGTCCACCGGCAGTCGCTTCAGGAAGTAGAGCGAGGCGAAACCGGCGCCCACGTCGTCCAGGGCCAGACGGCAGCCCAGCGCCTTCATCTCGCCGATGAACCGTTCCGCCTGATCCACGTCGCTGATGGCCGCGGTCTCCGTGATCTCCAGCACCAGGCTGGCGGGGTCCACGTCTCGCAGGGTGAGCCCGCGGCGGATGACGGCGGGCAACACGGGGTCCATGAGCGTCCGGCCGGAGAGGTTGACCTCCAGCACCGTACGGCGCCCGGCCCGCTGCAGTTCGGCCAGCTCCCGCACGGCCCGTTCCAGCACCCAGCGGTCCACCTGCTGGATCAGGTCGAACCGCTCGGCAACGGCCATGAACTCGCCGGGGAAGATCAGCTCTCCCCCGTCCCCCACCATCCGCAGCAGCGCCTCGTGGCGCGTGACGGTGTTCCGCCGGAGATCCAGGATCGGCTGGTAGTGAAGCACGAACCGGTCCTCTTCCAGCGCACGGCTGATGCGTTGCCGCCACAGGAGCTGCGCCTGCATCTCCCGCTGCCAGCGGCCTTCGGGGGTGAAAGGCGCCCAGCTGTCCCGTCCGCCCTCCTTGGCCTCCAACAAGGCCATGTCGGCCCTGTTCATCAGCTCCCGCACCGAGCGGCCGTGCTCGGGGAACAGCACCACCCCCATGCTGGCGGTGAGCGACACGGGGGCCTCGGCGCCGCCGAACCGTGCCCGACGTATGGCCGTGAGCAGCCGATCCGCCACCTGCGCCGCCCGCGCACCGTCGGCGTTCCGCAGCACCAGCGCGAACTCGTCGCCGCCCAGCCGTGCAGCCGTGTCGCCCGGGCGGATGGCGGACCGCAGGATCGTCGCCACCTGCCGGAGCACCTCGTCGCCGGCGGGATGGCCCAGGGTATCGTTGATGTGTTTGAACATGTCCAGATCGATGAAGACCAGCGCACCGCTCCGGCCGGTCCGTTCCGCCTCCGTCACCGCCTCCTCCAGCTCCTGCTGGAACCGCCGCCGGTTGCCCAGGTCGGTCAGCGAGTCGACCATCGCCAGGCGCACCAGTTCCTCCTCGTAGCGCTTCCGGTCCGTGATGTCCTGCAACTGCAGGATGAAGGCGGTGTCGCTCTGCCAGCCGTTCAGTGCGGCGCAACTGAGCTGCGCCCAGATGGTCCGCCCGTCCCGGTGGCGGAGCGCGACCTCCGGAGCCGGCCCCGCGCTCTGCAGGTGCGCCGGATCCGGAAAGGCGCCGGGGTGCGCCGCGAGGTCGGCCAGCGGACGGCCTGCCAGTTCAGCGGGCGCATAGCCGAGCATGGCGCAGAGCGCCCGGTTGACCTCGAGGATCGCCCCGCCCGCGTCCAGGAGGGCGACGCCGATGGGCGCGTGCTCGAACGCCAGCCGGAACCGCTCCTCGCTCTCCTTCAGCCGCCGCTCGGTCTCCTTGCGCTCGGTGAGGTCCTGGACGACGGCGAGGAAGAGCGTCTCGTCGTCCATGGAGACCCGGGCGATGGCGATCTGCGCCGGAAACAGCTCGCCGGACTTCCGGCGTGCCGTAAGCTCCTGCCGCTCGGCCATGCGGCGCTGCCTGACCGGGCCGAGTCCGAACCGGGTGACGTGCTGCCGGTGCCGCGCCGCGGTCTCCGGCGGGAGCAGGACGTCCAGCGGCCGGCCGAGGACCTCCTCCCGGGTGTACCCGAAGACCTGCTCAGCCATGTCGTTGAACAGGACGATCCGCTGGTCGGCGTCGACGGCGACGGTGGCCGCCGGAGTGATCTCCAGCATGCCGGCCAGGCGGGCCTCGGACCGGGCCAGGGCGCGCTGAACATCCGCGGCACCATCTGAGCGGGACGGCTGGTTGCCCATGGACGTAACCCCCCGAGTGGACCCGTTACTTTTGACGTTACCAACGGACCTGCCCGGTGCATATGGCACCAAAGGTCTATCGGCGGACGTCGTCGGGTCCGAACGGGGGGTTGTGCGTCAGCGGGCCGGCGAACGGCCGGCCAGGGTCGCCGCCCACTCGTGGCACGCCTCCAGCTCTTGCGGCGTCACCGTCTGTGGGTTGTGCTCCAGGACGATCACCGCCCGGGGCTGCGCTTCCACCACCATGCGGGCGATGTCGGCCGCCGGGGTGACCCGGGGCCACAGGTCCCGGGTGTGGCTGCCGCGGGTGGGGACGTGGTTGTGGAACCGCCCCTGCTCGTCCCAGAACGAGGTGTGCAGGTGCAGGTAGCGGGTCCAGGGCAGCCAGCGGGCTGCGAGTGCGAGGGGGTCCTGCCCGTGGGTGCGGGCCAGGAGCCCCAGTCGGCCGGTGTCGAGGCAGAGGGAAAGGTCGGGGAACTCCTCAAAGAGCCGGCCGTACAGCTCGCCGTCGAAGAAGTGCGGGTTCGGCCCGTCGATCTCCAGGACGACCCGGATCCGTTCCCGCTCCTGCAGCTCGGCCAGCCGGTCGAAGCAACGGCGGCTCCAGTCGTACAGGTCCGCCTCCCGGGGCCAGGCCTCCATGGGGATCGGGTCGGCGTCCCTGAACCGCCATCCCAGGGCGGCGTAGTCCGCGCCGGGCATCTGCAGCGCCGGCCAGGGAAAGTGGAACAGGATGTAGCGCGCGCCCAGCCGATGAGCCGCCTGGGCGGCGCTGCACGCCACCTCCAGGGCTTCGGTGCGCACCGCGGGGTCCGGGTCCAGGAACCGGCACCAGGCAGGGCCGCCTTCCCGGTGGGTCGGGTGGTGCGCGCCGATCACCCACTCGTAGTACTCGGCCTCGGCCACGGCGCCGAGCACGTCCGGGAACGTGTCGCAGAGGCCGATCTCCGCCCCTTCCCAGTGGGGCCGCTCCAGCGACTCGCCGTACGTGTTGACGCCGGAGCCGGCCACGCGGCCGAAAGCGCCGTGCAGCGGGACGAAGAGCTGTGCCATCGCGCTACACCTGCCAGGATCGGATGTAGCGCTCCTGCTCAGGGGTCAGCCGGTCGATCTCGACGCCCAGGGCCCGCAGCCGGGTCTCGGCCACGCGGGTGTCGATCTCCGGCGGCACCTCGATCACCCGGTTCTCCAGCCTGCCCCGGTTCTCCACGAGCCAGAGGTGGGTGAGCAGCTGTACGCCGAAGGAGAGGTCCATGACCTCCGCCGGATGCCCGTCTCCGGCGGCCAGGTTGGCCAGCCGCCCCTCGCCGATGAGGTAGAGCCGCCGGCCGTCGGGCGCCGTGTAGGCGTCCACGTGGGGTCGGACCCGGACCGGCTGGCCGCCGAAGGCCTCCAGGTCGGGCTTCCAGATCTCGACGTCGAAGTGGCCGGCGTTGGCCAGGATGGCGCCGTCGCGCATCACTTCGAAATGCTCACGCCGGATCACCTTCTCGCAGCCGGTCACCGTGATGAAGATGTCCCCCAGGGCCGCGGCCCGGGCCATCGGCATGACCTCGAACCCGTCCATGAGCGCCTCGTTGGCAAGGACCGGGTCGACCTCACAGACGATCACCCGCGCACCCAACCCCTTCGCCCGCATGGCGACGCCCTTGCCGCACCAGCCGTAGCCGGCCACCACCACCCGCTTGCCGGCGATGGACAGGTTGGTGTTGCGCATGACCGACTCCAGGGTGGACTGGCCCGTGCCGTACCGGTTGTCGAAGAGGTGCTTCATCCGGGCGTTGTTGACCGCCACCATGGGGAAGCGCAGCACGCCCTCCGCCTCCATCGCCCGCAGCCGCTGCACCCCCGTGGAGGTCTCCTCCGACCCGCCGATCAGGTCCGCGGCCAGGTCGGCCCGGCTGGTGTGCAGCAGGTGGGTGAGGTCGCCGCCGTCGTCCAGCAGCAGGGTGGGCCGCGCCGCCTCCAATGTGCGGGTGAGGTGCGCGGTGTACTCCTCCGGCGTCGCCCCGTGCCAGGCGTGCACCGTGACGCCGCGCTCCGCGACGGCGGCCGCGACGTCGTCCTGGGTGGAAAGCGGGTTGGAGCCGGTCAGGAACACCTCTGCGCCGGCCGCGGCGAAGACCAGCGCCATGTAGGCGGTCTTCGCCTCCAGGTGGATCGACATCGCCACCCGCTGGCCCGCCAGGGGCCGGTGCGCGCTGAGATCCCGCTCCAACTGGTTCAGGATCGGCATATGGGCCTTCACCCAGTCGATCTTCTGATGCCCGGAAGGCGCCAGCCCCGGATCCCGGAGGGTCGAAACCGAAACCTTGCTCGGCACGCAGGTCACCTCCTAGACCTTGAGGGCCGTGTTGCTGCCGCAGGCGCACCCCCGCCCGGCGGGAATCTGCCGCAGCGCCGCGAACAGCAGCTTCTTCAGGTTTTCGCCGTTGGCGGCCATCACCTCGAGGACCTCCTCGTGGGTGAGGGGATTGGGCGAGATGCCGGCGCCGAAGTTGGTCACCATCGAAACGGTCGCGTAGCAGATGCCGGCCTCCCGGGCCAGCACGCACTCGGGCACGTTGGTCATCCCGACCAGGTCGCCGCCGAGCTGGCCGTACATGCGGATCTCGGCCGCGGTTTCAAAGCGCGGGCCCTCCGTGCAGACATAGGTGCCCGTCGGGTGCGCGTGGACCCCCACTTCCTGCGCCGCAGCGATCAGGACCTTGCGGAGCTCGGGGCAGTAAGGCTCGGTGACGTCGGTGTGGACGACGCCGGCCTCCCCGCCCTCAAAGAACGTGGAGACCCGGCCCTTGGTGAAGTCCAGGAACTGGTCGACCACGACGAAATCGCCGGGCTTCATGTTCCGGTTGCAGGAGCCCACGGCGGTGGTGGCGATGACCCGCTCGACGCCCAGCATCTTCAGGGCGTAGATGTTGGCGCGGTAGTTGATGAGGTGCGGCGGCACGGAATGATCGACCCCGTGCCGGGCCATGAAGGCCACCTCCTCCCCCGCGTAGGTGCCGATGCGCACCTTGGCCTGCCCGTAGGGGGTGGTGATGACCTCCTCCCGGATGTTCTCGAGGATGCGGGGGTCGTAGACCCCGGTGCCCCCGATGATCGCCAGGCGAACCTTCTTTTGCGTCATATGCGCACAACCACCTTTCTGGTGACATAAGCTGGTCTTACAGGGGCTGAAACATCCGTGAGCCCCGACGGATGCCTTGCGAGGTGGGGCTCGGATGACGGAGCACGGGACACACGGTGAAGGAGGAATGGAACAGCAGTACCACCGGCGCTGGCGCGGCGGCGGCCTCGGTCGGCTGCTGATGGTCGCCACCGGCGACGTCGACCTGGACGGTGCGCCGGAGATCGTCGCGTGCGCCGGCCGCGAGCTGAAGGTCTACCGCTGGACGGGCGACACCTACGCCCTGCAGGCTGAAGCCGCGCTGCCCAAGGACGGGCTCTCCCTGGCCGTCGGCCAGGTCGACCCGGGCGGCCCCGGCACCGTGGCGGTGGGTACCCGGGACAACGTCCTGCTCTACGCGCTCACCCCCAACGGGCTGGTGGCGCTCTGTCAGACCCTACTGTACCCCAACGCGTACTTCCGCTCCCTCAGCCTGGACGACGTCAATGACGACGGCCGGGCCGAGGTCATCGCCGGTGCCTCGGGGGCGCAGACGATCTACCTCTACCAGGTCATGGCCGTGGGGCGGGAGAGCCGGCTGGAGGAGTTGGGCCGCCTCTACGTGGGCGGACTCGTGGCCGCCAGGCCCACCCCTTCGGGCGAGCTGGTGGCGGCGACGAAGGACGGCTGGGTGGACGTGTACGTGCCGTGCGCGCTGCTGCCCCGGGAGACGCAGACCATCTACACGGTCAGACGGGGCGACAGCCTGTGGCGGCTGGCCCGGAAGTTCGGCACGTCGCCGGGGACCATCGCCAAGGCCAACAAACTGACGGAGCCGTACCAGCTTACGCCCGGGCAGGTGCTCATCATCCCCGGCCGGCGAGCGCCGAAGGGCGACCCGTGACCGGGGGGCGCTGAGACATAGCATGTGGCGCTGGTGACCCTGGGTCACCAGCGCCGTCGCGCGCCCGGAAGGGCTCAGCCCTCGGGGAAAATCCAGCGGTCGACGGAGCGGCTGTAGGACGGCTCGACCTCGCCGAACCACAGCCGGATCTCGCGCTCGGCACTTTCGGGGCCGTCGGAGCCGTGGACGACGTTGTACGACACGTCGCAGGCGAAGTCCGCGCGGATCGTGCCCGGCTCCGCGTTGGCCGGGTTCGTCGCCCCCATCGTCTTGCGGATGATCGAGATGGCGTTGGGCCCCTCCCAGACCATCGCCATGACGGGGCCCGAGGTGATGAACTCGATCAGGCTCGGAAAGAAGGGCTTGTCCTTCAGCTGGGCATAGTGTTCTTCCGCCAACTCCCGCGAGACCCGCATCAGCTTGGCCGCGACCAGCTTGAGGCCGCGCCGCTCAAGCCGGCTGATCACCTCACCGATCAGGCCCCGTTGAACGCCGTCGGGCTTCACCATCACAAAGCTGCGCTCCATGCGTGTCCAATCCCCTTTCATGACGTGGGACGCTCCCCCAGAAGTTGCCGAAGTGATTGTACCGAACAGGGCAATCTTTGGCAAGGAGGGCGCCCCGACCGTCCGGAAGAATGATGCGGCACGCGCGATGGGCAGACTTGCGGGGAGAAGCCGCGGCACGCGCAGAGGGCGCTGCCTGCGGCAGCGCCCCGTGGCAGGTCCTGTTTGTCACTGAGATTACCGCTCGCAGGCGATGGCGTGCTGGGTCAGGATCCGGTCGACGTCCTTGGGGGGCCAGCCAGCCAGGTAGGCCGGGGCGCCGGTCTCGATGTTCTCCCGGATCCGCTTGACCATCGCCTTCGCGCTGATGCCCTTCAGGTTCACGCGCAGCATCCGGCGCCCGTCCGCGTCGTAGACGCACACGTAGCCCGCGTCGGACACGTCGATGTAATACAGCCGGCCCGACGGGCTGTAGACCTCGGTCCGGGTGATCTGCTCCTTCATGTCGCCACCCCCTGATTCCATTATATTGTCGCACAAGTTTCGGTCGGTGCGCAAGGCCGGATCGGTGCGCCCCCTGCGCCAGATGGTGGTCAGGCTGCCACCCCCAGAATTCGCTCGGGAGGTACCCGCGTGTCCCATCTCGACGCCGCACGGTTCCAGATGGCCTACTCCCTCTTCTTCCACATGATCTTCGCCGCCCTCGGAGTCGGCATGCCGGCCCTGCTCGCCACAGCCGACTACCTGCATCTGCGCACCCGGGACCGGGACTACGAACGACTGGCCAAGACCTGGGCCCGGGCCACCGCCGTGCTCTTCGCCATCGGCGCCGTGAGCGGCACGGGCATCGCGTTCGAGCTGGGGCTCCTCTGGCCCGAGTTCATGCACTTCGCCGGCTCCACCGTTGGTCCGGCTTTCACGCTGGAGGGCTACGCCTTCTTCACGGAGGCCATCTTCATCGGCCTGTACCTGTATGGGCGGGAGCGGATGCGCCCCGTGGCGCACTGGCTCACCGCCGTCGCGGTGGCGGTCAGCGGCGCGGCCTCCTCCTTCCTGGTCACGGCGGCCAACGCCTGGCAGCAGAACCCTGTGGGCGTCGACCTGCTCCAGAGCAATCCGGAGGCCATGAACCCCTGGACCGTGTTCGTCAACCCGCACTGGCCGGTCATGGCCGTCCACTCCACCATCGCCTGTTACGCGGCCACGGGCTACGCCGTCGCCGGCGTGTACGCCTGGGGCATGCTCCGGGGGCGCGGCGACCCGCTGCGGCAGAAGGCCCTCCGCATCGCCCTCGCCATGGGGCTCATCGCCGCGGTCACCATGCCGCTGACCGGGGACCTGTCCGCCAAGGTGGTGGCCCGCCACCAGCCGGAGAAGCTGGCGGCGATGGAGGCGCTCTTCGTCACCCAGGCGCGGGCGCCGCTCCTGATCGGCGGCCTGCCGAACCCGGAGGAAGGAACGGTCTGCTGCGCCGTGGCGGTGCCGGGACTCCTCTCTTTTCTGGCCTACGGGCGGCTGGACGCCGAGGTGGCGGGGCTCGACCGGGTTCCCCGGCAGGAGTGGCCCAATGTGCCGCTGGTGCACATCTCCTTCCAGCTCATGGTGGGAGCCGGCATCGCCATGGTGCTGGTGGGCCTGTACTACGCCTGGGTCCGGTGGCGCCGGCCGGAGCAGGTGCCCCGGGACCGGAGGCTGCTGTGGCTGCTGGTCCTTTCCTCGCCGTTGGGATACCTGGCCCTGGAGGCGGGCTGGATCGTCAGCGAGACCGGCCGGCAGCCCTGGACCATCTGGAAGGTGATGCTGACGGCCGACGCGGTCACGCCTTCAGGCAGCACCATGGCCCTGTCGATGGCGGGGTTCACGGCGCTTTACGCCGCGCTGGCGGCGGCCCTCGTCCTGCTGCTCAACCGGCTGCGGCACGAGTGACGAAAGGAGGTGGGCACGCCATGGAACCCTGGCTGGGACTGGACCCCGTGGCAGGCGTCGCAGGGGTGATGCTGCTGGCCCTCATGGCCTACGCGGTCCTGGGCGGGGCGGACTTCGGCGGCGGCATCTGGGACCTGCTCGCCACCGGCCCCCGGCGGGAGCAGCACCGCCAGGCCATCGCCAAGGCGATGGGTCCTGTCTGGGAGGCCAACCACGTGTGGCTGATCTTCGTTATCGTCATCCTGTTTACGGTGTTCCCCACCGGGTACCGAGCCCTGGGCATCGCCTTCTTCGGGCTGTTCCACCTGGTCCTGGTGGGCATCGTCCTCCGGGGGGCGGCCTTCGCCTTCCGGGCCGGCGCCTCCGTCGACTCCCGCCAGTGGCGGGTCTGGAGCCCCGTCTTCGGCGGGGCGTCGGCCGTCACGCCCTTCCTGCTGGGGCTGGCCGCAGCCGCCGTCTCCGGCGGGGGGATCCGGGTGGGCGCCGGCGGCGTCGTCCAGGTGGACCCGGGCCGGACCTGGTTCAGCCCGGTCTCCGTGATGATGGGCTTCCTCACGGTGGCCATGTGCGCATACCTCGCAGCCGTCTTCCTCACGGTGGAGACGCGCGGCGATCTGCAGGAAGACTTCCGGCGCCGGGCGCTCGGATCCGGGGTCGTGCTGGCTCTCCTGGCGGCGGCGCTCCTGCCGCTCCTGCCCACCGGGATGCCCCAGCTCTGGGCGCACTTTTCGCAGCCGCGCGCCGGCCCCCTGCTGCTGGCGGGCGCAGCCCTGGCCGTGCTGTCGGCTGCGGCCATCTACACCCGGCGCTACCTGGTCGCCCGGGTCTCCGCCGTCGGGCAGGTGATCCTCCTGCTCACCGGCTGGGCACTCGGCCAGTGGCCCTACCTCATCTACCCTGACGTCACGTTCCACGGCGCGGCGGCCTCCGGCCCCTCCGCCCGGTTCGTGCTCCAGACGCTGCCCTTCGGCCTGCTGGTGCTGCTGCCCTCGCTGTGGTTGCTCTTCCGGGTCTTCAAGACCGCGGTGCGCTGACCCGGGGCGTTGGGCCCTCCGGGACGCAGCGGCCCGGCGCCTCTCGGTCCACCGTTGCACACCTTCCCCCGGGCTTTCGCAAACGCCAGCGGTGACGGATAATCCTGGTTGAAGGAGGTGTTACCCGTGGACATTTCAACCCGCGTCCAGCAACTGGCTCCGGACCTCGTCCGGGTGCGCCGCGACCTGCACGCACACGCGGAGAGCGGCTGGACGGAGTTCCGCACCGCGGCGCTGGTGGTGCAGCGGCTCAGCGCCCTGGGTTACGAAGTCCGCTACGGCCCCGAGGTGCTGAGCCCGGACCACATGGCGGGCCTGCCGCCCCGGGAGGAGCTGGACCGGCACCTGGAGCGCGCCGTCGCCCAGGGAGCCGACCCGGAGGTGGTCCGCCGGATGGCCGGGGGCTTCACCGCCGTCGTCGGCGTGCTCCGCTGCGGCGAGGGTCCCACCGTCGCCCTCCGGTTCGACATGGACGCCCTGGACGTGACCGAGACGGACGACCCCGGCCACCGGCCCAACCGGGAGGGCTTCGCCTCCCGCAATCCGGGGGCCATGCACGCCTGTGGCCACGACGGCCACACGGCCATCGGGCTGGGGGTGGCCGCCGTTCTGGCTGACCTGAAGGAACAGCTGCGCGGCACCGTCAAGCTGCTCTTCCAGCCCGCCGAGGAGGGCGTCCGCGGCGCCCGGGCCATGGTGGAGGCCGGAGTCTGCGACGACGTGGACTACCTGCTGGGCGCGCACCTGGGCTTCGCCGCGACCGAGGTCGGCACGGTGATCGCCGGCGCGGGCGGCTTCCTGGCCACTTCGAAGCTGGACGCGGTTTTCACGGGCGTCCCCTCCCATGCGGGAGCGGCCCCGGAGGCCGGCCGAAACGCCCTGCTGGCCGCCGCCGCGGCCTCCCTCAACCTGCACGCGATCGCCCGCCACTCCAAAGGCGCGTCCCGGATCAACGTGGGCGTGCTGCAGGCCGGATCCGGCCGCAACGTCATCCCCGCCCGCGCGGTCATGAAGCTGGAGACGCGGGGCGAGACGACGGCGATCGACGCCTACATGCGGGACGAGGCGGAGCGCATTATCCGGGCGGCCGCCGCAATGCACGGCGTGCAGGTGGAGATCCTGCCGATGGGCAGTGCCGCAGGCGGCGCCAGCGACCCTGACCTGGCCGAGGTCGTCGCCCGGGCCGCCGCGGAGACGCCTTCGGTGACCAGGATCCTGCCTGCCGGCGACCTGGGAGGCAGCGAGGACTTCGCCTGGATGATGGACCGCGTGCAGAGGCGGGGCGGCAAGGCGGTCTACATGATGATCGGCACGCAGATCGCGGCCCCTCATCACGATTCCCGGTTCGACTTTGACGAGCGGGCCCTGCCGATCGGCGTGGAGGTGATGGCCCGGGCCGTGCTGCGGCTGGCCGGGGGCGGCATCCCGCAAAACTCCCGGAAGAGGTGACCTGTGATGACCGAGCGCACCCGTCTGCTGGACACGTTTCTGACTCTGGTGACCACGGACACTCAGACGAAGCGAGAGGGCCGGATGGCCGACCTGTTGGAGGCGCGGCTCCGGGCCATGGGCTTTTCCGTGCAGCGGGACGAGGCCGGCGAACGGATCGGCGGCGAGACCGGCAACCTGATCGCCAAACGCAAGGGCAACCGGGGATCGGCGCCGCTCCTGCTGTGCGCGCACATGGACCGGGTCTCCCCCGGAACCGGCATCAAGCCGCAGATCAAGGACGGTGTGATCACCAGCGACGGTACGACGATCCTGGGGGCCGATGACGCCGCCGGCCTGGCGGCCATCCTGGAGGGCGTCCAGCGGGCCATCGAGCAGGGAATGGACATGCCCGACCTGGAGGTGGTCTTCACCATCGCCGAGGAGGGCGGCCTGAACGGCTCCAAGAACCTGGACTTCTCCCTCCTCTCCGCCCGGGAGGCGTACATCATCGACTCGTCCACGCCGGTCGGGTCGATCGTCAACCAGGCACCGGCCCAGACCAAGGTGACCTACCGGGTGATCGGCAAGGCCGCCCACGGCGGCGTGGAGCCGGAGAAGGGCATCAACGCCCTGGTGGTGGCGGCGCATGCGCTCACCCGGATGAAGCTGGGCCGCATCGACGCGGAGACGACGGCCAATCTGGGGATTGCCCGGGGCGGCGCCGCGACCAACATCGTCATGGAGACCTTCGAGATGCAGGGCGATGTGCGCTCGCTGGTGACCGAGAAGATGGAGGCGCAGGTTCGGCACATGACCGAGATCTTCGAGCGCACGGCCGCCGAGTTCGGCGCCAGGGTGGAGGCCGATGTCCAGTTCGCCTACGGCCCGGTTAACCTCCGCCCCGACGACCGGGTGATCCAGCGGGCCTCCGCCGCCATCCGCCGGGCCGGCCTGACGCCGGTTCTGAAGGCCACAGGCGGAGGCAGCGACGCCAACGTATTCAACACCCGGGGCATTCCCGCGTGCAATCTGGGCACGGGCTACCGGGGCGCCCACAGCCTCCAGGAGAGCCTGGAGGTCGCTGAGCTGGAGCGGATTGCGGACGTGGTGTTCGCCCTGATCGCCGAGTACGCCTCGGCCTGAGGGAGGGGAACCGTGACACAGGCGTGGGGGCCGGTCGCGCCGGGACGATGATCTGTGCAGGAGACGCAGCAAGGGGGAGTGCTCGCACATGTTGCCGTGGGTTGGCGTGCTCATCGTCATCCTCACCGTCTACGCGATCCTGAAGCGGTACGAGACCCGCCTGGTGCTGTTCACCGCCGGCCTGCTGATGGCGCTCATCGCCCTGAAGCCGATGGAGGCCTTCAGCCAGTTCCAGAAGTCGATGACCAACGCCGGCCTGATCAGCGCCATCTGCTCGGTCATGGGATTCGCCTACGTGATGAAGCGGACCCAGTGCGACCAGCATCTGGTCCACGCGGTCGCCAACACCGTCGCGCGGGCGCGGGCGATCCTGATCCCGGCGACCACCATCGCCACCTTCCTGATCAACATCGCCCTGCCCAGCGCGGCGGGCTGCGCCGCCGCCGTGGGGGCGGTGATGATCCCGGTCCTGATGGCCGCCGGCGTCCACCCGGCGGTGGCCGCGGCCGCCGTGCTCGCGGGCACCTTCGGCTCCGTGCTCAGCCCCGGCAGCTCCCACATCGTGATGGTCGCCGAGATGTCCGGCGCCTCGGTGGTGGACACCATCGCCACGGTCACGCCGGCGACGGTGGTCACCGGCCTGATCGGCGCCGGCGTCCTGACCATCCTGGCGTTCCTCCGCCGGGAGGACCGCGGGCACGCCTCTGAGACCGTGACCGAATCCCCGCAATTCCGGCCCAACCCCCTTTATGCCCTGGTCCCGATCGTTCCCCTGGTGCTGCTGGTGCTGGGCGCGACGGTGCCGGCGATGAAGAACTGGGGGCTCACCGTGCCCGCGTGCATGCTCATCGGCACCATTCTCGCCCTGCTCGTGACCCGTATGAACCCCGCCGAGGTGACCAAGTCCTTCTTCGACGGCATGGGCAAGGCGTACGGCGACGTCATCGGCATCATCATCGCCGCGGGCGTGTTCGCCGCGGGGCTGACCCAGGTGGGCCTCATCGACTTGCTGTTGAACGCGGCCACCGGGGCCAGGGGCGCGATCGGGGCCGCGGGGACGTGGGGCCCCTTCCTGGTGGCCATCCTCAGCGGATCCGGTGACGCCGCCACCATAGCCTTCAACGAGGCCGTCACCCCCCATGCCGCCAGCTTCGGCCTGACCATCCCCAAGCTGGGGACGCTGGCCTCCCTGGCCGGCTCCCTTGGCCGCTCCATGAGTCCCGTCGCGGGCGCGGCCATCATCGTCTCCGGCATCGCGGGCGTGAACCCGATAGAGGTGGCGAAGCGCAACGCCCCCGGCATGATCCTGGCCAGCGTCGTCGCGTTCCTCATGCAGGGGCTCTGACCAGCCCGCGGGTTCCAGCAGGGGCGCACGAAGAAGGGCCGACCGGTGGCTCCCGGTCGGCCCGCGGCCTTTCTGCCGGAGGTTTACCGCACGTAGAACGGCGGAGGCTGGATGCCCAGCATGCGCAGGTAGGTGTACCCCTGGCCCCGGTGGTGAATCTCATTCTCCAGGGCGTAGATCAGCCGGCTGAGGTTGGTCTGCGGCTGAGGGCCGAACAGGTTGTCGCGCTCCTCGGTCAGCAGCCGCTCGACGGTGATCTGGGGCCAAAGCTCACGGGTCCGCTGGCGCACGGCTGCGCACGCGTCCAGGAGCTTCTGCTTGGTGTCCAGCCCCTCGGGCGCTCGGAGCACCCACTCGCCCGTGACGATCCCCCGGATGTACGCTTCCTCGATCTCCAGGAACTCCACGACCATTTCGGAGAAGGGTCGCATCGCCTCCGCGGCCTTGAAGTGGAACAGCTCCTCCTCCGGGAACGCCTCGATGACCCGCAGCGTCAGCCTGCGATTGCCTTCCATCATCTCCAGCAGCGACGCGGGCGTCAGCAGTTCACCCATCTCATCCACCTCCCAAGGCTATGGCGCGTGTGCGATCGCGCCAATGGAAAGGATTTCAACGGCCCCGTACCACATTCCTCCGGTCCGGTGAGTCCGGAGTCGTTAGCACTCGGGAGGGCGACGCCCCGTGCGCCTTGCGGCCCCCGTCGCAGGACAGGAACGGACCGGCGGCGGGTCCCATGCGTGGGACCCGCCGCCCGCATCAGCCGCCGTCACTGCACGATGGGCGCCACATCGCCCAGTTCGAACTTGTCATGTACCGCCCGCACGGCCTCCATCGCCCGCGAAGCCCGCACCAGGCACGAAATCTTGATCTCCGAGCCGGTGATCAGCTCGATGTTGATGTCCTTCTCCGCCAGTGCCTCGAACATCCTGGCCGCGACGCCGTAGTTGGAGGCGACGCCGGAACCCACGATGGACACCTTGGCCACGTCGGTGTCGTACACCACCCGGGCCCCGGGAAACTCCGGCAACAGCCGGTTGCAGACCTCCAGCGCGGTTTCCAGGTCGTCCCGGGCACAGGTAAACGAGATGTCCGCGGTGGGGCCGTTGCCGCAGCCGGTGCCCGCCGACTGCACGATCATGTCCAGGTTGATGCGGGCGTCGCCCAGGGCCTTGAAGGCGCGATACGCCACGCCCGGCCGGTCGGGCAGCCCCAGCAGCGTGATGTGGGCCACCTTGGAGTCGACGGCCACGCCGGAGACGATGCGATGGTTGTTCGGGCTCAACTTCGCCACCACCTTCGTGCCACGCTCCTCGCCGCCCTCGTCGGGCAGTGGGGCGAGGGAACTGAGGACCTCAAACTCCACGCCGTACTGCTTGGCCAGCTCGACGGAACGCAGCTGCATCACCTGTGCGCCCGCCGCGGCCAGTTCGAGGATCTCGTCGTAGGAGATCTCGTCCAGCCGCCGGGCGGTGGGCACGATGCGCGGGTCGGCGGAGTACACGCCGTCCACGTCCGTGAAGATCTGGCACTGGTCGGCGCTCAGGTAGGCGGCCAGGGCGATCGCGGAGGCGTCCGAGCCGCCGCGCCCCAGCGTGGTGATGTCGCCGTGGTCGTCCATCCCCTGGAACCCGGCGACGATGACCACCCGGCCGGCGGCCAGCTCCCGCCGGATGCGGGCGGTGTCGATGTTCACGATCCGCGCGGCCCGGTGATGATCGTCGGTCTGAAAGCCCGCCTGGGGCCCCGTGAGCGATACCGCGTCGACGCCCAGTTCGTGGAGGGCCATCGTGAGCAGCGCGATCGAGATCTGCTCCCCGGTGGCCAGCAGCACGTCCATCTCACGGGCCGACGGCCGGTCCGTGATGGACCGGGCGCGTTCAATCAGATCGTCCGTCATGTCTCCGGGGGCGCTGACCACGACGACGACGTCATTTCCCTGCCTCTTCTTCCAGGCGATCCGCCTGGCCACGCGGCGGTACTTCTCGGCGGTGGCCACCGAGGAGCCGCCGAACTTCTGCACGACAAGACCCAAGAGCGCCCCTCCTCCTCCGTTACCCAGCGTAGCGATGCGAGGTCAGGCGCTCCGGAGGTGGGCTCCGCGCCGCACGCGAACAGCCAGGAAGGCCGGTTTGCCGGCTTTCCCCGCGTTGTCCATGGATCCCACCCCCTCTGAAGCAAGAACACGTATAATGTGGTTAATTATACACCTGTCCTATCGGATCGTCTACGCTCGGACTATCTAGCTCAAGCGTTTTCCTCCGCCTCCAGTTCCTGCAGGAAGCGGCGGATCGGCTCCTCGATCAGCGGGAAGTCCACCAGGAAAGCGTCGTGTCCCCACGGCGAGTCCATCTCCACGTACTCCGCCCGCCCTCCGGAGGCCCGCACCAGCTCCACGGTCTCCCGCTGCAGGTAGGTGGGGAACAGGAGGTCGGAGCGGATCCCCACGGCGAGGACCCGGGCCTGGATCCGCGCATGGGCCTCCTCATAGGAGCCGCGGCCCCTCCCCAGGTCCATCAGGTCCATCGCCCGGGTGAGGTACAAGTACGAGTTGGCGTCGAACCGCTCCACCAGCTTGCGCCCCTGGTAGTGCAGGTACGACTCCACCTGGTACGCCACCGCGAAGCCCTGGTGCAGGGGGTTCGCCTCGCCCTGCGGATTCCGGCCGAACTGCGTCCACATGGACTCGTCGGACCGGTACGTGATCATGCCCAGCATCCGGGCGGTGGCCAGCCCGCGCACCGGTCCGGGCGTGCCGTAGTACTGGCCGCCCAGGAAGCCGGGGTCGTTCAGGATCGCCTGGCGCTGGACCTCGTTGAAGGCGATGCCCTGCGGGTGGAACCGGCCGGCGCCGCCGATGGGGATGATGCCCCGCATCCGGTCGGGATATGTGGCGGCCCACTCCAGCGCCTGCATGGCGCCCAGCGACCCGCCGATCACCGCCAGCAGCCGCCGCACGCCGAGCCGGTCCAGCAGCCTCGCTTGCGCCCGCACCATGTCCCGGACCGTGACCAGGGGGAAATCCAGGCCGTAGGGCCGGCCGGTCGCGGGGTTCACGGACGAGGGACCCGTCGACCCCTGGCAGCCGCCCAGGACGTTGCTGCAGATGACGCAGTACCGGTCCGTGTCCAGGGCCTTGCCCGGCCCCACCGCGTCGTCCCACCAGCCCGGCTTCGGATCGTCGGGCCGGTAGCGACCTGCCACGTGGCTGTCCCCGGTCAGGGCGTGGCAGACCAGGATGGCGTTGTCGCCGGCCGGGTTCAGCCGGCCGAACACCTCGTAACACAGGGTCACGTCCGTGAGCCGCTGCCCGCTCTCCAGCACCAGCGGGTTCTCCGGCGTCGCCACCCGGGCGTACCGCCGCTGCGTCAGCAAGATCGGAACCGGTGCCGCGTTCACGCCCCCACCCCCTCGAAACCGCTCACCTGATGGATCCCGCGGCGCCCGGGACGCCCGGCGCCGCGCCGGCGAGACCCGCAGCGATCCATCAAAAAGGCCGCACCCGATAAGGGAGCGGCTGGCCATAGACTGGAGATCGCTGTCGGTCCGCTCTCTTATCTTCCGGCGGCGTGAGGCCGCCGGTGGAGTTGGCACCTTCGGACGCCCCGCAGCGTCCTGGGTTGCCGGGTTTCATCGGGCCAGTTCCCTCCACCTCTCTGGATAAGAGCCCGCCGGGCTGTGCAGCCCGAAGGGTGAATGCGGTATGCAGTTGTCGTAGATTTGCCACCGATACTATCACGGGGCGGGCGCCGGTGTCAATATTCCTTTGATCAGGAACGGCCTGGCCGGCAACGCGAGCGAGAGGGGGGCGGTTGCCCCCCTCTTCCGTCAGATGATGATGCAGATCAGCCCGCCCGAGCCCTCGTTGATGATCCGGCTGAGCGTCTCCTGCAGTTTGACCTGGGCGTCCTCGGGCATGCGGTGCAGCTTGGCCTTGATCCCCTCCTGCACCAGCTCGTGCAGCGACTTGCCGAAGATGTCGAACTCCCACAGCTGCCGCGGGTCGTCCTCGAACCGCTCCAGCAGGTACTGGACCAGCTCCTCCCCCTGCTTGGCCGTGCCGATGATGGGCGTCACCTCGGCGGAGATGTCCGCCCGGATGAAGTGCAGGCTCGGCGCCGTGGCCTGCAGCTTCACGCCGTACATGATGCCCTGGCGAACCAGCTCCGGTTCCTCGAAGGTGATGTCCTCGATGGCCGGGGTGACGACGCCGTAACCGGTGGCCTTCACGTCCTCCAGGGCGTCCTTGATCTTGTCGTACTCCCGCTTCGCCTGCGTGTACTCCCGGAGGAGACGGACCATCGTGTGCTTCCCTTCCAGGGGCACGCCGGTGATCTCCTCCAGGACCTGGTAGTAGAGGTCGTCCCGGGCCTCGGTCTGCACGTGGGCGACGCCGGCGCCCATGTCGATGGACTGCAGGTTGACCGCCGCCATGAACTCGTAGGAGCTCAACCGCTCCACCGCGGCGTCCACGTCCCGGATCTTCTGAATGCCCTGCAAGGCCTCGGCGATGGCCTCCTCGAACTGGGCGCGCACCGGGTGGGCGCTGTCCAGCTCCTCCACCCACCGGGGCAGGGCGATGTTGGCTTCCCGCACCGGGAATTCGAACAGCGCCTGCTCCAGGATCAGGTGGATGTCGTCCTGGGTCAGCTCGCTGGCGTCCACCGGGATCACCGGCGCGTTGTACTTGACCTCCAGCTCCCCGGCCAGTTCCATCGTCTCCTGGGCGTACGGCCGGGTGGTGTTCAGGACGATGACAAAGGGCTTGCCCAGGGCCTGCAGCTCGGACACGACGCGCTCCTCGGCCTCCAGGTACTTGCCCCGGGCCAGGTCCGTGATCGTCCCGTCGGTGGTCACCAGCAGGCCGATGGTGGAGTGCTCGGCGATGACCTTGCGGGTGCCGATCTCGGCCGCGTCGTGGAAAGGAATCTCCTCTTCAAACCACGGCGTGCGCACCATGCGGGGCGACCCATCCTCCTGCATGTACCCCAGTGCGCCCTCCACCGCATAGCCCACCGAATCGACCAGCCGCACCCGCACGGTGAGCCCTTCGCGGAGGGTGATTTCGACCGCCTCGTCGGGCACGAACTTGGGCTCCACCGTCATGATGGTCCGGCCGTTCCCGGACTGCGGCAGCTCGTCGCGGATGCGGGCCTGCAGATACTCATCCTCGATGTTGGGCAGGATGACCTGCTCGGCGAGCCGGCGGATGAAGGTGGACTTTCCGGTCCGGACCGGGCCGACCACACCGATGTAGATGTCCCCTCCGGTCCGCCTCGCGACGTCCTCAAAGATGTCAATCCTCTCCACTCCAGCACCCTCCCTAGGTAGCCGCGACGCCGGCGGCCGCACCCCCGCCGCGGCATTCGTACTCAGAATGTGGCTCGGGTCCCGTGTCCTACCGCCAATACTATGAGCGGCCCAGGGAGGGTATGTCTACGGACCCCGACCGACCTGCGGCCTATCGACGGGCGATCTGCCAGAAGCCGTGGACCACCCATCCGACGAAGAGGGCGCCGGTGGCTGCCAGGGTCCAGGCGGCCGCGGGAGGGAGTCCGGGCTCGTCGGGCAGACCGAGGAGGCCGCGGGCGTACTGCCGCAGCCCTGGCAGCGCCTCCTCGGGGGTGTACAGCCGGAGGGGTTCGAGGCCTGCGAGCGCGAAGCCGTTGATGTTGACCAGGTACTCCGCCTCTTCCCCGCTCCAGTAAAGGAACTCGACCGGGCCCAGCAGGACCAGCCGCGCGCCTTCCGGCGCGGGGAGCAGCGACAGCCCCCGCCGCAGGTGCTCGCCGTCTCCGCCGAAGCCGACCCGCTCGTACCCGTCCTCCGTCCGGCGTAGTGTCAGGCGGGTGACGGCCCGGTGTCCGCCGGCGATGACGAACTCCACCAACCGGACGTCCCGGATCGCGTCGCCGAGCCGATGCAGGCGCCCGTCGAGGGCGGAGGGGTCCAGCCGGAACACCGGCACCCCTTCCGCAACCACAGCATCTCTGAGCTCCTCCTGGCTCGCGAAGCCGAAATCCTCCCAGGGCACGAACCCCCTGTACACGTCCAGCGCCCTCTCCGCCGCGTCCTTGGCGGGGTCAGAGCCCGCGGTCCCCGCCGCCAGGGCGGGCCCGGTCAGGAGGACGGCAGAGGCGGCTGCGGCGGCCAGGGCAAGCCGCAGCCGGTCGCGGCCACGGTCCTTCACCGCACTTCCCTCCCTCCCCGTCAACCGTTAGACAGGTCATCCCGCGCGTTCCGTTGCACCGGCGGTCGACGTGGTCCGGGCAGGGGATCTGACCGTCACCGCATCATGCGGTACAGCCCCAGCAAGGCCAGCATCACGCCGTGCAGCGCGGCCCACCGGCCGCCGAGCCGGAGCGGCAGGTGGCCGGCGAGGCGGGACCCCGCGCTCAGCAGGGCGAAGGACGTCACCCCGGCGGCCAGCGGCAGGCCCAGGGGCGAGAGGCCGGTCATCCCCGCGCCGAGGCCCGCCGCCACCGAGTCGAGGGCCAGGGCCACGCCCAGGAGCAGCGCCTCGGCGGGATTGATGTGCCCGGAGCGGTCCAGGTCCGCGACCGACGGCTCCCGCAGGATCTCCACCACGATCCCGAAGGAGCCCAGGCGCAGCCGCCACACCCTGCGCGGGGTGGGCTCCCCGGCCCGCCTCCGGACGCCGGGGTGCGACCTCAGCGTCTGCGCCGTGATCCAGAGGCCGGTCGCGGCGAGAATCGCGGCGCCGGCCTGCTCTGCCGCGGCCGGCGGGAGGCGGGCAGCGAGAAACGCCCCAGCTCCCATCGCCGCGCCCAGGAGCAGCGCCGTCGCCCCGCTGACGATGGCGGCCGCCCCAGGCGAGACCCGGATCCCCCGCAGGCCGTAGAGCAGGCCCGCCATCAGGGCGTCGAGGCTGAGCGCGGCGGCCAGGAGCACCAGTGAGACGGAATCCAAATCCGGCGCACCCCCTCGCAAGCGTCTGGGGGCATCCTACGCCGTACGCCGGCATGGGGTGATTGGCGCGCAGAAGGCCCGCAGCGGAAACGTTCCGCTGCGGGCCGTCCTTACGGATCAAACGGCGGTTTCAGGTCCGCCCCGGCGACCTCCTCCAGCTCGTGCGCCCGGGGCCGGGCCATCAGCCGCTCCATGGCCGTGAGCGGCGGCAAGCCCTCGTACAGCACCTGGTAGATCGCCTCGGTAATGGGCATCCGCACCCCCAGCCGCTGCGCCAGCTGCCAGCCGGCTCGTGCCGTGGTGATGCCCTCCACCGTTAGGCCGGTCTCGGCCAGGAACGCCTCCGCGCTCTGCCCCCGCCCGATGGCCAGCCCTGCCCTGCGGTTGCGGGAGCTGTCGCCCGTGCAGGAGAGCACCAGGTCGCCCATGCCCGCAAGTCCGGCGAAGGTGAGCGGATTCGCCCCCATGGCACGGCCGAGGCGGGCCATCTCCACCAGCCCGCGGGTGATGAGGGCGGCCCGGGCGTTGTCGCCCATCCCCAGCCCGTCCGAGATGCCGGCCCCCAGGGCGATGACGTTCTTCAGCGCACCGGCCAGCTCCACGCCGACCAGATCCGGATTGGTGTAGACGCGGAACCGGTCGGTCATCAGGGCCTGCTGCACCCAGTCGGCCAGGGAGAGGTCCGGACAGGCCGCCACGGCCCCGGTGGGCAGCCCTGCGGCCACCTCGTGGGCGAAGTTGGGCCCGGACAGAGCGACGATCCGCCCCCGGTGGCCGGGCAGCTCCTCCTCCACCACCTGATGGACGAGGAGATGGGTCTCCGGCTCGATCGACTTGGTCGCGCAGACGATGACCGCATCCGGGCGCAGGTGCGGCCGCACGAGCCGGCAGACGGGCCGCAGCCCGGCGCCGGCCGGGCTCAGGATCACCAGGTCCGCGCCGGAAACGGCCGCCTGTGCGCTGTCGCACGCGACCACATTCTCGGGAAGCTTCAGCCCCGGCAGGGTCGGATGGCCCCGGTCCCAGCTCTCGGCCCAACCCGGCGTTCGGCGCCACAGCCGCACCCGGCGGCCCGCCGCCGATGCCGGCACCGCCAGCGCCGTGCCCCAGACCCCGGCGGGCAGGATGGCCATGTCCACGTATACCGCCCCCCGCACCCCTGCGCCCGGGCGTCCGCTATGCACGCGGGCGCGCCTTCACGCCGAGACGGTTCTCCGTCCCGGCCGCGATGCGCTTCATGTTCTCCCAGTGGCGGACGTAGATCACGACCGCGAGGGCCACGACCAGGAGCCGGTGCGACAGGGGGGCGTCGAGGAGGAAAAGCTGCAGGACCACCGCAAGGCTTGCGGTGAGCGACCCCAGCGACACCCAGCGCGTCGGCACCACCGCCAGGGCGCCCGCCGCGATGCCGACCAGGACGGCCAGCGGGTAATGCAGCAGCATGACGCCGCCGCTGGTCGCCACGCTCTTACCGCCGCGGAAGCGCAGCCAGACGGGATACGAGTGCCCCAGCGACGCAAGCAACCCGGCGGCCACGAACCCCCATTCACCGGCCAGCCGCTCCCCCAGGTAGGCGGCCAGCAGACCCTTGCCGATATCGCACAGCACGGTGAAGAGCGCGGCCCACGGGCCCAGCGTGCGCAGCACGTTGGTGCCGCCTGTGGCGCCGCTGCCGTAGCGGCGCACATCGATGCCCCGCAGCTTGCCCATCAAGAAGCCGACGGGGATGGAACCCAGCAAATACCCCAGTATTGCGACGCTCACCAGCTCCGCCACGGCCCGCTTCCTCCTTCTCGGGACCCCGCGCGGTCCGCCCGCGTTCGGGTCAGAGATCAGTAATTCGTCGTCCGTGGGGTTATTCCTGGTACTAGTACGAGGTTCTATATGCGGGTTTCACGCCGTTACTCGGTGGACCGCTTCCGGGCCGCGCGCCGGATCTCCCGGGTCTGGCCGCCGGCCAGCACCCGCCGCACCCGCACCGGCCGCTCGCCGAGCTTGGCCTTCTCGCGGGTGCGGAAGTAGAGGTTGATCGGCGTCCCCTCGAACGCGTACGTCTGCCGCAGCTGATTCTCCAGGTAGCGCTGGTAGGAGAAGTGGACCAGCTCGCTGTCGTTGACGAAGAAGACGAACCCGGGCGGGCTGACGTGGGGCTGGGTGGCGTAGAAGATCTTCAGCCGACGCCCCTTGTCGGACGGCGGCGGGTTCAGCGCGACCGCCTCCCGCACCAGGTCGTTCAGCTCCCGGGTGGAGATGCGCCGGGCGTGGTTGGCGGCCGCCTCCTTGATCAGCGGCAGCAGCCGGTGGACCCGGGCGCGGGTCTTCGCCGACACGAAATGGATCATCGCATAATCCATGAAGGCGAGCCGCATCCGGACCTCCTCGGTCATCTTCGCCATGGTCCGGTCGTCCTTCTCGATCAGGTCCCACTTGTTGACCACGACAATGCAGGCCTTGCCGTTCTCGTGTGCGTAGCCGGCAATGCGCTGGTCCTGCTCCGTCACGCCGTCCTGCGCGTCGATCACGATAAGGACCACCTGTGCCCGCTCCACGGCGCGGAGGGCACGCATCACCGAGTACCGCTCCACCGCCTCCTCCACCCTGGCCTTGCGGCGCATGCCTGCGGTGTCGATGAGGAGGAACTTGTCCTCTCCCCGCTCCACCAGCACGTCGATCGCGTCCCGGGTGGTGCCGGGCACGTCGGCGACGATCACCCGCTCCTCGCCCAGGATGGCGTTGACCAGGGAGGACTTGCCGACGTTGGGCCGGCCGATGACCGCCACCCGGACCGGGCCGCCCTCCTCCGGTTCGGGCTCCGACAGGTCGGGAAGGGCTGCGACGACAGCATCCAGCAGGTCGCCGGTGCCCAGGCCGTGCTCGGCCGAGACGTTGATCAGGGGTTCCAGCCCAAGGGCCCAGAACTCCAGCGCCTCGTCCTCCCGCTTCAGGTTCTCCACCTTGTTCACGGCGACGATGACCGGCTTGCGCTGGCGGCGCAGCAGATCGGCCACCTCCAGGTCGGGCGCAGTCACACCGTCGGTCACGTCCACGACGAAGATGATCACGTCGGCCTCACGGATCGCCAGTTCGGCCTGCCGGGTCACGTGCGCCTCGATGGTGTCGCCTTCCTTGTCCAGTTGAATACCGCCCGTATCCACCAGGGTCAGGGTGCGCCCGTTCCACTCGGTGTCGGCGTAGAGCCGGTCACGGGTCACCCCGGGCTGGTCCTCCACGATGGCATGCCCGCTCTGGGTGAGCCGGTTGAACAGGGTTGACTTGCCGACGTTGGGCCGGCCGACGATGGCTACGATCGGTTTCATAGGCTGTTTCCTCCTGTCTCTTCCACCCTGGACATTATCCAGGATGGGCCAGCGGCGGTCAAGACGTCGGCAGATGGGGCGGCGCCGCCGCCCGGCGCTCCGGGGCGCCCACCTGGAGCAGTTCGCTCAGCGTCAGGGCCAGCACTCCGGCCACCAGCGCCGTGCCGTGGAACCCTCCACCCCCCATGCGGTGGACGATGTCGCCGTGCCCGGCTCCGCTGTAGTGCAGGTAATGGTACACGTCGGCCGCCAGCGACCCCCACACCGCGGCGGCGAACGACGCCGGTCGGGTGTGGCCGATCACGCTGCCCAGCGTGCCGGCGACGGCCGCGTACAGGTACTGCGCGTCCAGGTAGAACAGGTTCAGTTCGGTGGGCAGCCCGGGCGGGAAGTAGAGGCTGATGAGGGCAAGGCTGGCCGCCGCGGCGGCGGCCCCGCCGACGGCCGCCAACGGCTCCCACCAGCGGCGCATGGTCCGCAGCAGGTAGAGGGACAGGAGCGCCGGCAGGAGGCCGCTGCCCACGTTCAGCGTGAGCCGGGGCGCCAGCCGAAGCTCCAGCGCCGATCCCAGGAGCATGGCGGCGAGGAGCAGGAGCGCCGCCCGCCCGCTCAGCCCGATGCGGCGCAGCGGGCCGGTGAGGAAGCCGGTCGCGGCCATAACCAGCAGGAGAAGGATCAGGATTGGACCCACGGGCATCATGGGGCGACCCTCCCGGTGTGCACGCCCGCCGGCAGTGACTGGCGGGCTTTCCACATCCATTGGGTTAGCTTTGGCCGGGCACGGCCAAGCTATACAGAACCCGCCGAATCCGAGCACGCGCTCCGGGGCATAATCGCCACAGGGTTCTGCCAACCTATGGCTGTCATCACCCTGTGGGAGGGTCCCGCACGATGCAACTCGACACTGCCGCGTGGGTCTACCTGGTGGCCGTGGGACTCCACCTCTTCTTCTTCCTTCTGTTCCTGCGCCTGCTCTGGTGGAAGCGCTACGCCGACACCCGGTACTGGAAGCGCAGGCCCGCGCTGTCGCTGGAGCGGGTGACCGCGCGCGCCCGCGAGCACGGTATCGCCTTGCCCCGCGTCTCCCTGATCGTGCCGGCCCGCAACGAGGCCGACGTCATCGAGCGCACCGTGGACCACCTGGCCGGCCTCACCTACCCGCCGCACCTGTATGAAGTGCTGGTGGTCACCGACGAGAAGGAGGCGCAGGCCGCCGCGGAGAGCCGGACCGCCGCGGTGACCGGGGCCGCCCGCGCCCTCCGCGGCTGCGCGGACGTGCCCGACCCCGACACCCAGGCCGGCGGGCTGATCATGGCGCTGGTGGCCGGCCTGGCGCTGGACGGCATCGGAGAGGTCTCCCGCCGGCTGGGACCCAACGAGGGGCTGCGGCACCTGAAACGCATCCCTGCTCCGCTGCTGCGGCCCATCATCTGGGACGCCGCGTGCCGGCTGCTCCGCAAGGGCTCTCGCGGCGTGGACCACCACGTGGTGCGGTCGCTGCGCAGCCGGCTCCCCGGTCTCGGGCAGGAGCCGCTCCAGCGCGCCTACGCCGCCCTTCTCTCCCTGGCCATCCCGTGCGCCGTCGCTTTCGCCTCGCTGCGCGGCGAGGACGGCGCCGCGCTGGGCCGCCGGCTGGCATCGCTGGCCGCCCAGGCGCACCACTCCCTGACCCGGGAGCTAATTCTCTCCCTCTGCACCGCGCTGGCAGCCAACCTGACCGCGCGCCTCGAGGCGCTGGCGGCCGACCCGCAGCTGGAGCAGCGGCTGGCCGATGCCTACCGCGAGGTCTACCCGACCACCCAGGACATCATGGAGCGGAAGGTCGCCGAGTACAGCCGGCGCAAGGACGCCCCGGCGGTCAGGCACGTGGTTGTGCCCGCCGACTTCGACGGCCGGCTCGGCGGCCGGCGGCTTGGCGTCCCGGTGCCCTCCACCAAGGGCCGGGCCCTCAACTGGGCCCTGGGGTTCATCGACGGGCGCTCCACCTGGTGCGGCTTCTACGACGCCGAAAGCCGGCCGGACTCCCGGGTGCTCCTCTACCTCGCCCACCGGGTGGTGGAGGCCCGCGCTGCCGACGTCCCGCTGCCCCGCATCTTCCAGGGGCCGGTCTTCCAGGTTCGGAACTGGTACGACATGGGGGCCTTCTGCAAGCTGGCCTCCCTCTTCACCGCCATCAGCCACGAGTGGCACCTGCCGGTGGTCTACCGGAGCATCCCCTTCGTCGGCGGCACCAACGTCTTCGTCGAGACCAGGCTGCTGGTCGAGATCGGCGGGTTCGATTCCACCACCCTGACCGAGGACCTGGAGCTGGGCACCCGGGCGTGGCTGAAGGCGCGCGCCTGGCCGGAGTACCTGCCTTACCCCTCCAGCGAGCAGACGCCGCCGACCTTCATGGGCTTCTACCGGCAGCGGCTCCGCTGGGCCAGCGGCCACATCCAGGTCATGCGCAAGATCCGGGCGGAGGGCGACGGCTCCCCCGAGCAGCGCCGCCTGCTCCGGTCGCTCTGGTTCAAGGGCCAGGGCCAGTGGCTGTTCTACCAGGCGGCCACCCTGGTGCCGCTCACCGTGCTGATCCTGTGGGCGCTGGGGCTGGTGGATCCCACCGTCCTGCCGCCGGCGTGGCGGTACGGCCTCCACATGGTCTCCACGGTCTACATCGGGTTCGCCGTGTACATCTTCCTGCGGTACATGCGCTACGTCGACCCGGCCAGCCGGCCGATGATGTGGCTGGGACAGCTGGGGGCCGTGGGGCAGATCCTGGTGCTGCCCCTGGCCGGCTTCCTGTTCCCGGTGCCCTACTTCAGCGCGCTGGTGCTCGCCGCGGTGGGGAAGGGCCCCAGCCACTGGGTGAAGACCCCGCGCACGAGGGAGTGATCGATCGGATGGGCGTACGTCCGACCCGGGACGCGCTACGCGGACGCGCCCCGGCGCCGGCGGGCCGCCGCCGGCGCGTGGCGATGCTTCTGTCGGCCCTCGCGGCCGTTTTCAGTGCGCAGGTTCTGCTGACAGGCTGCTCTGCCCGACCCCTGCCCGTGCAGCCCGCCGATGCGGTCGCGGCCGCCCTGGCGCATCCGGAGGTCGCCGACTGGTACGCCGCGCACTCTGCCCCCCGGGTCCTGGCGGGGCTGAACCCCGCCAGGACCCGGGGGCTGCAGCGCTTCCGGCCCGACGCTCTGGTCGACCTGGCCGCAGAGGGGCTCGTGGTGCGATTCACCTCGGCCCTGGGAGAGCCGCCAAAGCGGGTGGACGTCCTGATCGACAAGGACAGCGGGCAGGTGCTGGACGTCCGCATGGGCGGGGTCGGCTGGCGCGGCTGGCGCTAGACCGGCCCCGCGGCCGGCTCGCCGGAGCGGCGGTGCGCCAGGAACCACTGGTAGAGCTCCGCGTTGGCGTAGGTCGGGGTCCAGGCGTCGTGGCCGACGCCGGGGTACACCGTGTACCGCACCGGTGCGCCCACCGCCTGCAGGGCCGCCACCATCTGCGCCGACAGGGCTGCGGGCACCTTGTCGTCCAGCTCGCCGTGGAAGACCCAGAAGGGGACCCGGGCGTGCTCGGGACGCACCTGCAGGGGATTGCCCCAGCCGCAGACCGGCGCGGCCGCGGCGAAACGCTCAGGCGCGGCCAGCGCCAGGGCGAAGGTGCCCATGCCGCCCATGGAGAGACCGGTCACATATATGCGATCCCGGTCCACCGCATGGGTTTCACACACCTCATCCAGCAGGGCCAGGAGGACGTCGACGTCCCAGACCTCCCCATCGGGGCACTGGGGCGAAACGACGATGAAAGGAAAGTCCCCGGGCCGCTCGTCCAGCAGCTTGGGCAGGCCATGCCTCTTCACCAGGCTCAGGTCGCTGCCCCGCTCGCCCGCGCCGTGCAGGAAGAGGATGAGCGGCCACCGACGGGAGCGATCGTCACCGTACCCCGGGGGCAGGAAGAGCAGGTAGTTGGCACACACTTGCTTCTGAACTGTGCGGGCGAACCACCGTGATTCTTGCATGGGTTCCACCCTCTCTCGGTCGAGTTCCGCTGGAGCCACTCATCGATGCTGTAGACCTCGATTTCCACCGCGGGATCGGGCTCACCCCAGCGCAGGGGTACGCTTACCACCAGGCTCGACGCGCTCGGCCGATCTGTGAGTGTGATCAAGCGGAACCGAAAGCGTGCCCGGCCGCCCCCCAGCTCTTCCAGGAAGCTGTTGAGAACCAGTGCGCCGGGCGGGCTCCCCGGCTCGGGGGCGAACTCGATGAAGAGGTCCTTCTCGGTTCGCTGCAGCCGGTAGCGCACGCCGGGCCCGGCGTCCTGCCACCCTCCCCAGTCGGCCGGGACGTCCCTGCCCACGTAGACCGACGCGCTCCGCAGAGCCGCACCACGTCTGGCGGCTCAGTCAACGGCTCCACGCGCCAGTCGCCCGGCGGTTCCCTCCTGGTGTGAGACGGGGCAGGAGGGGTTACCGTTCCGACCGGTTAGCCAGGGCCATCAGGTCGACTCCCCGCAGGCGGCACCACTCGCCGGTGAAGCCGGTCACGACCACGGGCACCTGGCCCATGGCCGCCACGCTGCCCGCGCCGGCAAGCAGCATCGCTGCCCGCAGGTCGGTCAGGAACTGTTGCAAGTACGCCATGACGCCCCTGGCGCCCTCCCGCTGTTGCCGCAGCAGGACCGGCCCGGCCACCGCGGCGGCCCTCGCGCCCAGCGCCAGGGCCTTGGCGGCGTCAGACCCGTGGCGGATGCCGCCGCTGGCGATGAGGTCAAGCTCGGGCAGACCGAGCGCCGCCACCTCCGCCAGGGCGCACGCCGTGGGGATCCCCCAGTTCTGAAGCCCCGGGTCGGGGTCGGACAGCCCTGCACGGCGGTCCTCGATCCAGGCGAAGTTGGTGCCGCCCCGCCCCGACACGTCGACGGCGCGAACCCCCGCCTGGTGCAGCAGGACGGCCACGTCGCGGGACACGCCGAAGCCGCACTCCTTCACCACCACCGGCACCGGCGCCTCCTCCACCATCCGGGCGATCGCCTCCAGCCGCCCCCGGAAGTCCCGGTCGCCCTCGGGCATGCGCAGCTCCTGCGGGGCGTTCAGGTGGATCTGCAGCAGGTCCGCCTCCACCATCTCCACCGCCGCGCGGGCCTGTTCGGGGGTCGCGTCGCTGCCCACGTTGGCCAGGATGATCCCCTTCGGGTTGACCCGCCGCACCACCCGGTAGCTGTCGGCCACCGCCGGGTCCCGCAGGCCGGCCGTCTGGGAGCCCACGGCCATGGCGAGGCCCAGGTCGGCGGCCACCGCCGCCAGGTCCCGGTTGATGGCCGTGACGTCGTCGGCTCCCCCGGTCATCGCGTTGATCACCACCGGCTGGGCGAGCCGCACGCCGGCGACGGACGTGGTGAGGTCGATCTCCGCCAGCGCCAGTTCCGGCAGGCTGTGGTTGACCAGGTGCACATCCTCCCACCCGGCGCCCGGCCCTGCGGCCGCAGGGGAAGGGCGCCTCTCCTGCCAGGCGGCGGCCAGCCGCACGTGATCCCTTTTGCGCTGCTGTCGTAGGTCCATGGCGGTTCCTCCGCTACGGAAATGATCAGAACGGCTCATACGGGACTCCCCGACCCTCAGGTACACTGGAAGTGTTCCTTCGCGCAACCGTTACCGCCACATCCGGGCACCAGATGGGGGGGAAAGGCCGTCCGTGCGCACGCACGGGGCCGCATCCGCATGAAGACGCCGCTGAAGATCGGACAGTCGGAGATGCTCCTGGAACTGCCGGATGAGAACCTGAAAGGGATCCTTCTGCCCAACGAGGTCGCTCCCCTGCCGAACCCCCTGAAAACCGTGGAACACGTCCTGAAGAGCCCCACCGGCACGCCGCCGCTGGCCGAGCTGCTGAGGGCCCGCAGACCCGAACGGGTGGTGATCATCGTCAACGACATCACCCGCCCCACCCCGTACGATATCATGCTCCCGCCTCTGCTGCGCACGCTGGACGAGGCCGGCGTCCGGCCTGAGCAGGTGACGTTCGTCGTCGCCACCGGCATCCACCGCCCCCACACCGACGAGGAGAACCGGCGCATCTTCGGCGCGGACGTGGTCAACCGCTACCGGTTCGTCAACCACGACTGCGTTGCCCACGACCTGGTGACCGTGGGCCGGCTCTCCGACGGCACGGATCTCACCGTCAACCGCCATGTGGCCGAAGCCGACTTCCTGATCACCACCGGCCTGATCGGGCTCCACTACTTCGCGGGGTACTCCGGCGGGCGCAAGTCGGTGCTGCCCGGCGTCGCCGGTAAGAACCTGATCACCCACAACCACCGGAAGATGACGGACCCGCGCGCGGCCACCGCCCGGTACAAGGATAACCCGGTTCACCACATCATGATGGAGGCGGCCCGCATGGTCGGCGTGGACTTCATCCTGAACGTGGTGACCAACGAGAAGAAGCAGATCGTGGCCGTCGTCGCCGGCGACCTGGAGGCCGCCTGGCTGGAGGGCGTGGCCGTCTGTGAGCGCATGTCCGTCGTCCGCGTGGACGAGCAGGCGGACGTGGCCATCTGCAGCGCCGGAGGATTCCCCAAGGACCTGGACGTGTACCAGTCCCAGAAGGCGATGGAGGCTGCGGAGCAGGTCACGCGGCCCGGCGGAACCATCGTGCTGGTGGCCGACTGCCGCGAGGGTTACGGCGGCGAGGCGGCCTTCGAACGGTGGGTCCGGGAGGCCGACAGCCTCGACGACATCCTGCGCCGCTTCGAGTCCCACTTCGAACTGGGTGGCCACAAGGCCTTCGCCATCGCCCGGGTGCTGAAGGAGAAGGAGGTCGTGCTGGTCTCCCCCCAGCCGTCAGACCTGGCCGAGTCCCTGTTCATGCGGCCTGCCGCAACGCTGGATGAGGCGCTGGCCTACGTGCGCCGGAAGCACGGCGACGATTTCAAGGCTTACGTGCTCCCGCACGCGACCCTGGTCTTCCCCGTCGTGGGCTGACGCCGGCGGATGCCCCGTCGCTCCGATTCGGGGATGACGTCTCCGCTTCCCCGGGCCCCCGGGAGGGTGCACCGCCCTCCCCGGGGGCCTTTCGCGTGCGACGGCTGCCGCGCCGGTCGGGCGGGAACTCGAACCCCACCTGGCCGTCCTCTTTCAGCACCAGGAAGGCGGAAAAGCGCCGGCCCGTGCGCGGCGAGGTGAACCCCGTGATCAAGGGCGTGCGGCCCCGGCTGAGCAGCGCCTCCGCGGCGCCGCCGTCGATGACCTTCCCGCAGAGAAAGGTGGGAATGCGCAGGCCGCATCCTGCGGTGGCGCAGGTCCACCCCCGGCTCCCCCGGGTGACCGGGCCTCCGCACCGCGGGCACGGGGTCGGGAGCCGGTCCTGAAGTGGCGGTCCGCCGGCCGCCGGTTCCTCCTTCGCCGGGCCGGGCTCCGCCGTGCTGCTCCTGCCCGCGCCGCCGCGTCCGGGTGCGCCCTCGGTCGCACGGATCCGCTCCACCAGCCGGGCCGTCAGCTCCCGGATCTCCTGCATGAACCGGGCATCGTCATACTCCCCGGACTGAATGCCGGCAATGCGGTGCTCCCACTCGCCGGTGAGCTCCGGGCTCAGGAGCACCTCGACCCCGGCCCGCTCCGCAAGCTCCACCAGGCGCCGCCCCTTCGCAGTGGGCACGAGGCTCCTCCGCTCCGTGATGATGTAGCCCATCTCCTTCAGCCGCTCGATGATCGCCGCACGGGTGGCCGGCGTGCCCAGCCCGTGCCCTTTCATCGCCTCCCGCAAGGCCTCGTCGGTGATCTCCCGCCCGGCGTACTCCATGGCGGAGAGCAGGGTGGCCTCGGTGTAACGGCGCGGCGGGCGGGTGGCCTTCTCCCGGCTCTCCACGTCCCCCACGGCGACCGGCTCGCCCATCCGCAGCGGCGGGAGCAGCTGCAGGCCCTCCTCTTCCTCATCCTCCGCCGCGCGCCGCTTCCGGGCGGGTTCGGGTTCGACCTGCCGCCAGCCCGGATCCACCAAGCGCCTGCCCCGGCTCCGGAACCGGTCGGGCAGCTCCCCGACGCAGGTGACCACCTCCTGCTCCAGGAACCGGGCATCGGGGTAGAACTGGGCCAGGAAGCGGCGCACGATGAGGTCGTAGATTTTTGCCTCGGCACCAGTGAGGCTGCGGGGCACCTCGCTGGTCGGGAGGATCGCGTGGTGGTCGGTAACCTTGGCATCGTACACCACCCGGCGGTTCCCGAAACCCACCCGGCTGAGGTCCGCACCGGCGGCCAGAGCCGCCAGGTCCGACCGGGCCGACAACGCGCGCACCAACGCCGGCAGCTGCGGCACCAGCGCACGGGAAAGGTAACGGGAGTCCGTACGGGGATAGGTGATGTGCTTGGCCTCATAGAGCGCCTGCGCGGCCTTCAGGGTGGCGGCGGCCGTCAGGCCGTACCGGCGGTTGGCCTCCCGCTGCAGGCTCGTGAGGTCGAAGAGCTGCGGCGGCCGTTCGGCCACCGGCCGCTCGTCGCTGGCCTCCACCCAGCCCGCCTGCCGCCGCACCCGGCGCACCACCGCCTCGGCGGCGTCGGCTGAGGACAGCCGGTCCCCGTCCGGACCAAACCACTTGCCGGTATACTCCCGCCCGTCCGGCGTCCGAAACGCCGCGAAGACCTCCCAGTACGGCTCGGGGCGAAACGACTCGATTTCCCGCTCACGCCGCACCACCATCGCCAGGGTCGGCGTCTGCACCCGCCCTGCCGAGAGCAGCTCCCCGAACTTCACCGTGAACGCCCGCGTGGCGTTGATCCCCACCAGCCAATCGCCCTCCGCCCGGCACCGGGCCGACCGGTAAAGCCGGTCGTAGTGCTCCTGAGGTTTCATCTCGGCGAAGGCCGCCCGGATGGCCGCAGGGGTGAGCGCCGACACCCAGAGTCGCATCACGGGCTTTTCGAGCCCGGCGGCCGCGCAGATGTAACGGAAGATCAACTCGCCCTCCCGCCCGGCGTCGCAGGCGTTGACCAGGAGCGGCGCCTGCTTTCCCAGGCGGGCCAGGGTCCGGAACTGGGAGCGGGTTTTCGGCAGCACGTGCAGCCCGAACCCCTCCGGCAGAATCGGCAGCGTCTCCATGGTCCACCTTTTCCACCGGGGGTCGTACGCCTCCGGGGGAAGGAGCTCCACCAGGTGGCCGATCGCCCAGGAGAGGAGATACTCGGCCGATTCCAGGTAGCCGTCCCGCCGCCGGAAACCGCCCAGGGCCTGGGCGATGGCCATGGCCGCGGACGGCTTCTCCGCGATGATCAGGGGTTTGCCTGCCATCTCATCCACCTCGGAATATATGTTCGCCCTGGGGGCGGCCCGTTCCTTCCGGCGCAGGCAGATCCTCCCAGAGGGGGCGCGGGCAAAGAAAACGTCCGGCTCCGCACAGGGAGCCGGACGACCGTACACGCGGGGTTACTCAGACTGGGTCTCCTCGGCCGAGCCGGACTCTTCCGCTTCCCGGGCAGGCTCGTCCTGCTGCTCGGCCCCGGACGGCGCCTCACCCGCCTCGGCGGGGACCACGTCCCGATACGGCGTGGCCACGTCGGCGGCGATCGCCTCGGCGGCCAGCTCCTCGATGGCCGCCCGGAGGGAGAGGCTGATGCGCCGGTTCTGGGCATCGACGTTGATGACCTTGACCTTCACCACATCGCCGATGGAGACGACCTCCCCGGGGTTGTTGATGCGCCGATCGGCCATCTGGCTGATGTGGATCAGTCCGTCGACGCCGGGCTCAAGCTCCACGAACGCACCGAACGTGGTGAGACGGGCGACGGTGCCCTCCACGATGGCGCCCTCGGGGTACTTCTCCTCCACGCTGTCCCAGGGATCGGGCAGCACCTGCTTTAGCCCCAGCGAGACCTTGCCCTTTTCCCGGTCGAGGCGCAGGACCTTGACCTTGATGCGCTCGCCCTCGGAAACGACCTGGGACGGGTGCTTGATCCGGCCGTAGGACATCTCCGAGATGTGCAGCAGCCCGTCGACCCCGCCGAGGTCGATGAAGGCGCCGAAGTCGGTGATGGACTTGACGGTGCCCTCCAGCACGTCGCCCTCCTGCACGGTGGACCAGAACCGCTCGCGCGCCGCCGTGCGCTCCGCCTCCAGCACCTGCTTGCGGGACAGGATGACGCGCCCCTTGTAGGGATCCAGCTCGATGATCTTCACGCGAATCTTCTGGCCCACGAACTTGGAGAGGTCGGCGACGTACCCCCGGTCCACCTGGGATGCGGGCAGGAAGGCACGCAGCCCGAGGTCGACCACCAGACCGCCCTTGACGGCCTCGGTGACCTCGGCCTCGATGACCTCGCCGGCTTCAAACTTCCGCTCGACCTCAGCCCAGGCCAGCTGCTCGTCGGCCCTGCGCTTGCTGATGCGCAGACCGCCTTCGCCCTTGGTGTCCACGCTGAGGACCACCACCTGCACCTCATCGCCGACTTTCAGGCCGGCATCGTGGGCACTGCGGAGCGGACGGTGGGAGAGCTCGTTGAGCGGAATGATCCCTTCCGACTTGTAGCCGACGTCGACCATGATCGAATCGTCGCTCACGCGCACCACTTGCCCCCTGACGATGTCGCCGGGCTTGGGAACCCGCAGGGCAGCCTCCAGTTCGGCGCGAGCTTCGGCTTCTTCCATGGTTTCGACATTCTTCCTACCCTGGGTGTCAAACTCCTGCACGATCGTAGACCTCCTCGATGGCTCGGACCAGGTGCGGCACCGGCGCGACCGACTCGAACCATGCATTACATCAATACTATATTATTCAGTAAACCAGCCCCGGGCGGCGGATTACAGAGACGAAAGCGCACGTCCGGCCGGCGGTCCTGCGCCGGCGTTGGAAAGGCCGGACGGCGGGTCCAGCAGGGCGGCGATCGCGTCCGCAATGGCCTGGCTGGCCGCTTCCAGCGTCTCCCCATTGAGCTTCTCGCCGCGGAAGCGGTCGAGGTCCACGGGCGGCCCGAAGCGGACGCGGATCGGGCTGAACAGCCGGTAACTGCCGCTGATGCCAACGGGAATCACCGGCACGCCGGATTTCAGGGCGATGTACGCCGTCCCGGGCTCGGGCTTCTGCAACTCCCCGGTCCGGGAGCGGGTGCCCTCGGGGAATATGCCAAAGCAGCAGCCGGCTTCCAGGAGCGCCAGGGCGTGCTTCAGGGCGGCCCTGTCCGCGCTTCCCCGCTTCACGGGAAATGCGCCCAGCCCCTTGATGATGAAGCCAAGCAGCTGCGAACGGAACAGTTCCTCTTTCGCCATGAAGCAGATCGGTCGGGGACAAGCCAGGCCGATCACGATGGGATCCTGTGCGTTGATGTGATTGCCGCAGAGGATGACGCCGCCGGTGGGCGGGATGTGCTCCCGGCCCTCCGCTTGGACGCGGTAGGCCAGGCGGTAGCCCAGTCCCAGGACGATCCTTGCAAAACCGTACAGCCACATGGCTACGTCCTCCGGCAGTGCCGCAGAATTTCCTCGACGACCTCGTCGACCCGCTTGCCGGTGGTGTCGATCACGATTGACTCCGGCAGTTGCACCAGCGAGTGGACGCCCTTGTTCATATCTTGCTCATCCCGCCGGGCGATCTCCGCCTCCACCGCCGCGAGATCGGCCTCGTGGCCTTCAGCCCGGAGCTGCGCGGCCCGCCGCCGGGCCCGCTCCTGAAGGGAGGCGGTGATATAAAACTTCCGATCGGCATCGGGGAGGACGTACGAACCGATGTCCCGGCCGTCCATCACCACCCCGCCTGCCCGCGCCATGGACCGCTGGACCTCGATCAGCCGCTGCCGGAGCCTCGGCACCGCCGACACCTGCGAGACGACGGCCGACACGGCGGGGCTCCGGATCTCGGCGGTGACGTCCTCGCCGTCCAGCAGCACCCGGTTTCCCCCGTCGGGGGCCCGCTGCAGTTCGACCTCCGTCGCATCCGCCAGGTCGGCCAGCGCCGCGGCGTCGGTCTCGGGGATCCCCAGCCGCAGGGCCTTCAGGGCGAGCGCCCGGTACATCGCCCCCGTGTCGATGTAAAGATACCCGAGCCGGTTCGCAACGATCCGCGCCACCGTGCTCTTCCCGGCCCCGGCGGGGCCGTCCATGGCAATCACGAGCTCTCGGGTTCCATCCGTCAAGGCCAAAGTCTTACACCACTCCAACTGCCCGATGATGCATTGTAGAAGTGTGCGAACGGGCTTGAATCCTCACGATATGTACTTGTAGAGAGTACCCGAGACTTCCTTCCCTAAGATTAGCAGACTGGAAATGCTACGTCAAACTGGCAAATTGCTAGACACGTGCAAAAGAGAGCGCCAAGGCGCTCCCCCTATCGGCCGTATGGGATGTTGGCCGTTCTGGCCAGGCTGCGGCTCCAGTCCGTCACCTCGTGCACCGGCGTCCCCTCCAGCGCCGCCAGCAGGCCGAAGCGGTCCATGCCCACCATCTGCGCCAGGGCCAGAATCACCAGGCCCAGCACCACGAGACGCATCAGCACCCGCTCCACGGCATCGGCGAGGCGCCGGTGGCGCGCCTGGAACGCCTCCACCGCCTCCCGGTCCCGCTCTTCCCGCCAGTCGAGGCCTTCCGCCGGACGCTGCACACCGGTCACCCCCTGCGTCATCGTCCCGGATATTTTATGTGGAGGTGACCGCGATTATGCATCATCGCCGTCGCCGCCCGCCCCGCCGCGGTCAGCCTTCCCGTCTCCCCTGCGCCCCAGGGAGGTCCGGCGCTGCAGGCCGCGGGTGCGCCGCGCCGGCGCCTGGTCCGGCAGGCCTGCGACCAGCGGCTGCACGGCCGCACGCACCGCCTCCGGCCCGAACCCCCGCCGCGCGAGGTAGCCGGCAAGACGGCGAGCTGCGGTGGTCCGGTCCACGCCCGTCATGCGGCGGAGCCTCGCCTCCGCCACGGCGCGGGCGTGCTCCACGGCCTCTTCGGCGCCCCGCTCCGAGGCGACGGCCGCGGCCGCGTTCTCCCGGTCCACACCCTTCCGGATGAGATCAGCCAGGAGCCTTCGGCTGCCGTAGTCGGGGTGGCTGCGCACGTACCCGACGGCGTACGCCCGGTCGTCGAGCCATCCGGCCGCGGTGAGCCGCTCCAGCACCCGCTCCACCGTCTCCGGCGGGTAGCGGCGGCCGAGCCGGAGGGCCACCTCCCGCCGGGTGCGGGGGGCGGCCGCGAGCAGCCGCAGGCCGGCTTCCCAGGCCTGCCGCTCCAGATCCATGCCGTAGGCGGCCAGCAGGGTCTCGCCGTCCACCGGCAGCCCCACCTTCAGGCCACACCGGAGGATCGTCTCCAGGCTGAGGCCGAGGACGAACTCGCCGTCCACGAAGACCGAGCGGCGCTCGGGGTCGCGCTGCTCGGCGATGGCGGTGATGCGCCCTGCGATCTGCCGGAGGGCCTCCGGGTCCACCTGTCGCCGGGCAGCCCTCCGGCCGCGCCGGGCACCGGCGGAGCCATCCCGCCCACGCTCAGACATCGGCGTCGCCGGCCTCCTCGTCGGCGTACTTCACCGGCAGCGACGCCACGTTCAGCCGCTCCTTGATCTTCTGCTCGATCTCGGCCGCAACCTCGGGGTGCTGCCTCAGCCAGTCCCGGGCGTTGTCCTTGCCCTGGCCGATGCGCAGGTCGCCGTAAGAGTACCAGGCGCCGCTCTTGACGATCACCGGCGGGTTCAGCTCGGTGCCGATGTCGATCAGGCTTCCCTCCTTGGAGATGCCCTGTCCGTACAGGATATCGAACTCGGCCTGCTTGAAAGGCGGCGCGACCTTGTTCTTGACCACCTTGACCCGGGTGCGGGAGCCCACCACCTCCTGGCCGCTCTTCAGGGTCTCGGTCTTCCGCACCTCCAGCCGGACCGAGGAGTAGAACTTCAGGGCGCGCCCGCCCGGCGTGGTCTCGGGATTGCCGAACATGACCCCGACCTTCTCGCGGATCTGGTTGATGAAGATGACCACAGCCTTGGACTTGGAGATGGCGCCGGTCAGCTTGCGCAGGGCCTGGGACATGAGCCGGGCCTGCAGCCCCACAAACGAGTCGCCCATCTCGCCCTCGATCTCCGCCTTCGGCACCAGGGCCGCGACGGAGTCGACCACCACCACGTCCACGGCGCCGGACCGCACCAGCGTCTCGGTGATCTCCAGGGCCTGCTCGCCGGTGTCGGGCTGGGAGACGAGCAGGTTGTCGATGTCCACGCCGAGCGCCTGGGCGTACACCGGGTCCAGCGCGTGCTCCGCGTCCACGAACGCCGCCACGCCGCCCATCTTCTGGGCCTCGGCGATGACGTGCAGCGCGACCGTCGTCTTGCCCGAGGACTCCGGCCCGTAGATCTCGGTGATGCGGCCGCGCGGCAGCCCCCCGACCCCCAGCGCCACGTCCAGGGCGACCGAACCGGTGGGGATCACCTCGACGTTCAGCCTGGACATCTGCTCGCCGAGCCGCATGATGGAACCCTTGCCGAACTGCTTCTCAATCTGCGCCAGGGCCATGTCGATGGCCTTCTGCTTCGCCGGATCCAATGCCATATGCCCCGCATCCTCCCAGCCACTATTTTCCAGCGCACTCGTTCTCAGTATAGGCCACTCTCCGCCGCCTGACAAGCCTGCCGCCGCTACTCGCCGCGCACCAGTTCGGCCGCCTCGACCACGGTGTAGCGCGGGCCGGCCGGCAGGAGCTCGCTCCGCATCAGGACCAGGCGGTCCACCAGCCAGTCGCCGTAGCGCACGGGCGGCCGGGTCAGGAGGCCCCGGAGCGGCGCGGCGAGGTCGGCGCCCTGGCGGACCCTCCCCAGCGTCAGGTGCGGCTGGAAGGGCCGCTCCTCGCGCCCGAAGCCGGCGGCGGCCAGCTCGTCCTCCAACCGGCGCGCGAGGGCGATGAGCTGCTCCCGCCCCTCCCCGGTCCCCGCCCAGAGCACCCGCGGGCTCCGGGCGCTGGGGAAGGCGCCGAGCCCGGCCACCGCCAGCGGGAACGGCGCCGTCCCGGCCGCGGCCCGGCGCAGCGCCTGTGCGGCCGCCTCCACCTCCGTCGGCCCCAGCTCGCCGAAGAACCGGAGCGTGAAGTGAAACTGGTCCGGACGGACCCACTTGACCAGCCCCGCGTCCGTACCCAGGGCCCTCCTGAGCTCGTCGCAGGCCCTCACCAGGGCCTGCCGGACGTCGGGCGACGAGACCTCCACCGCCGCGAAACAGCGCACGCCGGTCACCCTCCTTCCCCCGCAAGTTCGACGCCCGCGCGCCCGATTCCTTCACACCGGGCACAAAAAACGGAACATCTGTTCGAAGTTCCTCCCCCCTGCATGAAGTATAGACAGTATGACACTGAACTTTATCGCGCCTTCCGCCGTGTTGATCTACGAGACCCTGCACACGGGGGGAATGGCCGGATGCAGACGCCCCTGAGGCCGCTGGGGATCAGCCCCGCCGACCTGGAGGCGGAACTGGCGGCGCGCCGCGCCAGCCACCGGGCCCAGGTGGACCTCCTGAAGGCCCGGCTGGCGGAGGCGGGTGCCCGCAACGCGCAGCTCCGGCAGCGGCGGGCCGGGCTCCAGGCGGAGCGGGAGCGGCTGGAGCAGGAGATCCAGCGGGTCCTGGAAGAGTTCGACCGGACGGGGACCGAGTTCGAGGTCCGCCGCCGGGAGGTGGCCGAACGCCACCGCCGGGAGCTGGCCGACCGGGAGGCGGAGCTGGAGGCGGTCCGGAAGGAGCGGGACAACTGGATCGCCCTCGAGCGGCAGATCGCCGAGGGCATCCTGGCCGCGGTGCAGCCCTTCCTCCAGCTGCAGGCGTACCTGCGGGAGCAGGAAGGGGGCCGGCCCTGATGCGGCAGTCCAACGGGCGGCCCCTGCGCCGTAAGCTGCTGGGCGTCGCCCCGCAGGAGGCCGAGCGGCAGCTCCGGGAGCAGGCGGAACGGTTTGCGCTGGAGATCCAGCACCTGCGGGAGGCCCTCGAGCAGGCCAGGGCCGAGGAGGCGGATCTGACCGCCCAGTGCGAGGCGCTGGCGGCCGAGGTGCAGGAGGCGCAGCGGAAGCTGGAGCGGCTGCAGAAGGGGCTGGAGCGCAGCCGGACGATGGCGCCGATTCAGGCGCTGGTGCTGGCCAGGGAGATCGCCGACCTGGAGGACGAGCACGCCGCCCGTCTGGCCGAACTGGCCGCGGAACAGGAACGGATCCGCACCGAGATCGCAGAGCGGCGCGCCTCGTTGCAGCAGTGGGTGACGTCGCTGCTGGAATCGGTGGCCGAGCGGGGCGGCGGATAAACCCGGATGCCCACAGACACAGAGACCACTGCGTGCAGGCAGTGGTCTCTTGCTGTGCGCAGGTGTCCGCAGGGGGTTCACTCCTGCTCCTGGTCGATGCCGATGTCCTCCTGCAGGTCGTCCCGGATCGTGAGGGGGGCCGGCCGCACGCCGGTGCGGTGCGCGCCGCGGGCGATCACGAACGACCCCGCCGAGGACGTCCAGAAGACGAACGGGATCACCAGGAGCAGCTTCAGCGTGAGCCCGTGGGTGGTCGAGAAGTAGAGGGTGCCTGCCAGGACCATCATCACCGTGGCGAAGGTGATGGCCATGGTGACCGCGTGCAGGCGGTTGTACACATCAGGCATCCGGACGAGCCCCAGCGTCCCCAGCACCGCCGCCGCGGTCCCCAGCAGGACCAACAGGCCGATGAGGATCTCCGTGGCCAATGACACCACCCCTCTGAAGGTACTTTCCCAGCGCAACGGTCGAGACGTAGTTGATGGCGGCGAGGACCACGGCATACGCCAGGTACTGCGGGTCGTTCAGCAGGATCGCACCGACGATCAACGTCTGGATGAGCACCGTGCCGAAGGCATCGATGGCCGCGATGCGGTCCGGGACGGTAGGGCCCCTGAACGTGCGGTAGGCGGAAAACCCCAGGGAGACGACCAGGCCCACCAGGCTGATCCAGAGGATGACCTGCAGCATCACTGCAACACCTCCATGATCAGCTCCTCGATCCGCCGGATCGGGGCAAGTGCCGCCTCGGCATCGGAGGCATCGATGACGTGCAGATAGAGCACGTCCCAGTCATCGGACACCTCGACGGTGTAAGAGCCGGGGGTCACGGTGATCAGGTTGGCCAGCAGGGCCACCTGCCCGGGCTGCCGGACCCGCAGGGGGAACTTCAGCACGCCGGGCGTGATCGTGCTCAGGTCCCGGCGCAGCATCAGGCGCGCCATTTCGGCATTGCCCCTCAGCCAGTGCCGCGTGTAGTACAGGAACAGGTGGGCGGCGCTCACCAGCCAGCGGAAGATGCCGCCTGGCCGCCTCACGTAGGGGTTGATGAGCCCGTGGACCGGCGCCGGGAAGATCAGCAGGATCACCAGGCCCACGACCAGCCCGCCGACGAAGCTGCCGAGGGTGTAGGACTCCTGCAGGATCATCCAGAGAAACGCGAACAGCACCACGAGGATTCCGGTGCGAACTCGGGCGTCCACGGCGCTCACCTCCCCAGGACGGCTTCAACGTAGATGTTGGGATGCATAAGCTGGTCTGCCGTCGCCAGCGCGAACTCCATCATGTAGCCGCCGCCCAGGCCCATCGCGACGGAAAGCGCCAGCAGGATCACGGCGGGGGTCAGGGCCGCGAAGTAGTCCCGCCTGGTGCGCTGGATCCGCTGACCGGAGGGCCGTCCCCAGTAGGCCTTGCGGAAGATCTTGATCATGGAGAACAGGGTGAAGAACGAGACCAGCAGCGACACCGCTGCGATGCCCCAGGCCCCCTTCTCCACCGCCGCCCGGAGCAGGGCGAACTTGGCGAAGAAGCCCGAGAAGGGCGGCACGCCGGCCAGCGAGATGGCGGTGGCGAAGAACGTGTAGGCCAGTCCGGGGTAGGAGGCCAGCAGGCCGGAGTAGTGCTTGAAGTCCGTCTGACCCGTGATCCGGCTGGTCGCCCCGGAGAGCAGGAACAGGCCGGACTTGACGATGATGTGGTGTGCGATGTAGAACACCGCTCCGGCAAGCCCCAGGACCGTATACAGGCCCAGGCCCATGATCATGTATCCGATCTGGCTGATGATGTGGTAGCTCAGGATGGCCTTGAAGTCGTACTGGGAGATCGCGCCCATCACGCCGAGGAACATCGTGAGGCCGCCGATGACCAGCAGCAGGGAGTGGGTCAGGCCGCTGTCGTGGATGAAGATCAGGGTGAACACCCGGATGAGGCCGTACACCCCCACCTTGGTCAGCATCGACGCGAACAGCGGGGCGATGCCGTTGGGCACGTAGTAGTACGAGCGGGGCAGCCACCAGTAGAAGGGAAAGAGCGCGCCCTTCGCGGCGAACACGACCAGGAACAGCATCCCCGACAGGGTGATGTAGGGGTTGCCGGGCTCGGACGCCGCCTTGGCGGCGATGTCCGCCATGTTCAGCGACGAGGTGACGCCGTAGAGCAGGGCCACGCCGAACAGGAAGAGGCTCGAGGCCACCGTGTTCAGCAGCAGGTACTTCAGGCCCTCCCGCACCTGCGGGCCCGTGCTCCCCAGAGCCATCAGGAAATAGGACGAGATCAGCATCACCTCGAAGGCGACGTACAGGTTGAAGATGTCGCCGGTGGCGAAGCTGAGGTTGACGCCGGCCATCATGAAGAAGAGCACAGGGTAGAAGAAGGTCCGTTCACTGTCCGGGTTCATGTCCCGGAAAATGTAGAGGATGGACGTAAAGAGCACGACGGCCGCGAGGATCATCATCATCCCGCTGAACAGGTCCGCGGTCAGCGTGATACCGAAGGGCACCGGCCACCCGCCGGCCGTCTGGACCTGAATGCCGGAGGTCCAGATGGTATACGTAAGCAGAACCGAGAGCACAATCCCCGCAATCGACGACAGGAGGGCAACCCCCCGCTGGAGGGCCACCCGCCCGTGCAGGAGCAGCTGGACAATGCCGGTGCCGAAGCAGAGCAGTGCGGGGTAGGCGACGAGGTTACTCATGCTCCACCCCCCGCAGCAGCAGCAGATCGTCGGTATCGCACTCCTGGACCGTCCGGTACGACAGGACGAAGGCGAAGGCGGTCGTCGCCAGGCCAATGACGATCGACGTCAGGATCAGGGCCTGCGGCACGGGGTCGACATACGAGATGCCGTCCACGATAATGCCGCCGCTGCCCTCCGCCGCGACCTGCACGTCGCTTCCGCCCAGGAAGGGCGCACGCCCCGTCTTCAGCCGGCCGGAGGTGAGGAGCATGAAGTTGGTGGCGTAGTTGATCAGCATGGTTCCCAGCACGATCCGGATCATGTTCCGCTCCAGGAGCAGGTAGGTGCCCACACCCAGGAGCAGGCCGATGACCAGTGCAGCAAGCAGTTCCACCGGCTACGACACCTCCCTGTCAGGGCTGGGGGCTGCGCCTTCCGCCGCGGATGGGCGGCGGCGCACCGGATCCGAGGCGATGCTGAGCAGGACGGTCTTCATCGTGCCCACGACCACGAGGAAGACGCCGATGTCAAAAAGCACCGCCGTGGACCAGTGCAGCTCGCCCAGAAGGGGCAGCACGATCACCCCTGCGCTGTGCTCCATGAAGGCATGTCCCGCCAGTGCCGGACCCAGCACGGTCGCGAACGAGATCAGCAGGCCGCCGCCCAGCAGGTACTGGGGAGGGAGCGGGAAGATGGCCTGCGCGGCGTCCGTGCCGAACGCCACCCCCTGCATGGCGATTGCCGCCGCGATCAGGAGACCGGCGATGAAGCCGCCGCCCGGCTCGTGGTGGCCCCGCAGCAGGATCCAGACGGCGAGGAGCTTCAGGCCGTACAGCGACGTGTGGACGACAACCCGGACGATCGGGTTCTGTTCGATCTGCGCGCGGACCATCTAGCTCCTCCCCCCTTTCGCCTGGTGGTCCTTCCGCAGCCGGATCAGCATGTACACCGCGAGTCCGGCCACGGTGAGCACCGTGATCTCCCCCATCGTGTCGAACCCGCGGAAATCCACGAGGATCACGTTGACGACGTTGTTCCCGCCGCCCAGCCGGTAGCTGTTCTCCACCAGCCACTCCGCCACCCTTGGCGGAAACAGGCGGGCGCCGTTGGCGAGAAGCGTGACCACCGTGCCCAGCGCGCCGACGCCGATCGCCACCAGCAGGTTGGTGTTCAGCCTGCCCGGCCTGCGCGGGTAGACCGTGATCTGCCGCAGGTGCGGGAAGACCAGCAGGAAGAGCACGGTGGTGATCACCTCGACGACCACCTGCGTGAGGGCCAGGTCCGGCGCCCGGAGGAGGGCGAAGAGCAGCGACAGCGGCAGGCCCACCAGCGAGATGGACATGACGGCCGCCAGGCGGCTGGTGACGCGTGTGCTGGCCACCGCACCGGCGACGATGATCGCCATCAGCAGAAGCTCCCAGGGCCCGACAGGCGACAGCGTGAGCTGCGGGATTCCGGCGCGCCGGACGATCATCGTCCCGAAGAAGAGCACCACCAGGGCGCCCAGGGTGTATGCGAGGTAGTCGCGCAGGTAACCGGTCATCTGCCGGTTGGTGATCCACTTCGCCGCCTTCTCCACCACCTGGTTCTTCCACCAGAGGAGGTCGTACAGGGCGTTCAGATGGTACCGCTGCGGGGTGAACCGCCGGAAGGCAGCCAGCACGCGGGGCAGCCCCGCGTAGGCGAGCACGCCGCCGCCCAGGGCGATGGCCGTCATCAGCAGGGCGGGGGTGAACCCGTGCCAGAGCGCGATGTGCGGCAGGTCCGCCGGCCCCTGCAGCACCGCCGCCACGGCGGGGGTGACAATCGCCGACTCGACGAGCCCCGGGTAGATGCCGACGGCGACGATGATGACCGCCAGGAGCAGCGGAGGCACCAGGATGGACGGCGACCCTTCCTCCGGCACGTCCGGGGTCTCGTGGGGCTCGCCGAACCAGATCTTGTGCCCGAGGATGAGGCAGTAGAGGGTCGTGAGCAGGGAGGCGCCCGTCGCGACCAGCGCCCCCGCCGCGCCCATGGAAGAGCCGTGGACCGCGGTCAGGAACATCTCCTTGGAGAGGAAGCCGTTGAGCAGCGGTACCCCGGCCATGGAGGCGGCGCCCACCATCGCCAGTCCCGCGGACACGGGCATGGCCCTCCGCAGCCCCGAGAGGAGCGGGATCTCACGGGTGCCGGTCTGGTGGTCGACGATGCCGACGACCATGAACAGAAGCGCCTTGAACGTGGAGTGGTTGAGCAGGTGAAACGCGGCCGCCTGGGTGGCTTCCGGGGTCCCCAGGCCGAACAGCCACATGATGAGACCCAGCTGCGAGATGGTGGACAGCGCGAGGACGGCCTTCAGGTCGGTCTTCTGCACGGCGAGGAAGGATCCCACCACCATCGTCACCATGCCGACCGCGGCCACGACGGGCACCCAGAGCGGGTGCGTGTGGAAGATCGGCCAGAGGCGGCCGATCAGGTAGAGCCCAGCCTTGACCATGGTGGCCGAGTGCAGGTAGGCAGAGACCGGCGTGGGGGCCGCCATCGCGTCGGGAAGCCAGATATGGAAGGGAAACTGAGCAGACTTGGTGAAGGCGCCGATCAGCAGCAGGACCAGCGCCACGGTGACCAGCGGGTGCCCCAGCAGCTCGGCCTGTTTCGCGAGCAGCGCCGACAGCTCGAAGGTGCCGCCCACCGTGCCGAGAATCGCCAGGCCGCCCAGCATGCAGAGGCCGCCCCCGAAGGTGATCAGGATCGCCTTCAGGGCGCCGTACTGGGCGTCGTCGCGGGTGTTCCAGAAGCCGATCAGCAGGAAGGAGCTGATCGAGGTCAACTCCCAGAACACGTACATGAGCATCAGGTTGCCGGCGTAGACGGCGCCCAACATGGCGCCCATGAACAGCAGCAGGTAGGCGTAAAACTTGCCCAGGTCTTCCCGGCCACCCAGGTAGGGAATGCTGTAGAGGACGACCAGCGTGCCGATCCCGGCGATCAGCAGGGCGAACAGCCGGCTCCACCCGTCGACGGTGATCGAGAGGTCGATCCCCAGTTGCGGGACCCACGGGATGACCAGCGACATTTCGGGGGTCAGCACCACGAGGATGAACGTCACTGCAGCTACGGCGGTCGCCGCCACGCCCAGGCGCCACCGGAGCCACCGGTAGAGCACGGGCATCATGAAGGCGGCGATCAGCGGAAGTGCGATCGATGCCAGCGCCTGCGCCAAAGCAACACCTCCCTGACGTGCTGAATCACGGATCCGTCCGCCCCTGCGCCCGGCCTCGGGGCGGCGCACCGGGGGTTCAGGAGTCTTCAGACGAGAGCGGAACTTCGCAAAGTCCCCTGTTCACAAAGAAAAAGATCCAGGTCCCACGGCACGGGGGCGCTGGAGCCTGAACAGGTGGAGTCGCTGCCTTCCATCCCCTCGCTTCTGAAACTGCTCCTGATATCTCACCAAATAACGATACCAAAAAGCTATGTCCTCTGTCGAGAAGATCGTCCAAAAACGTCAATCTGGATTTCTGCCAGCGAAAAACCAGGTAGGAAGGACTTTTTGAAGGGACTGCGAACCCTTAATCAACAGTTGTTGCTAGGAGGATGCAGGGTGATTTTCGTCCGAGAGCTGTCGGCCGAGGAGCGCGCCGAGCTGGAGCGCGCCGCCCGGCGCCGCCACCGGGTGGTGAGCAGCCGGCGGGCGGCCATCGTGCTCGCCTCGGCGCAGGGGCTGACGGCGCCGCAGATCGCCCAGCGCTTCCACTGTTCCGTCGACCACGTGCGCCACGTCATCCACAACTTTAACGAGCACGGCCTGGACGCGTTGAAGCCGGCGTACTGCGGCGGTCGACCCCGGGTCTTCGATGCCAACCAGCGGGCCCGCATCGTGAAGCTGGCCCTCACGCCCCCCCAGGTCGCTGGGTTTCCGTGGCCCTGCTGGTCGCTCTCGCGCCTGCAGGAGGCCCTCGTGCAGCTCCACATCGTCGACGGGATCAGCAAGGAGACCATCCGGCTGGTGCTGGACGAGGCCGGGGTGCGCTGTCGGAGCAGGGGGGCGTGGCGGCTCACGGGGCGCCGCGCCCGCAAGGGCGCGACCCACGCCGCACCCGGCGATTCCGGTGAACTCCCGACCGACTGAAACGGGCCATCGCGCGCATCACCAGCCCCCCTCACGCGGGGCGGGCTGGTGATGCGCGCTCTCAGTTGCCGTTCAGGTGATGAAGGTTCTCCCAGGTGACCTCCCTCCAGTCGGCGGGCGCCTTATCGAGGAAACCCGCCTCTTTCATGAACGTGACGATCTTCATCAGACCGTGGGGTTCGATGGTCCAGACCACGTCCGGGTGGGTAATCTGCGCGATCAACTCGTCCCGGTCCGTCCGGTCGCCCAGCCGGATCATCAGGTCCGCTGCCTCGGCGGGGTTCGCCCTCACCCATTCCGTCGCTTCGGTGTACGCGTCCACCAGGGCCTGGTAGAGCTCCGGGTTCTCCTCCTTGAACCGGGCAGGCACCACCATCACGTTGAACGTGTGCTTCTGGCCCATGGTTTCGTACGAGTCGACGATCTTGGCGATGCCGGGCTGCTGCCGCTCCCGCTGCAGGTAGGGCGGCGCGGTGTAGTGGAAAGTGATCTCACTTCCCGCCAGGAGCGCCCGCTCGCCCTCGGGATGCGGCATGGCCACCAGCAGTTCGTCGAGGGCCCGGGGATCGCCCAGCTGCTTCTGGGCCTCCATGGCCAGCATCACATGCTGGATCGAGTTGATCCCCGGCAGGGCAATCCGGTCCTCCGGCCCGATGTCCCTGAGGCTCGTGGCGCCCGGTTTGGCGCTGTTCAGGCCGATCGGCATGTCCTGCATGGCCGCTGCGATCTTCCAGTCGATCCCCTTTCCCCAGCCCACGAAGAACGGGCCGAGGCCCATGAAGACCACGTCCGTGGACCCGGCCAGGACAGCCTCCGTCAGGGCTCCCCCGCCCCCCAGCTGCTGACGGGTCACCTTGACGTTGCCCAGCCGTTTCTCGATCAGCCGGTGTTCCACCATCACCTCCACCGGCAGGTAGCCGGTGCCGAACTGGTAGCCGAGCCGGATCTCGCCGTAATCCTTCGGGGCCTCTGCCCCGTCCTCCGCCTCCCCGACGGGGGCAGCCCCCAGGGAACCCGCCGGCCTTCCCGCGCAGCCGCCCAGCAGGACGCTCATCAGCAACACGGCGAGGCCCCGGAGAAGGAGGCCGGCCGTCGCCCGCTTCCGCACGCTCATCCCCTCTCCTCCTCCTCAGCCCGCAGACATTCCCCACCTGCGGATGGTCCGGCGCTCCAGCACCTCGAAGAGCGCCTCAGCCAGAAGGCCAAGGGCGACGATGGTGACGAGGCCGCAGAACACGCCGGCGGTGTTCAGGTTGTAGCGTTCGACGTTGATCATCCAGCCCAGCCCGCCTGCCTGGCCGCTGGCACCGAAGACCAGTTCCGCGGCGATCACCGTGCGCCAGCCGAACGACCAGGCGATCTTCACCCCGGTCAGTATGTAGGGCAGCGCCGCAGGCAGGTAGACGTGCCGGATCAGGCCCCAGCCCCGGAGGCCCAGATTCTGCCCCGCCTGTCTCCAGGTCAGCGGCACGGTCTCGAAGCCGGTGTGCATGTTCAGCGCCAGCGACCACACCACCGAGTTGGCGATCACGAACACCAGGGACCGGGGCCCGATGCCGAGCCAGAGCAGGGCGACGGGCAGAAGGGCGATGGCGGGCATTGGGTTCATGATGGTGGTCAGGGTCAGGAGCAGGTCCCGCCCCCACCGGCCGGCGGTGGCGAGGGCCGTCAGGCAGAAGGCGGTCAGGATGCCGATGGACATGCCGGTCAGCACCATCTGCAGTGTGTGGAGCGTGTGGCGCAACAGGCTGCCGTCTCGGATGTACTCACCGAAGGCCAGCAGAACCCGGCTGGGAGCAGGCACCAGCAAGGGGTTGACGTCCGCTGCCCGCGCGTACCCTTCCCAGAGGGCGAAGAGGACCAGGACGACAACCAGCTTGTTCCCCCCGTTCCTCACGACGCCATCTCCCCTGCAACCCGGTCCTGCTCCAGCAGCTGGCGGATCACCCGGCGCAGTTCGGCTCCCTCGGGCCGCTCCAGCAGGGTGACGCCGGTTACGGCCGGCTCGATGATCTGTCTGACCCGGCCGGGTGACGCCGACAGCACCACGATGCGGTCCCCGAGCACCAGGGCCTCCTCGATGGAGTGGGTGACGAAGAGCAGCGTCTGCCCGGTCTCGGCCAGCATGCGGTTCACCTCGGCCTGCAGGAGCGACCGGCTCTGGGCGTCCAGGGCGGCGAACGGTTCATCCATGAGAAGCACAGCCGGGTTCAGCACCAGCGCCCGGGCGATGGCCACCCGCATCTTCATGCCGCCGGAGAGCTGGTGCGGGTAGAGATCGCGCCACCGGCTCAGGCCCACCAGCGAGAGGACCTCGTCGATCGCCCGCTCGGCCTCGCGGCCGGTGACGCCCCGCGCCACCCGCAGGGCGAACGACAGGTTCCCGGACACCGTCAGCCACGGAAAGAGCTGGTCAAACTCCTGGAACACGAACGCACGGTCCGGGCCGGGGCCGCTGACGGGAAGGCCGTCCACGCAGACCGACCCCGCCGCAGCCCGTTCGAATCCCGCCACGATCTTGAGCAGGGTGGACTTGCCGCAACCCGACGGCCCCAGGATGACCACCTTCTCACCCTCCCGGACGTCGAGATCGATCCCGTTCAGGGCGGTGATCGTCCCCCGGGCCGTGCGATAGGTGGCGGTCAGCCCGCGGATCTGAAGCTTCACATGCCGCATCTCCTCACCTCGCACAGGCTGCCTCACCGCGCCAGCAGGGCCAGCCCCGTTGCGGCGATGAGCGCCGACAGGGCCGTGACGAACCCCCGTGACGAGAGCCGGCCGTTGAGCCGCTTCCCCAGCCAGCCGCCCAACAGCATGAGCGGCGCACAGAGCAGGCCCAGCAGCACGTGGCGCGGCTGCAGCACATCCAGGTACCAGTAGGAAACCAGCCGGAACAGGTCGACGACCATCAAGGTCGCGGTCAGGGAGGCGACGAAGGCCACCTTCTCCAGGCGCGGCAGCAGGTACATGGAGAAGAAGAGGCCGCCGGAGTGGGCGATGCCGCTGACGACGCCACCGGTGAAACCCAGGAGCAGCGCCGGGCCCGGCGCCCAGTCTCCTGCAGGCGACACCGCCTCCCCCCGACGCAGGCGCGCAACCTGCACCACCGCGAAGGACACGGCGGCCACACCGATGGCCCTGCGCAGATGGGGCGCGGGCGCCTGCGCCAGGAAGACGCTGCCCAGCCAGAGGCCCGCCAGCGCAGTCGGCAGCAGCCGGCGGAGGACGGGCCAGTCCCACCGCCGCCAGTGGGCGGCCAGCGCGGCGACGCTGCTGAGGAACATCACCGGCGCCGTCATCCCCATGGCCTGCCTGGGCTCCAGGAACAGCGCGAGCACCGGGCCGAAGAGCACCCCGGCGCCGAGCCCGAACGCGGTCTTGACGAAGCTGGTGCCCAGGCTGACGATGGCGACGATCAGCCACTCCAAGCGGAATCGCGCTCCCTTCTCCCCACCTGTATGCCGGAGCCCGGCGAGGGGGTCTCTTCCGTTTCCTGCCAATCGGAAGCGCCGGGGTGCGGGTTGCAAGAGGCGCGCAGACGCCCCTGTCACGGCGGGCCGCTGCTCAGGGTGCAGGCAGCGGGTCCGCTGCGCGTGACAGGGGCGGAACGGCGGGTGTCATCGTCCGGGCGGGCCGTACGGGCATGGGCAGACGAGCCTGTGCAGTCGGTGATCCATCCGGGACGGGCACAGGGGATGACCGCACCAGCGGTCATACGCGACCGGTGCTTCCTGCGGCGACGGGTCCGCTCCGGCGGAAAAGCCCTCCCACCGGGGGGCGCGCTCCCGCGGAGCCGGTCGAGCCGATTCCGCGGCCCTGACGAGCACCGCGGCGGCGCCGGCAGGCGCGGCGGCCATGCCGACCGCAGCGAGGCACACCATCCGGAGGAATTCCCTGCGGTCAAACCGGGGCCGGCCGCAAGGAGGAACGGCAGGGCTCTCCTGACGGGCAGAGCGGAAATCCAGTGGGTGCCACCCCCTCCCATGGCTCTACCACATTCTCTCCCCACGCTTCCCGCATTATGAAGGGGCGCGGCCCCGCCCGGGCCGCGCCCCTGTCCCGCCCCAGGTGCTCAGTGGCCTTCCAGCGGCCGTCCCTCCCCACCCGTGATGATCCACTCCCGGATCTCGCAGTCCTCCATGCCCGATGCGACCAGCGGATCGGCTGCGGCTACCGCCTCGGCCTCCGCCAGCGACGCCGCCCGGATGACCGTCATCCCGCCGGTACGGTCGGCGAACGGGCCGCAAAGCACCAGGCGCCCCTGCTCGGCAAGCCGCTTCAGGTGCGCACGGTGGGCCCGCATGAGCTCGTCGGTGATCACGCACCCCGGTCGGCGGGTGAGCCGGATCATGTAACACGTTTCCACGGACATCCCTCCCCCGCCATGGTAGCGGGGCTGCGGTGCCGCCGAACAGGGACAAAGCGGCCCCCGACCGTCCAAAAACGGTCAGGGGCCGCCGCTGCTTCGCCCTTCCCCGGCCGGCGGACCGCCCGGGCGGCCCTGCCGGCTCTAGCGCGGCTTTGCGGGCTCGATGTTGACCTGGTACCCGCGGATCGTGGCGCCCTGCATCGCCTGCATCACCTGGGCGGCGACCTCCTTGGGCACCTCCACGAACGTGAACCGGTCATAGATGTTGATGATGCCGATGGACGAGCCCGGAATGTTGGCCTCCTGCGCGATGGTCCGCACGATGTCCGCCGGCTGGATCGCCTGGGCGCGGCCGACGTTCAGGAAGAAGCGGACCATCCCCGCCTCGGCGCCGGTGTCGCCGAACTCCATCTGCGCCTGCTGGGCGGGCTTGCCCTCGCCCGAGACCAGCTTCAGGGCGGCGGCCACCAGGTCGCTGGGGTCGTACTCGGCCAGGAGGTCCTCGGCCAGCTCCCTGAACTCGCCGAGCTTATCCTCCTCGAGGATCTTGATCAGCCGCTCCTTCAGCTGCTCCCGCTGCTTCTCCGCCACGTCGCTCAGGGTCGGCACGGGCCGGCGCTGCAGCCGGGCCTTGATCACCCGCTCGATCAGCCGGAGCTGCGGGAACTCCCGGGGCGTCACCAGCGTGATGGCGGTCCCGGTGCGCCCGGCGCGCCCGGTGCGGCCGATGCGGTGCACGTAGCTCTCCGGGTCCTGCGGGATGTCGTAGTTGAAGACGTGGGTCACGTCGGAGATGTCCAGCCCGCGGGCGGCGACGTCCGTCGCGACCAGCAGCTCGATATAGCCCTCCTTGAACCGGCTCATCACGCGGTTGCGCTGCGCCTGGTTCATGTCGCCGTGGATGCCCTCGGCCTGGTAGCCCCGGGCCTGCAGCGCCTCCACCAGCTCGTCGACGCCCTTCTTGGTGCGGCAGAAGCAGATCCCCCGCTCCACGTTCTCGATGTCCAGGATGCGGGTGAGCGCCTCGGTCTTGAACGACGGCCGCACCTCGCAGAAGTACTGGTCGATCTGCGGGACGGTGAGCTGCTGGGGCGTCACCGAGATCGTGATCGGGTCCCGCATGTACCGGCCCGCCAGCCGCCGGATCTCCGGTGGCATGGTCGCGGAGAAGAGCAGCGTCTGCCGCTCCGCGGGCGTGGCCTGCAGGATCTTCTCGATGTCCTCGATAAAGCCCATGTCCAGCATCTCGTCGGCCTCGTCCAGGACCACCATGCGCACCTGGGACAGGTCCAGGGTGCCCCGGCCCAGGTGGTCCAGGATCCGGCCGGGGGTGCCAATGACCACGTCCACGCCGAACCGGAGCGAGCGGATCTGCCGCTCGATGGACTGGCCGCCGTAGATCGCGATGGTCTTGACGCGCGCGTGCCGCCCGATCTTGGTAATCTCCTCGGCAACCTGGATCGCCAGCTCACGGGTCGGGGTCAGCACCAGGGCCTGCACGGCCCGCTGGCCCGGCACCAGCCGTTCGACGATGGGCACGCCGAAGGCCGCGGTCTTGCCCGTGCCGGTCTGCGCCTGGCCGATGACGTCCTTGCCCTGCAGCAGTGCGGGGATCGCCTGCGCCTGGATGGGCGAGGGCTCCTCGAACCCCATGTCATCCAGTGCCTTCAGCACCTTCTCGGACAGCTCTAGATCGCGAAAGGTCAACTTCGTTTCTGTCATCACAAACCTCTCCTCAATTCCCGGGCCCGCACGCAATTTCCATTCATTTTACCGCAATGTCCCACGGTCGTGAAGGGTCAAGTTCGGGCGCTCACATCCGGGACAACTGTTTTACAGACGGCGGGGCCCCGGGAGCGGATACGCCCCGAGGAACCGAAGGGGCCCGAAGGCCCCTTCGAAGGATTCCCCGATTGGGTGCTCGCGCAAACGCGGGACAGGTCGGCCCGCGCCATCGCCGCGACCCGGCGGTTACTTCACGTCCTTCAGGCGCATCAGGTCATCGGCGAACATGCGCGCCGAGCCCAGGTTGGTGGCCACCGGGATGTCCCGCACGTCACACAGCCGGAGAAGCCCCTGCACGTCCGGTTCATGGGGCATCGCCGTGAGGGGGTCCCGCAGGAAGATCACCATGTCGATCTCCCCGGTGGCCACCCGGGAGCCAATCTGCTGGTCCCCGCCCAGCGGGCCCGACAGGAAGCAGTGCACGTCCAGTCCGGTGTGCTCCCGGATCAGCTTCCCCGTGGTGCCGGTGGCGAACAGCTGGTGCCCCTCGAACGCGGACTTGTGGTCCTTCACGAACTTCAGCATGTCCTGCTTGCGATTGTCGTGGGCGATCAGGGCGATGCGCAAGGCCAAACCCTCCTCCTTTACGCGGACTCCGCCCCCCACCACGGCGATGGGGGGCGGCGCTGACGATGCTACAGACCCTTGGAGGCGATGTAGGCGGCCAGGTCCACCATGCGGTTGGAGTAGCCCCACTCGTTGTCGTACCAGGAGACCACCTTGACCAGGTTGCCGTCCAGCACCAGGGTGGACGGGCCGTCGACGATGGAGGCGTTGGGGTTGCCCTTGAAGTCGACGGACACCAGCGGCGCCTCCTCGAAGGCCAGGATGCCCTTCATCGGACCCTCGGCCGCGGCCTTCAGTGCGGCGTTGATCTCCTCCTTGGTGGTCGGCGTGGCCAGCTCAGCGGTGAAGTCCACCACGGAGACCACCGGCGTGGGCACCCGCATCGCGAAGCCGGTCAGCTTGCCCTTCAGCTCGGGGATGACCAGGGCGACGGCCTTCGCAGCGCCGGTCGTGGTCGGGATGATGGAGAGCGCACCGGCCCGGGCGCGGCGCAGGTCCTTGTGCGGGTAGTCCAGGATGACCTGGTCGTTGGTGTAGGAGTGGATCGTGTTCATCATGCCCTTCACGACGCCGAACTTGTCGTGCAGGACCTTGACCACCGGCGCCAGGCAGTTGGTGGTGCAGGAGGCGTTGGAGATGACGTGGTGGTTGGCCGGATCGTACTGCTCGTGGTTGACGCCCATCACGATGGTGATGTCCTCGTTCTTCGCCGGCGCCGAGATGATGACCTTCTTCGCGCCGCCCGAGGTGATGTGCACCTCGGCCTGCTGCTTGTCGGTGAAGCGGCCGGTGCACTCCATCACGATGTCCACGCCGTGCTCCTTCCAGGGGATCTGCGCGGGATCCTTCTCGGCGTAGACCCGGATCTCCTTGCCGTTGACGATAATGCTGTTCTCGGTGGCGGAGACCTCCGCGTCCAGGATGCCGTAGTTGGAGTCGTACTTCAGCAGGTGGGCCGAGGTGGCCGGCGGGGTGAGGTCGTTGATGGCCACGATCTCGATATCGGGCCGGGAGAGAGCGATGCGGAACACGCGCCGACCGATGGAACCGAAACCATTAATGCCAATGCGAATCGTCATACCGGTGCTCCTCCTTCTTGACTGGTCTCCTATTTCAGCGTGGGTGTGCGGAAAAGCTCCTCTATGACCAGGGCGGCGCCCCCCAGGGGCCCCGCGTCCTCCCCCAGCTCGGTGCGGACGATCTTCACCCGCTCCCGAAGGGCCGGGAGCGTCCGCTCCAGGGCGGCCTGGCGCAGCGGCTCGATCAGGTAGTCACCGGCACGGCTGGTGCCGCCGCCGATGATGACCATCGCGGGATTCAGCAGGTTGATCATGGCGCCGATGCCGATCCCCAGGAAGCGGCCGGCCTCGGATAGTATCTCCTGTGCGACGCGGTCGCCTGCATCGGCCGCCTCAATCACCGTGGTGGCGATGACCTTCGACGGGTCGCCGCCGCAGAGCTCGCGGATCAGCGTTTCCTCGCCCTGGGCCATGCGCTGCACCGCCCGCCGGGCGATGGCGATGGCGCTGCCCACCGTCTCCAGGCAGCCGTCGCTGCCGCAGCGGCACCGCAGGCCCCGCTCCTTCACCATGATGTGGCCGATCTCGCCGGCGCCCCGGTGCGCGCCGCCGTACAGCCGGCCGTCGATGATGATACCGGCGCCGAGGCCCACGCCCACCCGGATGAAGGCCAGGTTGTCCACGCCCTGGGCCGCGCCGAAGGAACGCTCGCCCCAGGCCATGGCCCGGGCGTCGTTCTCGATCCACACCGGCAGCGACAGGCGCTCCTGCAGCATGGGCGCCACGGGCAGGTCGCGCACCTGGTAGTGCGGAGAGTACCGCCAGACGCCCTCTTCGGGATCGATGACGCCCGTAATGCCGATGCCCACGCCGGCCACCGGCGTCGGCGGGCCGTACCGGGGCGTCTGGTCCAGCAGATAGCGGACGGCCCGCTCCAGCTGGTCCACCTCGATCAGCGGGTCCCGGGATTCCACCCGCTGCTTGAAGCGGTGAAACACGTTCCCCGCCAGGTCGGCCAGCACCGCCCGCACGTGTCCCGCGCCGAGCTCGGCGCCGATCACCCAGCGGGCCCGGGGGTTGAACCGGAGCAGGATGGGCGGTCGCCCGCCCGACGACTCGCCTGTGCCGATCTCCTCCACCCAGCCTTCCTCCAGCAATTCGGCGACCACAGCGGAGACGGTCGGCCGGGTGAGGCCCGTGCGCTCAGCCAGGTCCGCCCGCGACATGGCGCCGGCAGAGCGAACCAGCCGAAGCACCCGCTGCTTGTTGATGGCCCGAATCAACTCCGGCCCAACCAACACGGCACTTCACCCTTTCGTAAAGACGGTTAACGAAGTCTGCTGAGGAAGAGCCGCTGACCAGCGGCTTCTAACCCTATTTTGCCGCAATCTGCCGGTTGCGTCAAGAGTGTTCATAAAGCGGGTTAACAAAGAACGAAAACCCTCTCTCCTGGCACGGCCGCCCGCCGCCCTTCAGTCCAGGTAGCCCAGCAGGTACCGCCGCACCATGGCCAGGGCGTGCACCGCGGCCCGCTCGCGGACGCCGTCCCGGTCGCCGTGCAGCCACAGTGTCTCGGCCCAGGTGCCGGCCGGGAGCGGCCCGCCGCCCTGCCGCCCCCGCCCGGCCAGGGCGAAGCAGACCGTGCCCACCGGCTTCTCCGGGGTGCCCCCGTCCGGGCCGGCGATCCCGGAGACGGCCACGGCCACGTCCGCCCCCGACCGCTGCAGGGCCCCTTCCGCCATTGCCCGGGCCACGGGCTCGCTTACCGCTCCGTGGGCGGACAGCAACTCCTCCGGGACCCCCAGCAGGCTCACCTTCGCCTCGTTGGCATAGGTGACGAAACCCGTGCCGAAGTAGCGGGACGAACCGGGAACGTCCGTGATCCACTTCGCCACCAGGCCGCCGGTGCACGACTCCGCCGTGCTGAGCGTCATCCCCCGTTCGGCGAGCAGCCGGCCCACCGCCTGCGGCAGGGTCTCCTCGTCCGAGCCGTAGAGGAACCGGCCGAAGCGGGACCGGATCTCCGCCTCCAGCGGGGCGATGCGGGCGTAGCCCTCGGCCTCGTCCGCCGCGCGGGTGGCCAGCCGCAGGTGGACCTCAGCCACCTTGGCGTACGGCGCGATGGTGGGGTCCGTCTGAGTCGCCATCAGATCCCGCAGCCCGTCGGCCAGGGCGGATTCGCCGATGCCCACGAACCGCAGCGTCCGGGTGACCAACCTGAGCGGCCGGCCGCCGCTCCGCGCGGCGAGGTAGGGCGCCACGTGGGCCTCAAACATCGGCCGCAGCTCGCCCGGCGGGCCGGGCAGCAGGATGACGACCTTGTCCCCGTCCGCGGGGATCATCAACCCCGGCGCGGTCCCCCGGTCGTTGGGCAGCACCCGGGCCCCGCGGGGCACCATGCACTGCCGCCGGTTGTTCTCCGCCATGCGCCGTCCGCGGCGGGCAAACCAGATCTCGAGCTGCGCGAGCAGCTGCGGATCCAGCTCCAGCGGCCGCCCGGTCACCTCGGCCGCCACCTCGCGGGTGATGTCATCATCGGTCGGCCCCAGCCCGCCGCTGGCGATCACGAGGTCGGACCGGCTCAGGGCCTGGCTGAGAACCGCTCTGAGGCGCGCAGCGTTGTCGCCGACCACCACCTGGTGATAGACGTCCACGCCCAGCTGGGCCAGCTGCCGGCTCAGGTACTGGGCGTTGGTGTTCAGGATCTCTCCCAGGAGCAACTCGGTGCCCACGAAGACCAGCTCAGCGATCACCTGTTTGCCCTCCTCCGCCGCCGGTTTCGCCGGGGGAGGTTTCGCCGCGCCCCGGCCCCAGTCCTGCGCCAGGCATGCGGATCGTTCCGGCGGGCGCATACTATCGGCAGCCTCGGCCGGGGGGTGCAGAACTTGCGCTACCGCGTGTCAACCCGAAGCGGCAGCACGCCGCACCGGCTCCGGGTGCACCGGCTGGCCGGCCAGTCGCTCCAGCTCGAGGCCTACTTCCGGTCCCTGGGCCTGGCCCGGGAAGCCGATCTGGCGCGCCGGATGGCCGTATCGCCCCGGTCCGAGACCCGGCTGTTCGAACTCGTTCACCGCAACCCGGCGCTTCCCGTCCCCGCCCGTCTCGGGCAGGCCGAGGCCCTGATGGACCTGTACTTCGGACACAGCCAGGACCTGACGGTCCGCCACATCTCGCTGGAACCGGGGGCGGTGCCGGCGATGATCGTCTACCTGCCCACGATGGTGGACGAACCGCGGCTGGACCAGAGCCTCCACTCGCTGCTGCAGCCGGCCTCGGCGGCGGAGCGGCCGCCCGCGGCCCGGGATGTGGTGGGCTGGATCCGGCACCACCAGGTCAGCGCTCCGGATACCAGTGAGGTCGTCCAGATCCGGCAGGCGGCCTTCGCCGTCTCCGAGGGCATGGCGGTGCTCTTCGTCCAGGGGTCGGGATGCGCCCTGGCCTTCGACGTCACCGGCGGCCCGCAGCGGGCCATCAGCGAGTCCAAGACCCAGCGGGTGGTCCGGGGCCCCCGGGAGGGCTTCATCGAGTCGATTCACGTCAACCTCACCCTGATCCGCCGCCGCGTCCGGGACCCCCGGCTGCGGGTCGACATGCTCACCGTCGGCGAGTTGACCCGCACCCGGGTGGCCGTCTGCTACCTGGCCACCGTCTGCAAGCAGTCACTGATCGATGAGGCAATGCGGCGCATCCGCCGGGTGAAGGTGGACGGCATGCTGGACAGCGGCCAGCTGATGGAGTTGATCGAGGACACGCCCTGGACCGTCTTCCCGCTGGTCCGGGCCACCGAGCGGCCGGACGCGGTGGTGGGCGGGCTCCTGGAAGGCCGCTTCGCCATCGTCGTCGACGGAAGCCCCTGGGTGCTCGTGGCGCCCTCGACCTTCATGGACCTGATCCACTCACCGGAGGACTACTTCGAGCGTTTCCCCGCCGTCGTGCTGGTGCGGATCCTCCGGGTGCTGTTCGCCGCGGTCGCGCTCTTCGGCCCCTCCATCTACGTCGCCCTGACGACCTTCCATCGGGAGACGATCCCCACCAATCTCCTGCTCACGATCATGGCGGCCCGCGAAGGGGTCCCCTTCCCGGCCGCGATGGAGGCATTCATGATGGAACTCGGCTTCGAGATCATCCGGGAGGCCGGCGTGCGCATGCCGTCCCAGCTGGGACAATCGGTCTCCATCGTGGGCGCCCTGATTCTGGGCGAGTCGGCCATCCAGGCCGGTATCGTCTCGGCCCCCATGATCATCACCGTCGCGGTCACCGCGCTGGCCAACCTCATGCTTCCCGATTACTCGACCGCGCTGGCCCTCCGGATGCTGCGGTTCCCCTTGCTGATCCTGGCCGGGACCTACGGGACGTACGGCCTGATCCTGGGGGCGACCGCGCTGCTCATTCACCTGCTCAGCCTGCGGTCCTTCGGCACGCCCTACATGGCGCCCTTCGGCCCCCTCCTGCCGTCCGACCTGCGCGACACCGTCGTCCGGTCCCCGCTCTGGGCGCGGCAGAAGCGCCCCGCCGCGGTGGAACAGACCGATCCCGTCCGGGCAGGCCATGGGATGAAACCCGGTCCCGGGCCGGTGCGGCGCGCGGGAGCACGGCGATGAGGCGGGTCGCCGCCCTGCTGTTGCTGCTGCCGCTGCTCACGGGTTGCTGGGGCCGGCTGGAGCTGGCCGACCTCGCGCTGGTCATCGCCCTGGGCGTCGACCTGGCGGACAACGGCCTGTACGAGTTCACCTTCGGCATCGCCGGACCGCCGGTGTCCCACATGAAGAATGCGCCGCAGGGGGACGCCGGGATTCCCAGCCGGATCGTCGTCATCCAGCGCGGCCGCAGCTTCGCCGGGGTCCTGCGGGAGATCGAACTGCGTCTGCCCCGCCGCATCGATCTCACCCACACCCTGGTGGTGTTCATCGGCGAGCGACTGGCGGAGCACGGTCTCGGCGACGCGCTCGACTTCGTCCTGCGGGCGCCCGAGTTCCGCCTGCAGGGGCTGATCGTCATGGTGCGCGGCGGTCCCGTGCGGACGCTGCTGGAGACGGAACCGCTGATGGAGAACCTCCAGACCAAGGCGCTCACCGAGATCGCAAAGGCCCACATCGGCCTGGAGGTCCGGCTCTGGGAGTTCTTCTCAGCCCGGGCGACCACGTACCGCGCCCCGCTGCTGCCGGTGATCGAGCTCATGGAGAGCCCCGACACGGGGGCGAAAGGGCAGCGGTACGCCGCCCGGCTGGGCGGGGCCGCGGTGCTGCGGGGCGACCGGGTCGCCCTGTACCTGGACGCCCGGGAGGTACGGGCGATCAAGTGGCTGCGGGGCCGCGGGCGGGACGGGGTCATCACGGTTCCCTGCGGTGACGAGCCGGGGCCGGAGAGCGTGTCGTTCCGCGTCGTCCAGGCCGGGCACCGGGTTCGCCTGCACCGCGGCGGCAAGCCGGCGTTTGCGGTGGCCCTGCGGGGCCGGCTGCGGGTGACGGAGATGCAGTGCCCCCGCCCTCTCGTGGAACCGCAAGTCCACGAGCAACTGGTGCAACGGGCCGAGGCCGAGCTGCGGGACCTGATGGAGCAGGTCATCGCCAAGCTGCAGGAGGCCGGGGTGGACCCCGTGTTCTTCGGCGAGCACGTGCGCGCCCTCCGGCCGGGCCTGTGGCGCACCGTCGGCGAAGAGCGTTGGGGCGAAACCTGGCGTGAGGTTCCCGTCACCGTGTCCGTGGACTTGCGCCTGCACACCACGGGGCTCATGCGCAATCCGCTGCGGAGCTGAGAAGGGGGATGTCCGTGGGGCACCGGGTCCTCATCAGCCACCAACAGCTCATGTTCCTGGTCTACACGCTGCACTTCTCCGCCACGGAGCTCCTCCTGCCCTCCAGCCTGGCCGAGACGGGAAAGAGCCGGGGCTGGATGGCGCCTCTGGTCTCCTTCTTCCTTTCGGCCGTTCCGGTGGCGCTGATGCTGGGCCTTCTGGTCCGCCGCCACCCGCACCTGGGGCTGGGGGCGCTGTCACACCACCTGCTCGGTCGGTTGCCGGCCCGTCTGCTCATGTTGCTCACAACGCTGTTCAACGTAGGGCTGACGGCCCTCTGCCTCCGCGATATGGTGGAGGCCATCCCGGTGGCGATCCTGCCGGTTACCCCGACCCTCGCCGTGGCCCTGCCTTTCCTCCTGGTCGCCGGGTACGGCGCTTACTGCGGAGCCGAGGTGCTCGCCCGGCTGGCCTTTTTCTTCATGGTCATCGCCGTGTCCCTCTTCTCGCTGGTCGTGGTCACCCTGCTGAGACTCGTCCGCGCGCTGCACCTCTTGCCCCTGTGGGACCAGTCGCCCCTGCAACTCGTCGCCGCCGCGTGGCCCACCACGGGATGGTACGCGGAGTCGTGGACGTTCCTTCCTCTGGCGGCCATGGTCGATCGGCCGCAGTACGCGGGAAGGGGCCTCATCGCAGGGGCGCTGATCGCGGCGGTTCACCTGATGAGCTGCACCGCGTTGTCCATCGGCATCTTCGGTCACTCGCTGGTCGCCCACTTCGCCTTCCCGATCCATGCCCTCTTCCAGCAGATTACCATCGGCGAGTTCGTGGAGCGGCTCGACGTCATCCTGATCACGATCTGTCTCCTGGGCATGATAGTGAAGACGGCCACTCACCTGTGGCTGGCGGTGGACGCGGCCCAGTTCGCGCTGGGTCTGCGCAACCAGCGGCCGCTGCTGCTCGCTCTCGGCGTCGCGGCCGTCCTCTGGATGCTGAGCATCCCGAACCTGCCCTGGCTGTTCGCCTTCTCCACCACGGTCTGGACCCCGTTTTCCCTCTGCCTGGGGCTGGGAGTTCCAGCCCTGCTCCTGGCGGCCTCGTGGATCCGGGAAAGGCAGTACAGGCCGCCCGACATCTCATCCTGAAAAGCGAATCTCGGAGTCTGAGGAGGCGGTCACGTGCAGAACAACCCTCGTCCGCGGCCGGTGCGCCGCCTGGCCAGGTCCTTCCGAAGCGCCGGCGGCCCGCAGCAGAATCCCGCCGGGTCGCAGGCCCCGGCTCAGCAGCCCGGCGGTCCCCAGGACGCACCCCCGCAGGGCCGCGGCCAGGCGTACCTGGAGCCGCAGGGGGCACAGCAGCCGCCCTGGCTGCCCTCGCTGAACGGGGAGACGGCTGCATCGATGCTGACCGCCCTGCGCGCCGCCAAGCAGCAGCTGGTGCAGGAACTGGAGGCTAACCTGAAGCAGCTGAAGGCAGTGCTGGAGGAGACCCACCGCATCCAGAAGCAGATGGAGGCGGTGCTCATGGAGGCGCGCGCGGAGATCGGCCTGCAGCAGCGCGCCGGCGGCCACGGCCAGGACCAGCAGCCCCAACGGCAGCAGCAGCCGCAGGCGCGCCAGCCGCAGGCATGGGGGCAGATGCAACAGCCGCAGCAGTTGCAGCAGCCGCAGGCACAGGGGCAACCGCCGGCACAGGGGCACCTGCAGCAGCCGCAGGGGCACGGAGAGCCGCAGCCGCCGCAGGCACCGGGACACGGCCGGCCGCAACAGCCCCAGGCGCCCTCCGCCGGGGCGACAGGCGGTCCCCGGGGCGCCCAGCCGCCGAGCCCGGGCGCGCCGGGCCCGCGGCGGCCCCGGCCGCCAGTCTCCTCCGACCCGCCGCCGCCCTGGGAGCCGCCGGAGCCCGCGTCCGAGCCGGGCTGGTCGCCCTGGCAGCCCCCGGTGTAGCGCCGGCCGCGCGCAGAAGCGGCGCCCGCAGGCGCCGCTTTCGCAGTGTTGGCTATGCGGTTTCCGGCAAGGGGGGGCCCTGCACGGGCGGCAGCGGCGGTGCGTCCGCCAGCATGCGCCGGATCGCCTCGCCGTCGATCGCCTCGGTGTCGACGAGGACGTCGGCCACGCGCTGCAGCAGCGGCCGCCGCTCGGCCAGGAACCAGGCCACCATCTCCCGCTGATCGGCGATGATCCGCTGCACCATGGCGGCCTCCAGCCCCTTGTCGAGGTTGGCGGGATCCACAATGCCCAGCGGGCTGAGGCCGGCGTGGACGATGTGGCGGGCCAAGGCGGTCGCCTGCTCAAAGTCGCCCGCCGCGCCCGTGGACGCCTCGCCGAAGAACAGCTCCTCCGCCAGGAAGCCGGCCAGGGCCACCTGGATGCGGGCCTCCAACTGGGACCGGGTGTAGAGGTACTGGTCATCGGACGGGCTCGTGCGCACGTATCCCATCGCCCGCCCGCGCGGCGTGACGGTCACCGTCGCCACCGACCCCGGATCCACCCACTCGCCGACCAGGGCGTGGCCCGCCTCGTGGACCGCGACCCGGCGCTTCTCTTCCTCCGTCGGCTTCCGGTCCAGCCGCTCCCCCAGCATCACCTTGTCCACGGCCTCGACCAGGTGGCGCTGCCGCACCTCGTTCAGCCCCTCCCGAAGCGCGAAGATCGCGGCCTCGTTGGCCAGCGACTCCAGGTGCGCCCCGGAAAAGCCGAACGTCTGGCGGGCGATGGCCTCCAGATCCACGTCGTCGCCCAGAGGCTTCTGCCGGGTGTGCAGGCGGAGGATGGCCAGCCGCGCCTCCTTGTCCGGGAGGTCCACGTTCACCATGCGGTCGAACCGGCCCGGGCGCAGCAGCGCCGGGTCCATCATGTCAGCCCGGTTGGTGGCGGCCATGACCAGCACCTGGATCTCCTCGTCCACCGCGATGCCGTCCATCTCGGTGAGCAGCTGGTTGAGGGTCTGGTCGTACTCCATATGGGTGCTGTGCGACCCCCGCCGGGCGCCGAGCACCTCGATCTCGTCGATGAAGATGATCGCGGACCGCTTCCGCTCCTTCCGGGCGAGCTCCCGGGCCCGCCGGAACAGCTCCCGAACCCGCTGTGCGCCGACGCCGGCGTACATCTCGACGAACTCCGACCCGGCGGCGGCCAGGAACACGGAGTCGGTGTGGTGCGCTGCCGCCTTGGCCAGGAGCGTCTTGCCGGTGCCGGGCGGCCCGGTGAGCAGGATGCCCTTCAGGGGCCGGATGCCCATGCGGGCGATCTGCTCCCGGTTGGCGATGAACTCGATGGCCTCCAGCAGCTCCTTCTTGGCCGCGGCCTGTCCGCCGATGTCCTCGAACCGCACCTGAGGGACGGCCGTGGTGGCCTGGCTCCTGACCGCAGCCGCCGAGGGGCCGCGCAGGACGGACGACTGGTACATCAGCCAGACGAGACCGGCGAGGCACACCACCGGCAGCACGTTCACCCCGGTGATGGCGAGGTACGCCAGCACCGCGGCTGAAGCGCCCAGGAGGACCTCCTTGAGGGGAAAGCTCTTCACAGGCCGGTCCCCCCTCCCTGCGGTGCGGCCGACGGCCAGGCGGGCCGTTCGACGACCCGGTACGCGCAGGTGTCGCCCTGGCGCACCGTCAGGTACACCCGCCGTTCGTCCACCGCCATGTGCGCCTCGGCCCCGGCGGCGGCGGCCTCCGCCGCGATCCGGTCGGCCATCGCGGCAAACGCGCCGGTGGCCACCGCCTCCTGCACATACAGGTTCAGCCGCTCCACCAGCGGCTCAAGTTCGCCGGCGCCGCTTCCGGCCACGGCGATCACGTACGGCCTGTCCTTCAGAATCTGGCGGACCTGGCGGTCCACCGCCCCGTACACCTCCCGCAGGCTTGCGCCCGGGGCCGGCTCGATGGCGATCTCCGAGACCGCCCCCACCTCGGCCAGGTGAAAGGCGGCCAGCCCGTCCACGGCCGCGAGGGCCGTCGCCAGCGGCTGATCGATCGTCTGACTGCGCACCAGCTGCCCCGCACCGAACAGCCCGGCGAGGGTCACCGCCAGCGTCACCAGCACGACCGGCCACCGCAGCTGCCGCAGATTCACAACGCATCCCCCCTGCACGCGCCCGGACAAAGCGACGCCACGAAGACGTGCTTCGTGGCCGCCTGATCTTTAACGCAAAATCTTTAATGTAACGGAGTATCTCCAGTATAGCATGCAAAGGGCCGGCGCACGGCTGGTACATTCTGCGGCGCTGTGCAACGGCTGGATCGTTTCCCTGGTCTCCTCCTGGCCGTTGCGGACTTGTTACAACGTTGTAACATTCCCGCTGTATACTGAAAGTGTGTTGAACCCCCCTCTGTGTCTTTCCCTCTACCCTCGCGGTCCATCCGGGACCGCTCCCTTTTTGCGCGCAGGAGATTCCGTCGCCGTCAGGGAAGGAATGGGCCGGTGCACATCGGCTGCGCAAACGAGGTGATGCAGCTCATGAACGGCAAGCAGCGTGAGTGGGTAGAGACGTTCCGGTCGCAGCAGGCTCTGTACCAGGCCTTCGGCCAGTGTGTGCAGCAACTCCTCAGCCACCTGCTGGACGAGGCCAACATCCCGATCAACGGCATCACCTACCGGGTCAAGAGCGTCGACGCGCTGGCGGAGAAGCTGACTCGCCCGGGCAAGGACTACGAGTCCCTCATCGAGGTGACGGACCTGGTGGGCGTGCGGGTCGTCACCAACTTCGCCGACGACGTCGACCGGGTCGTGCGGGTGATCGACCGCCACTTCGAGGTGGATCTGGACCATTCCGAGGACAAACGCCCCCACGACCCGCACTGGTTCGGCTACTCCTCGGTCCACCGGGTCTGCCTCCTGCCCCCGGCGGTGCTGGCCAGGCCCGAGTACGCTCGCTTTGCCGGGCTGCGCTGCGAGATCCAGGTCCGCTCGATTCTCCAGCACGCCTGGGCGGAGATCGAGCACGACCTGGGGTACAAGGTCGCGGGAGGCATCCCCAGCAGCCTGCGGCGCCGGTTCTCCATGCTGGCCGGCCTGCTGGAGCTGGCCGACGACCAGTTCATGCGGTTGCGCGATGAGCTTAGCCTGTACTCGACCCGGGTGGTGGCCCAGATGCACGATCACCCGGAGAGCGTGGCGCTGGACCCGATCTCGCTGGAGACCTTCATCCGGCGCTCCGACCTCGTCCAGGCCCTGGATGAGGAGATCTCCGGGATGCGGGGCCGGCCCCTGATGGGACCGACCAAGGCGGTGCTGGAGGCCCGGGTGGAGGAACTGCAGCACCTGGGCATCACCAACCTGAAGGAGCTGGCGGATGCCCTGGAGGAGTCGCAGGAGCTGGTGCGTTCGCTGGCCCGGCAGATCTACCGGGACGACCGGCGGCGGGGCCTGCCCATGTCGCGGGGCAGCTGCCTGAGCCTCCTGGTGCAGGTCCTCATCGGGCGCCGGGAGAGCCTGGACGAGATCCGGGCCCTACTGGAGCGCTTCAACATCGGCGCACCTGCCGCCAGGGACGAACGGGCGCTGCTCCTGAGGTCCATGGCACAGGGGTTGCCGGCCAAGCGGTAGCCCCGCCTCTCCATCGACAGAAAAGGCGGCGAGCGGCTGTCCGCTCGCCGTTTTCGTCTCGCCGTCCGGCGCCCTCTGAGTCACAGAGCGATGCGGGACACCGCCAGCCGCTGGATGTACTCCTTCAGGAACGCCTCCGTGAAGGCCAGGAGCTCCCGGTCCACCTTCTCCAGGGTGTCGCTGTACCAGTGGTAGTTGGGCAGCGACCCGTCCTCCAGGAAGGCCAGGAAGCTGATGGCCTGATAGCCGTGGGCGGCGGGGATCATGGCGTCCGTGGGAAGCAGCAGGTTGGGGCGCGCCTTCACCCGTCCCGGCCGCTCGGCCGCCATGATCCGGGCCATCTCCACCAGGTCCTTCCCGAACCGGTGATAAAGCGTCATGCCCTCGCCCTCCAGGTAGGTCAGGGTGCCGCCGCCCAGGTTGTCCAGGTTGATGAAGTAGGTCGAATCCGGGTCATAACGGTGGGCGCGGAGGAACGCCTTCATCCCCCGTGTGCCCACCTCTTCCGCGCCGGTGAGCACGAAGTGGAAGCGCACCCCCGGCAGCGGGTGGGCTGCGAAGTGCTCCGCCAGCGCGAGGGTCAGCGCGGCGCCGGTGGTGTTGTCGTTGGCGCCGTTGATGTAGCCGCCGCCGAAGGCGCAGGAGAGCAGGAAGGCGATGTGCAGCGCGAGCAGCACCGCCCCCGCCGCGAGGATCCACAACGGCCAGCCGGCCGCCGGCAGCACGGCGCGCAGCAGGAGCCCCAGGAACATGAGGCCCAGCGACCCGTAGGCCACGTTCAGGTAGGTCTGCACGTGGCGGGCCATCCGGGGATGGAAGAGCCATGTGGCGTGCTGGGTGTCCAGGTGGCCCGAGACCACCACCGTCAGCCGCTCGCCGCCCCGCTCCGGACGTCGGGCGATGACGTTCTGCGAGGTCACCTTGGGGGTGTAGAGATCCAGATCCAGGCCCCTGCCGGACATCTCACCCACCAGCGGAATCAGCAGCAGCACGGCGAGCACCAGCCCGGCCCAGGGCTGCCACCAGGCTGCGATCGCCCCGGCGGCCAGGTAGCCGAGCATGATCACCGCGGGGCCGATGTACAGCGTGTCCCGGGGCGCGCGAAAGCGCTGGATCTCCACGTCGTAGCCCATGTCCCGCAGCCAGCCCGCCGCCTCCTCCGCCGCGGCGGCCTCCTCCGGGCTGCCCACGCCCCGGTGGGGATACCGGGTGAGCCGCTCCAGGTACGTCCATGCACCGTTCACGTCGCCATCTCCTTTCACGGCCGCCCCCCATCTCCGTCGCCCGGGCGGGGACTCTCCGCGCCGCTCCGCTGGCCGACACTTTCGATGCGGCGCGGCGACTCTCCTCTCGCGCAGGGTCTAGCGGGCGATGTCCGCCAGCTTCGCTCCGGTCGCGCGGATCAGGTCCGGCCCGGTCAGGATCAGCTGCAGCCCCCGCTGCCCCGCGCTCACGGCCAGCTGTTCGATGATCTGGGCCGTCTCGTCGAGGTAGTAGGGATACGGCTTTTTCATCCCCAGGGGCGACACGCCGCCCCGGATGTACCCGGTGAGCCCCTGGAGTTCCCGCACATGCACCATCTCGACCTTCTTGTTGCCGCTGACGGCGGCCAGCCGCTTCAGGTCCAGTTCGGCGTTGCCGGGGATCGACGCCACCAACACGCCGGTCCGGTCGCCTCGGACGACCAGGGTCTTGAAGACCTGCTCGGGCGGCAGGCCGATCTTGCGGGCAACCGAGACGGCGTCCATCTCCTCCTCGCTCCACTCATACGTCCGGATCTCGTAGGGGATCTTCATCTGGTCGAGGATGCGGGCGGCGATGGTCTTCACTGCGGTCTCCTCCTCTGGCAGAAGGGCGAGGCCCGGCGCGCGGCGCGCCGGGCCATGGTTTTCGCTATTGATGGCGCGTCAGGTTGAAGACGGGCAGGATCAGGTCCTGCTCCTGGGCGATTCCGTCGACGGTCAGCGGCTCGGTGGCCTCGCCCAGCAGGTCGTAGTCCTGCACGCCGGTGATCCGGACCTGCACCATGTCGCCGGGCTTCAGCTCCGCCCCGGCAGGGGCCCGGAAGAGGACGACCCCGTCGATCCCCGGCGACTGCCGGTAGCAGCGGCCCACGAACCACCCGCGGCCCCGGGGTGAACGGCCCTCCACCAGCACCTCCAGCTCCCGGCCCACCTGCAGCTGGTTCCGCCTGCGGGCGATCTCCTGCTGCACCTCCATCGCCCGGTCTCGCCGGGCCAGCCGCACCTCCTCGGGCAGCTGCTCCATCTGCCCGGCCTTCGTGCCCTCCTCCTGGGAGTACGCGAAGACGCCCACGTGATCGAACTCGCAGGCCCGGAGGAAGTCCAGCAGCAGTTCAAAGTCCTCCTCCGTCTCGCCCGGGTGGCCGGCGATGAAGGTGGAGCGCAGGCAGATGTCCGGCACCCGCTCCCGCAGCTTCTGCACCAGCCGCAGGTACCCCTCCGCGTTGGCGGGCCGGTTCATGATCCGCAGCACCCGGTTGGACCCGTGCTGCAGCGGCAGGTCCAGGTAGTTCAGGACCTTGGGCTCCGTGGCGATGACCTCGATCAGCTCGTCGGTGATCCGGGTCGGGTAGGAGTAGTGGATGCGGATCCACCGGATGCCGTCCACCTGCGCCAGCTCCCGGAGCAGCCTGGCCAGCATCGGCTTCCGGTACAGGTCCAGCCCGTAGTAGGTGGTGTCCTGGGAGATGACCACCAGCTCCCGCACGCCCATCCCGGCCAGCCGCCGGGCCTCGTCCACGATGGACTCGATCGGGCGGGACCGGTGGCGGCCGCGCATCAGCGGGATCGAGCAGAAGGCGCAGGCGCAGTCGCAACCCTCGGCGATCTTGATGTAGGCGGTGTAGCCGGGCGTGGCCAGGACCCGCTCGAAGTTCCAGTCGGTGATGGAATCGGGGTCGGAGATCTGCTGCACCCGCTGTCCGGCCAGGATCCCCGCCACCACCTCGCCGATGCGGGGGTAGTCGGCGGTGCCCACCAGCGCGTCGATCTCCGGGATCTCCCGGGCGAGCTCCTCGCCGTACCGGGGCACCATGCAGCCCGCCACCACCAGCGCCTGACACCTGCCGCGGGTCTTGTGCTGGGCCGCCTCCAGGATCGCGTCGACGCTCTCCTGCTTGGCCGCGTCGATGAACCCGCAGGTGTTGACGACGAGGACGTCGGCCTCCTCGGCGCGGTTGGTGATCTGGTAGCCGGTGTTGCGGAGCAGGCCGATCATCGACTCGGTGTCCACCAGGTTCTTGGCGCAGCCGAGGGAGATGAACCCCACCTTCACCGGGCGGCCGGCGATCTGGGCGCCGGGCAGGGCGGTCGTCGGGCGGTCGGTCAAGTCGTGTCGCCTCCTATGTGAAAGAGGCCGCCGGTGGGATGCGGTGGCCTCCGGAATCGGTCGCCGTGACGTTCCTATTTTACAGACGCGGGCGGGGGTTGTCTACACGCCGCGCACGGGGTCACCCGTCCCGCCGGCTGCACCATCCTGCCCGCCAGGATCGGGTGCAGCCGCGACCCGGAGCGGTTCGATCCGCTCGCACCGCGTGCCGTGGAAGTACATCCGCACGCCTTCGCAGTAGCCGAACGCGGGCCCCCACCCCGCGTAGTCCCCGTCCGGCTTGCACCCGACCGCGCTGGCCTCCACGATCCCCCCGTGGGAGATCACCAGGGCCCGGCCGCCGTCGGGAAGCCTGGCAGCCAGATCCCGGTGGAAGGCGGCCAGCTGGTGTGCGAACCGTGCAACTGTCCCGTCGGGACGGCGCCGCACCGCCGAGGCGATCCGGCCGATGCCGGCGTCCCACGGCACCTCGTCCTCAAAACCGTCAGGCAGGCTCGCAAGCAACGAAACCTGCTCGTCCACGGCGAACCCCATGGCGAGGGCGGTCTCGAAAGCGCGGGGGAGGCTGCTCGTCACCACCCGGTGAAACGGCCCCAGGCCTTCCCCTACCCTGCGGGCCAGGTCCACCCCCGGCTGGGACAGGTGCCGGCCGGGCTTGGCGCGCATCGTGTGCCGCCGGTGCTCGATGATCCGCAGCGCCGTCCCTCCGGCATCCCCATTGCCCCGCAGCGAAGGGGACGAAGACCCCAGCGCCCCAGCTTCCTGCCCGTACCGGCCGGTTTCGATGTGACCGGCAGACCCCAGGGCGTTGCTACACGGGTAGCTCACGGCATCGCCCCACCCCAGGACCAGCCCTCCGAAGGGCGGCACACTGAGCAGCCCCGCGGTCCACAGGAAGGCGCGGTCCCGCTCGGAGAGCGCGTCCAGCCGCATCCACCGCACCTCCTGGAGGACCTGGCTGTCCGCGGCGTGCTCCGGATCGCAGCCCAGCGCCGGCTCCTGCCGGCCGATGTCCACCAGGTACGTGTAGTGCCGGTCGTCCGGGCCATAGGTGACCACGCTGGTCTCGCGGACTATCCTTCCGCGCACCCGGCACTCCTCTTCCAACTGCCGGAGAGCAGCCTCCGCCGGCGTTTCCCCGTCCAGGACCGCTCCGCCGGGCAGACACCACCACTCTGCCTCCCCTTGGCGGTGTCTGACCATGAGGACCTCCTGTCCGCGGACGACGATCGCCTGGGCTCGTGACACGGGTTTACGCCTCCCATACGGCGCCGGCGCGCCGGCGCCGCCGTGATATCCGGGCCGTCAGATTGCCGTCACGGCGCATAGAGGGTGAACGGCAACTGCTCAGGGTCGTCGGGGAGCGGATAGGCCGGCGCATCCGCGTCGCGGTTCGCCTGCAGGAACGCCTTCATGTACTGGTACATGACCTCCGAGTACTCGTGCCCCACGCCCCGGTCCAGGATGAACATCCCGTGTCCGCCGGACTCGCCGTAGAGGGCGGTCAGGGCGCGGGCGCGCGGCAGGACCTCCTCGCCCCAGAGCGTCGTGATGATGCGCCGCTCCTCGTCCCCGTAAGAATCCTGGTAAAGCACCGTGTTGCTGTCGTCGTTCTCCCCCATGTACACCAGCCGGGCCACGCGGTTGTGGGCCTCCAGGTCGAAGGCCCGGCCGGCGATGGCCTCATAGTCGGCGACGCCGATCGGGTAGATCAGCCTCTCGCCCCCGTGCTCCGCCAGCGGCAGCAGCATGTTGTCGAGGGCCGCGCCGGCGACCACCGCCTTCACCTGGTCCGGGTGCAGGGCCGCCAGCCGGTCGACGAACGTCCCCGAGGCCGAGAACCCCACCAGGAAGGCCTGCTCCTCCACGCCGAAGCCATGCTGGTTCAGGTAGCCGACGGCGTGCTGGATCATCGCCGCCACCTGCCGGTCCAGGTGCATCAGGCTATCCACCGTGACACCCGCCTGCCGGAACTGCCGCTCCAGCAAGGCGGCGAGCCCCGGCTCCTGCATCATCAGATGCAGGGTCGCCGTGTCCCGGTCCAGGGCGTGGGTGAGAAACGTGTTCTGCTGGCCGCCGTACCGGTACGTGATCACCGGGCGGGGGATCGCCGGCATGAGCATGGGCGCCCACAGCTCCTCGGCCAGCCGGGCGGAGGGCAACTGCTCGCGCTCCAGCTCCGCCCGGGTTCGGGCCACGGTGTCGGCGACGCTGTTGCTGGGCCCGGTGTTGGTGATGTCCACGATCAGGTACCGCCTGTGCCCCGCATTGGCCTGGCGGTGCCCGTCGCTGGGGAGCACCAGGAAGTAGGGCCAGTGGAAGCCCTGCTCCGGGGACGGCGGCACCAGGACGATCTGCCGGCGCCCCGTAGGCGTAAGCTCGGGCAGCCCTCCGGTGGTGAAGCCGACCCGCAGCATCCCGCCGGTGCGGGTGAAGAGCTTCAGGACGTAGTCCGTGTGCAGCGCCAGAACGGGCCGCCCTTCCGCCGCCGCCTGGCCGTCCGTCATGTGCAGCTGGTCCCACTCCAGCGCAAACCGCACGGGCACGTAGGACGCCCCGGCCGTCTCCAGCCCGATCGCCTCCACGTCCTCCGCCCGGACGCCCAGGCTCGCCAGGTCAACCACGGGGTTGAAGGGATCCACGGGCGCGGCGAGCCGGAGCGCAGCCGATCGCGGCGAGACGGAGGCGGTGCGGGTCGCGGGGTCCCACGTGACGGACATGCCCATGGCCGCGGCCGCTTCCCGCAGCGGCACGTAGGCCCGGTCTTCCAGCAGCAGGTTGTCCGCCTCCACCGCCCTGCCGTTCACCGTCAGGGTGAAGCCGTTGCGGAGGATCCAGACGTTCTCCAGGGTGCCGGAGGCCGCCCCGGCGGCGCCGCTCAGCAGAAGCAGCACCGCTGCGGCCGCCCCGGTGCGCAGTATCCGTCGCAAGCCACGCGCCTCCTTCACCGCCCCTGTCCGGGCGCGTCCTCCGCCCGGAAGGCACGGCGGCCCCCCGGAGCGCGCCCGCGGCGGGTCCTGGCACCTTTTCTGCGCCCGGGGCCGTGAACCCTTCCCCTCACCCCAGCGCGCCCCGCCGCCACACCCGGTCCACCCACCGCCACCCGGCCAGTGCGGCGGCCAGGGCGGGTACCGCCAGCGACGCCAGCCACCGCGGCTCCCGCAGGTACAGCCACACGCCGGCTGCCGCCAGCACGGCGGCGCCGGCCAGCCCGACGATGCCGCCCGGCCGGGTCGGCACCTGCTCAAACGCGGCGGCAAGGACCTCCCCTTCCGGCGCCGCCCCGCCCGGCCTGGGCGCCGCGTCGAAGGCGGCCGCCCCCACCAGCCAGGTGGTCGCCGCCAGGGCGATCGCCCCGCAGGCCGCGGTCAGCCGGGCCACATCCGCAGGACCGCAACCGGCGGCCGCGGCCCAGACCAGGGTCGTCAGCGCGGCCACGGCCACCAGGGGCAGCGCCGCCAGCCACTTGCCCAGCACCAGCTGTGCCGGGCGTATCCCCGCGAGCACCCCGATGGCGGCCCGCTCCCCGTCCGCGGAGAAGAGGGCCGCCGCCTGTTCGCCGTAGTTGAACAGGGCGGCCACCAGCCCCATGCCGATGCACAGGGCAGCTGCCCGGGACGGCTCCATCCCGGACGGGGCGGGTCCGAGGACGAACGGCATGGCCAGGACCGCGGCCCACAGCCCCAGGCGGACGAGGCTGAACCAGTTGCGGACCGCCAGCAGCCACGCCAGAGCCTGAAGGGCGCCTGGCGGGCCGCCCGCCGCGGCCGGCCACCGGGACCGCACCGGGCGGCTCCCCCGGTCCAGCGCCTCCCGAACGGCCAGCCAGGCCTCCCGGTGCGCGTCCAGGGTCGGCGCCCCGGACCTGCGTACCGCCGGCCGCACCAGCGCGGCCAGGGCCGCCAGACCCACGAGCGCGAACAGGACCGCCGACGCCGCCGGCAGGCCCGGGCCGGGACGCCCGGCGGGAGCAGGCGGGCCGGCGGGGGCCGCGCCCGGCTGCCAGAGGCCTGCCGTGAACACGTAGAGGGTCAGGCCCACCAGCCCCAGGAAGAGCACCATCGCCAGCGCCGGAATCGCCGCCAGCGCCGCCGGCCACCGGCGAACCACGCCGACCAGGGCACCGGTTCCCGTCAGGTGGCCGAGGACGCCGCCCGCTGCGGTGGACAGCCACACCGCGGCCGCCCGGACCGCCAGGGGGCCGCCGGTGACCCCGCCGGCGCCCAGGGCGGGAACGAGGGCGGCGCAGAAGAGCAGCGCGAACCACGCCCGCCCGGGCAGGCTGCGCAGGACGTGCAGCAGCACCAGCGTCCGGGCCGGGGCCGGGGAGAGGTGTACGAGGGTCACCAGCGGCCCGGTGAAGAGCCGCTCCCGCCCCCGCAGGAGCGCCATGAGCAGCCCGACGAGCCAGCCCTCCGCAAACCCCAGCCACAGTCCCTCGCCCGCGGGGACCGCCGGGGGATGGGCCGCCACCCGCCAGGCGGCCAGGCCGGCCACCGCAGCCTGCGCCAGCAGGGTCCACAGGCCCGCCTTGGTCCGGCTGAAGCGCCAGCCGTCGTTGTAGGCCGCCCGCCACGCGGCCGCCGCCAGCGCCCGCAGCGCACCCGTCGGTTGCGCGCCGTTCATGCGGACACCCCCTCTGCTTCCGCCGTCAAGGCCAGGAACAGCTCTTCCAGCCCTGCGCCGGGCAACCCCGCCGCGGACCGGAGCGCCTCCAGGTCGCCCACGGCCCGCAGCCGGCCGCCGTGGAGGATGGCGATGCGGTCCGCCAGTTCCCGGGCCACGTCCAGGGCGTGGGTCGTGAGCAGCACCGCGGCGCCCTCTCCGGCCGCCTGCCGGATGAAATCCTTCACCTCCCGCGCCGCCCGCGGGTCCAGGCCGTTGGTCACCTCGTCCAGGAGCAGCACCCGGGGTCGGTGCACCAGGGCCGCGGCGATGGCCATCTTGCGCTTCATGCCCAGCGAAAAGGCCCGGATCGGGTAGTCGGCCCAGCGCTCCATCCCCACTTGCCTGAGCAGCTCGTCGGCGCGGCGGCGTCCTTCCACCCGTGACAGCCCGTACAGGCCGGCCATCAGCCAGAGGAACTCCCGGGCCGTCAGGGACTCGTAGAGAAGGGGCGTGTCCGGAACGTAGCCCAGGAGCCGGCGCACGGGAGCCCCTTCGGCCCAAAGGTCCCGCCCCTCCACCAGCACCCGCCCGGCGCTGGGGCGCACGAGCCCGGTGGCCATGCGGATGGTGGTGGACTTGCCTGCGCCGTTGGAGCCGAGGAAGGCCACGATCTCCCCGTAACGCACCGCCAGGTCGACGCCGGCCACTGCGGTGAAGCCGCCGAACCGCTTCACCAGCCCTTCCAGCGCCAGGGCCGCCCCGCCGGGCGCAGGCCCCTGCGACACCACCGGCGGTGCGGGTGACGTGGCCCCCGGCCGGCCTTCCCCTCCGGCGGCGGGCTGCGGCCTGCCCAGGTGCGCCTGTCCCCGGCGGCCCGCCACCGCCTGGAGAAACCGTTCGGGCTCGTCCAGGCTGAGCACGATGCGGGTGAACTGGCAGATCCCCTGCCCGGGGACCTTCATGGCGTACGGGCGGGACAGGTCCACCGACACCAGCCGCCGGTGGTCGGCCACCATGAAGAGCGTGTCGGTGCGAGGCGCGTACATGACCCCGGCCTCGCCCGGGACCCGCAGCCCGTGCCCCGCCATCCGGGCCGACTCCACGTCCGCCAGGTCTACCGCGAGGGCGCTCCGCCCCATGCGCAGAAGCAGCCGGTCCCCGTCCAGCACGTGACAGGTGCGCAGGCTGGCGGTCAGCCACCAGTAGACGGCCAGTGTGGCGACCAGTCCTCCCGCACCAACCCACAGCCCTGCAGGCCGCGGCATGAGCAGCGGGGGGATGACCCAGGCGACCAGGTCCGCCAGGCTGAGTAGGATGAGAGAACTGTACTTGTTCTTCAGGGCCTGTCCGGTGCGGGTGTAGGTGAACCGCTCCATCGCGCGCAACCTCCTTTACGACACTTGTAGTAGTTCGGCCAGAGCGAAACCCGCCTCAGAACACGCGGGTCATGACGGCGCAGAGCGCGGTGTAGGCCGCCGCCATCGCCAGGTGGGCCCAGCGGGCCGCACCGGATCCCCGGCGACCGGGACCGGGATCCCGCAGCCCCAGCGGCGGCCGCAGATGGGGCGCGGCCGCGGTCGGGTCCAGCAGGTAGTGGAGCCGCGGCAGCAGGTCAGCCGGGGCGGTGGCGAAGGCGGCGCCGACCGGTGAACCGTGGTCCCCGTGACGGCGCAGCCCCCACCGGCCCAGGGCGAGGGCGTACGCCCGGCGGTCGCCGGCCCAGGCGGCGGCCTGCCAGTCGGCGGCCATCTCCACCTCCAGGGTGAACAGCCGGCACGCCCGCCGGATCAGCGGGTGCCAGCCGAGCACCGCCCCGGTGATGCCGCCGGCCCATAGCCGGAGCGGATCCCGCCGGAGGGCGTGGGCCAGCTCATGGGCCACCACCGCCCGGAAGTCCTGCTCGGGCAGGTCGAGCGCCGACGGCGTGAGCACCAGGGCCGGCCGGAACAGGCCGACCGCGGCCGGCTCCATCCGGTCGCTGGGGTCGTAGAGGATCTCCGGAAGCTGCCGCACCCCGAACTCCCGGGCCAGCGCGCGAACGCGCTCCACGACGCCCTCGGGCGCCCCCGGGAGCCGGCGGCGCAGGACCCGGTACGCCGCCGCGTGGCGCACCAGCCCCCAGGCGGCCGCCAGCGCCAGCCCCGCCGCAGCCCAGGTGCGCAGGGGCGACAGCAGCAGGGTCACCCAAGGCACCAGCAGCAGCGCGGTCCACCAGCCCAGACGCAGGTGCGGGTCGGCGTAGCGGCCGACAAACCGGAGCGTGATCTCCGTGTCCACGAGAAAGAGCGTCATCACGAACAGCCAGATCCCCAGCGAAACCATCAGGTCCATCCGCCGTCGTCCCCCTTCTCCAGCCGCTCCACCAACCGCCGGAGCTCCGCCACCTCCTCCGGCGTCAGCCGCTCGCTGCCCAGCAGGAAGCTGACCGCCGGCAGGATGCGGCCTCCGAAGAAACGCCGGCTCCATTCGTGCAGGGTGGACTCGGCCATCTCCTCCCGGGGGAGGGCCGCGCGGTACAGGTACGCCCGGCCGTGCTTCCGCCGGGTCAACAGCCCCTTGGCCGCCAGGCGGGACATCACCGTCATGACGGTGGTGTAGGCGATCTCACGGTCCCGCAGCAGGGCCTGGTGGATATCGTCCACCTGCACCTCGCCCTTCTCCCAGACCAGCCGCATGATGTCGGCCTCCAGCGGGCCCAGGTCGAATCCGGTGGTCCCCGTCAAGTGCGTCACCTCTCTACGCCCATTATATACGACGTGGGTAGTAGTTCAACGCGGGCACGAATTCCATCTTGGCATGACGATCATTCCAACACCCCAGGCGTCCCGTGCAACAACGGACGGCCGGGGCCCAGCGCCGGTCGGCGGTGCGCAACTTGCGCCATCCCTTATTGACAGAACACCGGCGGCAGGCGTATGCTTGCATTAGACAGCTATCTAATTGTCTTATCGAGGGGGTGTCGGGGCGTGGAACGGCGCGGTGACCACCAGATGGACGACGTCTGTCCCCGTCCGGATGCCGACGAGGCGCGGATCGAGAGCCTGCGGGAGCGGCTGCTGGATGTGGCCGGCCTCTCGGAGCTGTTCCGGGTGCTGGCGGACGAGACCCGCACCAAGATCCTCTACCTGCTCGCCGCCGAGGAGCTCTGCGTCCACGATCTGGCGCGGATCCTCGACCTCACGCTTCCCACCATCTCCCACCACCTGCGGCTGATGCGGCTGATGCGGCTTGTGAAGAGCCGGCGAGAGGGCAAGCACGTCTACTACTCCCTCTCCGACGACCACGTGCTGCAGCTCATCCAGACCGCGCAGGAACACTATCAGGAGGAGTAAGCCAGATGGCCACAAAGGTCAGCTACAACCTGCAGGGGCTCGACTGCGCCGACTGCGCTGCCCGGATCCAGGACGCGCTCCACCGGCAGGGGATGAGCGAGGCGGTGGTCAGCTTCGCCACCGGCCAGCTGCTCCTGCCCGCGGAACAGCTGGACCGGGCGCGCGCGGTGATCCGGGAGGTGGACCCCAAGGTGACCGTCCTGGACCCGACGGAACAGGCAGGGCCTGACGAGGAGGATGATGACGGCATACCCACCTGGCGCCGCATCGCCGAGATGGCCGCGGCCGCCGCGCTCCTGGTGGCCGGGGCCGTCTTCCACGACGCCCTCCACGCCTCGCCGTGGGCGGAGTACGCGGTGTTCGTGCCCGCCTACCTCCTGGTGGGGCGGAACGTCCTGCTGGCCGCCCTGCGAAACCTGGGGCGGGGCCAGCTGTTCGATGAGAACTTCCTCATGACCGTCGCGACCCTCGGGGCGTTTGCCATCCACGAGCTGCCCGAGGCCGTGGCGGTGATGCTCTTCTACGCGGTGGGCGAGTACTTCCAGGACCGGGCCGTCGCAGGTTCCCGCCGCTCCATCCGGGCGCTGCTGGCCGTGCGGCCCGACCACGCCACCGTCCGCCGTGGCGACCGGCTGATCCAGGTGAGCCCGGAGTCGGTGGCCGTGGGCGAGGAGATCCTCGTGCGGCCGGGGGAGCGCATCCCCCTGGACGGCGAGGTGATCGAGGGCTCCACCTACGTGGACACCTCCGCCCTCACCGGCGAGTCGGCGCCCCGGCCGGCCGGCGTCGGCGACGCGGTGCTGGCGGGCACGGTGAACCTGCAGGGGCTTATCGCGGTCCGGGTTACCCGTCCCTTCGGCGAGTCCTCCATCGCCCGGGTGCTCCAGCTGGTGGAGGAGGCCGCGGCCCGCAAGGCGCCCACCGAGCGGGCCATCACCGCCTTCGCCCGGTGGTACACCCCGGCGGTGGTGGGGATCGCCGCCCTGGTCGCCCTGTTGCCCCCCCTCCTGCTGCCGGGCGCGACCTTCGCCGACTGGCTCCACCGGGCGCTGGTGCTGCTGGTGATCTCGTGCCCCTGCGCCCTTGTGGTCTCCGTGCCGCTCACCTACTTCGGCGGGATCGGCGCGGCGTCCCGGGCCGGCATCCTGGTCAAGGGCGGCAATTACCTGGACGCCCTGGCCCGGCTGGACACCGTGGTCTGGGACAAGACCGGGACGCTGACGCAGGGCCGGTTCACCGTATCGTCGGTGGCCGCCGCGGACGGCGTGGACGCCGGCGACGTCCTCCGCCTCGCCGCCCACGCGGAGGCCCACTCGGCTCACCCCATCGCGGCGGCGGTGCGGGAGGCCTACGGCCGGCCCGTCGACGCCGGGATCGTCGACGACTACGCGGAGATCGCCGGCCACGGCGTGCGCGCCCGGATCGACGGCAGGGTGGTGCTGGCCGGCAACGCCCGGCTACTGGCTGCGGAGGGCATCCCGGTGCCGCCGGGGGACGACGGGGCGTCCACCGTGGTCCACGTCGCCGCCGACGGGGCGTGGCTGGGGCGCATCGCCGTCGCCGACCAGGCCAAGCCTACCGCCGGCCAGGCGGTGGAGCGGCTGCGCACCCTGGGGGTCAGCCGCCAGGTGATGCTCTCCGGCGACGACCACCGGGTCGCGGAGGCCGTGGGCCGGAGCCTGGGGCTGGATGAGGTGAGGGCCAACCTGCTGCCCGAGGAGAAGGTGGCCGCGGTTGAGGAGATCGACGCCGCCCGCCGGACGGCCGGCCGCACCGGGGCGCTCGCCTTCGTCGGCGACGGCATCAATGACGCGCCGGTGCTCGCCCGGGCGGATGTGGGGGTGGCCATGGGCGCCCTGGGCACCGACGCCGCCATCGAGGCCGCGGACGTGGTCATCATGGACGACGACCCGGCCAAGCTGGCCACAGGCGTCTCCGTGGGCCGGCGCACCCGGCAGATCGTCCACCAGAACATCGCCTTTGCCATCGGGGTGAAGGCGGTGGTGATGCTGCTGGGCGCCCTGGGGCTGGCCAACATGTGGGCGGCCGTCTTCGCCGACGTGGGGGTCGCGCTGCTCGCGATCCTCAACGCCACGCGGGTGCTGAAACAGCCGTCCTCTCCCCGCCGCGCGATCTGATTCGTTCTGGCGATGGCAGAGCGCCTGCATCCCCCGGGCGATGCAGGCGCTCTTCTTCGCGGTTTGTCGCCATTTCCGCCGGCACGCGTCGTCAGGGGGCTGCAGAGGCCCGTCCGGGTATACCCCCCGTCAGCCGGGCCGCCGGCCCTCTCCGTCACCGTCTTCCGCCGCCTGGCCTGTCACTGTGCGGTACAGCGCCTCATACTGGGGCACGACCCGCTCGGCGCAGAAGTGCGTCCGCACCCGCTCCACCGCGGCCGCGCTGAGGCGCGCGTGCAGCCGCCCGTCCTCCAGGATCTGCAGCGCCCGCTCCGCCATGGTCTCCACGTCGCCCACCCGGCAGAGAAACCCGGTCTCCCCCTCCGCCACCACCTCCGGCAGGCCGCCGGTGCGGCTGACCACCACAGGTACGCCGCAGGCCATGGCCTCCAGCGCCGCGAGGCCGAAGGACTCCTGCTCGCTGGGCAGCAGGAACAGGTCCGCCGCCGACAGCAGCGGCGCCACCTCCTCCTGGTTGCCCAGCACCAGGACGCGGTCCCGGACCCCCAGCCGCGCCGCCAGGCTGAGCGTGGGCGCCAGTTCGGGCCCCTCCCCCACCAGGATCAGCCGGCTGGGCAGCCGGCGCGCCACCCGGGCGAAGACCTCGACCACATCCCAGGGCCGCTTGACCCGGCGGAAGTTGGACATGTGCATGAGCAGCCGCTCCCCTTCCGGCGCCAGCCGCCGGCGGAGCTCGTGCGCGTCCTGCCGCCGCCACCGGCCGCAGTCCAGGAAGTTGGGGATGACCTGCACCGGCCGGCGGACCGGCAGCAGCGTGACCGTGTCCGTCCGCAGCGATTCGGACACGGCGGTCACCGCGTCCGAGCGGTTGATGGAGAAGGCGATGATCTCCGTGAAGGAGGGGTCGGCGCCCATGAGGGTGATGTCGGTGCCGTGCAGCGTCGTGACCACCCGCGGCGCCCCCGGGCCGATGATCTCCCGGGCCAGGTAGGCCGCGGTCGCGTGGGGCACCGCGTAGTGGGCGTGGATCACGTCGAGCCCCGCCATCCGGTGGACCTCCACCAGCTTGTTGGCCAGGGTCAGCACGTAGGGCGGCTCCTGGAAGAGGGGATAGGTCGGGGTCTCCACCTGGTGAAAGCGGATGCGCTCCTCAAACCGGTTCAGCCGGAAGGGAACGGCCGAGGAGACCAGGTGGACCTCGTGGCCGCGGCGGGCCAGCTGCGCCGCCAGCTCCGTGGCCACGATGCCGCTGCCGCCCACGCTGGGATAGCAGACGATGCCGATGCGCATAATTGGCGCCTCCGATCCGGAACGGGGGCAGGCGCCGCGGAACTGCGCCCGCGGCGGCCGCTGCGCCGGCCTTCCCGGCTGCAGGGTTTGACCCCCGCATCGCTGAAATATGTAGGCGTACCTCTCCGCGGCGAATTTCCGGGAGGTCTTCACATGAACCTGGAGCAGTTCCTCGATCAGCTTCGCAGCGACCCGGCCATCGGGCCCAGCATCGTCCACTGGCAGACGCTGCCGCCGGCTCCCGCCCAATACGCGGACTGGCCGGCGGCGCTCGATCCGCGCCTCGTCGCTGCCCTGAAGGAGCGGGGCATCCACCGGCTGTACACCCACCAGGCAGAGGCCATCGCGGCCGCCCTGGCCGGACAGAACACGGTGGTGGTGACCCCCACCGCCTCCGGCAAGTCCATGTGCTACAACCTGCCGGTGCTCAACACGATCCTGCACGAGCCCGCAGCCCGGGCGCTCTACCTCTTCCCCACCAAGGCCCTGGCTCAGGACCAGGTGGCGGAGGTGAAGTCGCTGGCCGACCGGCTGGGGGCGGAGATCAAGTCCTACGTGTACGACGGCGACACCCCGCCCCAGGTGCGCCAGGTCTGCCGCCAGGCGGGCCATATCGTCATCACCAACCCCGACATGCTGCACACCGGGGTACTGCCGCACCACACCAAGTGGGTGAAGCTCTTCGAGAACCTGCGGTACGTGGTCATCGACGAACTGCACCAGTACCGCGGGGTCTTCGGCTCGCACCTCGCCAACCTGATGCGCCGGCTGCGCCGCATCTGTGATTTCTACGGCAGCCGGCCGGTGTTCCTCTGTTCCTCCGCCACCATCGCCAACCCGCAGGAGCTGGCCGAGCGGCTCATCGAGCAGCCCGTGCGGCTGATCGACCAGAACGGCGCACCCCGGGGCGAGAAGCACTTCGTCTTCCTGAACCCGCCGGTGGTGGGCCGCGACGGCGTCCGGGAGCCGGTGATCAAGGCCTCCGCCCGGGTGGCGGGCAAGCTGCTGCAGAACGACATCCAGACCATCGTCTTCGCCCGCAGCCGCAACAACGTGGAGGTGCTGACCACCTACCTGAAGGAGCGGGTGGGCCCCAACAAGGCCCACCGGGTGATGGGCTACCGCGGCGGCTACCGGCCCCTGGAACGGCGGCAGATCGAGGCCGGCCTGCGGGAAGGGAAGATCCTGGGCGTCGTCTCCACCAACGCGCTGGAGCTGGGCATCGACATCGGCCAGCTGGAAGCCTGCGTCATGACCGGCTACCCCGGCACGGTGGCGTCGGCCTGGCAGCAGGCCGGCCGGGCCGGTCGGCGCGCCTCCACCTCGCTTACGGTGCTGGTGGGATCGGCCTCCCCGCTGGACCAGTACATCATGGAACACCCCGAGTTCTTCTTTGAGCGTGCCCCGGAGCAGGCCCTGATCAACCCCGACAACCTCCTGATCCTCGTCAGCCACCTGAAGTGCGCCGCCTTCGAGCTGCCCTTCCTGGAAGGCGAGAAGTTCGGGGTGGAGACCACCGGGGAGATCCTGGACTACCTGGAGGAGGAAGGAATCCTCCGCAAGGTCGGCGGCAAGTACCACTGGTCTGCCGAGAACTTCCCGGCGGAAAGCATCAGCCTGCGCAGCGTCGACGCGGAGAACGTGGTCATCATCGACCAGTCCGTGCCGGGCCAGACTCGCGTTCTCGGCGAGATCGATCAGTTGGGTGCGATGACCATGGTCCACACCAACGCGATCTACCTGCACCAGGCGGAACAGTATCACGTGGACCGGCTGGACTGGGACGAGAAGAAGGCATACGTGCACAAGGTCGACGTGGAGTACTACACCGACGCCAACCTGGCCGTCACCATCAAGCCGCTGGACGTGCTGAAGGAAAAGGAGGAACTCGGCCTGCGGGTCCGCTTCGGCGAGGTGATGACGGCCGCGAAGGCGACGATCTTTAAAAAGATCCGGCTGCACACCCACGAGAACCTGGGCTGGGGTGAGATCCACCTGCCCGAGTACCAGATGCACACTGCGGCCTACTGGCTTTCGCTGCCCGAGTCCATGTGCGAGGGGTTCACGCAGGACGAACTGCAGTCGGCCCTCGCCGGCCTCGGCCATCTCCTCCGGGGGCTGGCGCCGCTGTTCCTGATGTGCGACCCGGCCGACCTGCGGTCGGTGATCCAGGTGCGCTCCCCCTTCGAGGAGGCGCCGACCATCTACCTCTACGACGCCTACCCGGCGGGAATCGGCCTCGGGGAGAAGTGCTACGACCTGCATGCCGAGCTCCTCGCCACCGCCTATGAGCGGGTCCGCGCCTGCGGCTGCGAGCGCGGCTGCCCCGCCTGCGTCGGCCCCGCGGCGGAGACGGGCAACCTCACAGGCGCCAAGGCCGGGGTGATCAGGATCCTGGAGCGGGCCCTGGCGCACCGCAACCTGCAGTGATTCCCCCTGCGGCGGACGGCTGCCGCGCCTCCGGACACCACCGCCCGGTCACCGCAGGCGGCATACAGGCGCCCGCCGCGGATTCCCGCAACTCCACACCGCCACCCTGGAGGCGACAGCCATGACGGTCCAGCGGGTGACCATCGAGTACTGCACGGTATGACGGTTTGATGAGCGGACCGCCAGGCTGGCGGCGGAACTGCGCACCCAGTTCCCGGATGCGGCCGTCGAACTCGTCCCCTCCAGGGGAGGCGTGTTCGAGATCGTGGCGGACGGGAGGCTGGTCTTTTCCAAGAAACGGCTGCGCCGGTTCCCCGAACCGGGCGAGGTGCAGCAGTTGATCCGGTCCTGATCACACGGGAGGAATGCGGAGTGAACGTGCGCGAGCGGCTGCGGCTGCTGAAGGCGGCCGGGGCCGCCCGGGCCGCCGCGGAAAGGGCGGCCTCTCCGGCGGCTCCCGCGTCACAGGCGAACTCCGGTGACCCCACCCGGGCCCCGGCCGGGGCGCCCTCCGCCCTCCAGCCGGCTTCGCTCTGCCCCGGGCTGGAGGGCCACCTGGTGGCCACCGAAGCCGGGCCTGCGTTCCGGCTGGAACGGCGCTATCCCCTGGATTTCCGCCGGGGGCCGCTGCCCCTGGGATGGCCGCTGCAGCTGCCCGCCACGGTCTGGCCGCTGGTGGGGCGGGTGCCGCCTGCCTTCGACCCGCGGCGCGCCGCCTTCGTCGACACCGAGACCACGGGGCTGGCCGGCGGTACCGGCACCTACGCCTTCCTGGTCGGGGTGGGCTTCTACCAGGGGGACGAGTTCGTCGTGCGGCAGTACTTCCTGCGGGACTTCCCCGAGGAGGAGGCCATGCTCGCCGCCATCGCCGCCGACCTCGCGCCGTGCACGTGCCTGGTCTCCTTCAACGGCAAGTCCTTTGATTGGCCGCTGCTGGAGACCCGGTTCCGCCTGGCCCGCCGCAGGCCGCCGCTCGGCGGGCTGCCGCACCTCGACCTGCTCCACCCGGCCCGGCGGCTCTGGAGCGCCCGGCTCGACGGATGTACGTTGCAGGACCTGGAGCGGGCCATCCTGGGCGTCGTCCGCACAGGGGACGTGCCGGGTTCCCGCATTCCGGCCCTCTATTTCGATTACCTGCGTTCCGGCGACGCCTCCGCCCTGGTCCAGGTGGTGGAACACAACCGGTTGGACATCCTCTCCCTGGCCTCGCTGGCGGGCTGGATGGGCCAGATGGCCGCTGACCCGCTGGGGCCCACGCCCGACGGCGAACTGCTCTGCGGAGACGACCTCTATCACCTGGGGCGCCTGTTTGAGGCGCGGGGACAGCTGGCCGAGGCCCTCACGTGTTACGAGGCTGCCCGGCAACGGGGCATCGCGGCGGTCTCCGAGACCGCCCTGCTCCGCCGCCTCTCCTTCGCGTACAAGCGGGCCCGGGCGCACCCGCAGGCGGTGGCCATCTGGGAGCAGATGATCGCCTCCGGCGGTCTGACGCTCTTTCCGTACATCGAACTGGCCAAGTACCACGAGCACGTCACCCGCCGGTACGATCTGGCGGAGAGCCTGACCGTCCGGGCGCTGGAGGTGGTCGACCGGCGCCGGTCGCTGGGCGGTGCCGGAGCCCAGCGCGAGTACCAGGAGGTGCAACACCGGCTCCGGCGGCTTCGCCGCAAGCGCACGGGCCACTCTTCATAACGCAGGGCCCCCCGGACATACTCTTGTCCGGGGGGGTGTACCATGCTCTTCATCGACCGCGCATGGCTGGTGCGCCGGGGCGTCGTGGTGGCCACGCTCTGCCTGGCGCTGTTCACGATCTCGTTTCTGCGGAGCCCCGCATTCCAACCGACTGCGGCAACGGCCTGGCAGGCCGACCGGCCGCTCACACGGGCCGACTCGCCCGACGACCGGGTGGCCCTGACCTTCGACGTCACGTGGCAGAAACAGGAGCTCGCCAAGATCCTGGACATCCTGGACCAGGCCGGGGTGAAGGCCACCTTCTTCGTGGGCGGCACGTTCCTGCAGCTGTATCCGGACATGGTCAAGGAAATCGCCCGCCGCGGCCACGAGGTCGGCACGCTGGGCCAGCAGATCCGTGACCTCTCGGGGATGCCGGAAAACGAAATCGTCTCCAACCTGCTGGGCAGCCAGTCCGCCCTGGCCAAGATCCTGGGCGGCCCCGTACGGTACTTCCGCCCGCCGAGCGGCAAGGCCCCGCCGGAGGTGCTGCGCGCTGCCCACCAGGCCAGGCTGGTCACGGTCGCTTACGCCCTGGATGGCCAGGACCACCTCGGGCTGACGGCCGACCAGATCGTCCGGCGGGTGGTGCGGAAGGCCCAGCGGGGCGACATCATCCGGCTGACGGCCTCCGACTTCGTCACCGAGACGGCGGAGGCGCTGCCGCGCATCCTCGAGGGGCTGCAGCGGCGGGGCTTCAAGCTGGTCCGGATTTCCGACCTGGTGCCTGCGGACGACGGGTAGGCCCTGCGCCTAATCCCTTCCGTCACCTGGCGGCAGCAGGTCCTCCTCGACGTCGATGGTTCGGCCTTCCACGTCGATGAAGTCGTCGGCCCTTCGTGCATGAGCCCGCTGGTGCACCCGCACAGCGCCAAAGCGGATGGTGCGGCCCAACGGGTGCTCCTCCACGTGTATGCGATCCCGGAACCACGGCAGGCGCGCCAGCACCGGGGCCGCGAGGTAGGCCACCACGCCCAGGCCCGCCAGGGCCAGGACCGCGGCCAGAAGGATCCCCACGAACGGCAGCACGACGGTCACCAGCAGGAAAATGCCGACGGCCACGGCGATGACGGCCAGCAGACTGCGCATCCCCATCCCCCTTCCGGGCGGGCCCGTGGGCGGGCCCGGTGTCATGACCAGAATTCACCGTACACAAGACCGCGCCCTTCTGCAAGGGGCGCGGTCAAAGCATGACGTGCATGAAAGGCTGAGGTCGGCAGTCTCGGGGATCTATCGTGCCCGACTAGTCGCCGGGCTCGTACGGGCACGACGGATCCTGCGCCAGGGGGAAGCCATAGGCCTCGTAGGCGCGGGCCCGACAGCCGCCGCAGGCGCCCCGGTACCCGCACTCGCCGCACTTTCCCCCCAGGAGGTCCCGGTCGCGCAGCTGCCGCAGCAGGAGGGCGTGCTCCCAGATCTCCTGGAACCGTTGCTGAAGCACGTGGCCCACCGGCAGGGGCAGGTGGCGGCACGGCTGGACCTGCCCGTCGTGTGCGATGAAGCAGCCCTGGGTCGCCGCCGAACACCCGCCGCCGACCACCGCGTGCGCCTGCTCCCGCTGCCGCTCCACCACCGCCGCCCCGCCCTGCTGCCGCAGCACCCGGTGGAACTGTGGGGCGCACGTCGCCTGCACCGCCACCGTGGTCCGCTCGAAGCTGGCGCTCAGCCAGCCCAGCAACGCCTCCATCTCCTCCGGCGACAGCCGCTCGTCCCTCTCCAGCCGGATCCCGCAGCCTGCGGGCATCCGCGCGCAGAGGTGGACACCGGCGGCCCCCTCCTGCTCGGCCAGCCGCAGCATCGCCGGAACCTGGTCCCGGTTGTGGACGCCGATGGTGAACTTCAGGTGAAACGGCAGGCCAACCGCCTTCAGGTGGGCGATGCCGCGCCACGCGGCGGCCCAGGCGCCCGGGATGCCCCGGAATTCGTCGTGGGTCTCCGCCGTTGCGCCGTCCAGCGCCACGTGGACCGCGGCCACGCCACACGTCCTCAGGAACGCGGCCGCCTCGGCCGTGATCATGGTCGCGTTGGTCTCCAGCACAACGACAGCGCCGTGCCGGCTGGCGTGGGCGGCGATGGTGAACAGATCCGGCCGCTTCAGCGGCTCCCCGCCCGTGAAGACGAACGTCGGCCGGGCCACGGAGGCGATGTCCTCGATCACCCGGACCACCTGATCGGTGGACAGGTCCTTCCCGGTCGGCGCAGGACAGGTCACCGTGCGGCAGTGCCGGCACGTGAGGTTGCAGGCCCGGGTCAACTCCCAGACGACGCGGCGGGGCCTGGCTCCGGACTGTGGCTTCTCCTCGACGGCCACCGGCGCTGTGCCGGCGTACGGCCCCTCGCTCCTGGCACCTGGCATGCGGCCCACCCCCCGGACTGCCCTACACAAACATTCTAATGTATATTGGCATGCTCCGTACCCGCCAACGGTACAGAGTTTCATGGGGCGAAGGGGCTATTCGTAACCGTCCCATCATAAAGCGCGCACGGTTTGCGCGTGGCGCGAGCCCTTGCGCGAGCCGGATTCCACGGGCAGGTGCCCGTCGCAGGCGCCTTCGGGGCAGTCTCAAACCGTGTGCAAGAGAGCCCGGGAAGCCATCGAGACCACAGTTCCGCGGCGCCAAGACTTCGGGGCAGGCGATACCTCGGGCCGGCGGCGGCGCGCTTCACCGCTGCACGGATCCACCGCCGCCCAGGTAAGCCTCCTTCACGGCCGGATGGTTCCGCAGCTCCTTCGCCGGCCCTTCCAGCACCACCCGACCCGTCTCCAGCACATACGCCCGATGGGCGATCGACAGGGCCATGGCGGCGTTCTGCTCCACCAGCAGAACCGTCGTGCCCGCCCGGTTCAGCGCGACGATGATGGCGAAGATCTCCTCCACCAGGCGCGGGGAAAGGCCCATCGAGGGCTCATCCAGGAGCAGCAGCCTGGGCCGGAGCATGAGCGCACGCCCCAGGGCCAGCATCTGCTGCTCCCCGCCGGAGAGCGTCGCCGCGGACTGCCGCCGTCGCTCCCGCAGCCGCGGGAACCGCTCGAACACCGCCTCCAGGTCCTCCCGGAACCGCCTGGGATCGGCGATATAGGCGCCCAGCTCCAGGTTCTCCTGCACCGTCATGTCCGTGAAGATCTTCCGTCCCTCGGGCACGTGGCCGATGCCCAGCGCGACGATCCGATGCGCCGGGATTCGGGTGATGTCGTGCCCCTCAAACAGGATTTGCCCCGATCGGGCCCGCACCAGTCCCGAGACCGCCCGCAGGGTAGTCGACTTGCCGGCGCCGTTGGCGCCGATCAGGGTGACGATCTCCCCTTCCGCCACCGTGAGCGAGATGCCGTGCAGGGCCTCGATGTTCCCGTAGGCGACCCGCAGGTCCCGGACCTCCAGCATTACACCACCCCCCTGCCCAGGTAGGCCTCCAGCACCCGCGGGTTCTGCTGGATCTCCGTCGGCGTGCCCCGGGCGATGACCTCGCCGAAGTCCAGCACCACCAATCGCTGGCAGAGGTTCATCACCAGCCCCATCTGGTGCTCGATCAGCAGCACGGTCAGACCAAACTCCGCCGCAACCCCCCGGATCAGCTCCACCAGAGCGTCCACCTCCGTCGGGTTCATGCCGGCGGCGGGCTCGTCCAGGAGCAGAACCTTCGGGTGGGTGGCGAGGGCCCGGGCGATTTCCAGCCGCCGCTGGGCGCCGTATGGAAGCGATCCAGCCCGGTCATGGCGCCGGTCGGCCAGGTTCATCCGCTCCAGCAGCGCCAGGGCCTCGTCCCGCATGGCCTGCTCCCTCCCGGCGAAGCGCGGCGTGTGCAGCAGGGCGTCCAGGAGGCCGTAGCCGCAGCGCGGATGCATCGCCGCCAGCACGTTGTCCAGCACAGACATCTCCCGGAACAGCCGGATGTTCTGGAAGGTGCGGGCGATGCCCAGCTGCGTGATGCGCCAGGGGCGCAGCCCGTTCAAGACCCGGCCCTCCAGCAGAACCTCGCCCTCGGTGGGTGGGAAGACGCCCGTGATGACGTTGAACACCGTGGTCTTGCCGGCTCCGTTGGGACCGATCAGCCCCACCACCTCGCCCGGCTCCAGCACCAGGTCCAGGTGGCCCAGCGCCCGCAGGCCGCCGAAGTGGCGGGAGACGTTCCGGCACTCAAGCAGCGCCACGGCCCGCACCCCCTCTCGCGGCCGCACGCCCCAGGACGCCGTCCAGGCTGATCTCCCGGCCGCCCATGAGCCCCTGGGGCCGCAGGATCATCAGGACGATCAGCACCAGAGCGTAGACGACTCCCCGCCAGTCCAGGAACTGCTGGCCGAGCACGCCGCGCAGCGCCTCCAGCAGGAAAACCCAGCCAATCGCCGTCACGACGGTGCCCGTCAGCGACCCGAGCCCGCCCAGCACCACCACCAGCAGCACGTCGAAGGACTTCAGGAAGTCGAAGCTGCTGGGGTGCAGGAAGCTGTAAAGATGAGCGTAGAGCCCGCCGGCCAGCCCGGCCATCGCACAGCCCACGACGAAGGCCAGCGTCTTGAACTGCGTGGTGTCCAAGCCCATGATGTCTGCCGCGACCTCGTCCTCCCGCACCGCGATGCAGCTCCGTCCATGGCTCGAGCGGACGAGGTTCCGGGCGAGCCAGACGCTGAGCACGGCGAGCCAGAAGACCCAGTGGAACGTGGTGAGCCGCGGGATCCCGGCCATCCCCCGCGCGCCGCCCAGGACGGGCGACAGCTTGTCGGCGTTGTCCAGGAGGACCTTCACGATGATGCCGAAGCCCAACGTCGCGATGCCGAGGTAATCCGACCGCAGCCGCAGGATCGGCAGGCCGATCAGCAGGGCAACCAGGCCGGCCGTCGCCGCACCGGCGGCCAGGGCCAGGGCGAAGGTCAGCGTGTTCCCCCCGAAGGCGCGGGTGACAAAGGCCGCAACGTAGGCGCCGAGGCCATAGAATGCGGCGTGGCCCAGGGAGAACTGGCCGGCAAAGCCGTAGATGAGGCTGAGGCCCACCGCCTGGATGGTGGTGATGAGGGCCAGGTCCATGATCTGGCCCCAGTAGATGCCGATGAACCCCGCCTGCCGGAGCCAGGCCAGCCCCAGGTAGAGGACCGCGGCCGCGGCCGCGGGAGCAAATGCCTGTTTGCGCACGGGTGCCACCTCCCTACACCTTTTCCGGGGCGGTCTTGCCCAGCAGACCGGTGGGACGGAGCAGCAAGACCAGAATCAGCAGCGCGAAGGCGATGGCGTCCCGGAAGTCGGTGGTGACGTAGGCCGCCGTCAGCACCTCCACCTGCCCCATGACGAGCGCCCCGAGCAGCGCGCCGGGGATTGAACCGATGCCGCCGAGCACGGCCGCGGTGAACGCCTTGAGGCCGGGCATGATCCCCATGAACGGGTGGATCTGCGGATAGGCCACGGCGAACAGGGCCCCGGCTGCTGCCGCCAGCGCCGAGCCCAGCGCGAAGGTGCAGGCGATGATCCGGTCCACGTCGATGCCCATCAGCCGGGCAGCGTCCGTGTCCTGGGCAACGGCCCGCATGGCCTTGCCCACCCGGGTGCGGTAGACCACGAACTGCAGGGAGGCCACCAGCACCAGCACGGTGACCAGCACCAGGAGCTGCACGTTGGTGACCGTGATCCCGCCCAGTTCCCAGCGGCGGTCGGGCAGTACCCGGGGAACGTTCCGGTAGTCCGAGCCGAAGACGAAGTTGAGGCTGGTGAAGTACTCGATGAACAGCGAAACGCCGATGGCGGTGATCAGGGCCGCGATGCGGGGCGCGCCCCGTGCACGGAGGGGCCGGTAGGCCAGCCGCTCGATGCCCACGCCGAGCACGGCACAGCCGGCCATGGAAACCAGCACCGCGACCGGCCAGGGCAGTCCCCAGGACGTGAACCCGAAGTAGGCCAGGAACGCGCCGACCATGAAGACGTCGCCGTGAGCGAAGTTGATGAGCTTGATGATGCCGTAGACCATCGTGTAGCCGACGGCGATGAGGGCGTAGACAAAGCCCAGCTGCAGCCCGTTCAGCGTCTGTTCCAACAGGTGTTCCATCGGTTCGCTCGCCCCCTTGCCGGAAGACGTGACCAGGGCCAGCCCTCAGAGACTGGCCCTGGCCCCGCGAAGGCTAGTCCACGTTGGTGATGTACTTGTAGCTGCCGTCGGCCTGCACTTGCAGCAGCGCGGCGGACTTGATCGGATTGCCCCACTCGTCGAAGGAGAGCTGGCCGCCCACGGCAGGGAAGTCCTGGGTGGACTGCAGGGCCGCGCGAAGGGCTTCCCCGTCGGTGCTGCCGGCCCGCTCGATGGCGCCCAGGAGCAGCTTGGCGGCATCGTAGCCCAGGGCGGCGAAGGAATCGGGCCGCTCGCCGTAGCGCTCCTGGAACCTGGTGGCGAACTGCTGCACGGCCTCACGCTGGTCCTGCTCCGAGTAGTGGGCGGTGAAGTAGCCGCCGGCCAGCGTGGCGAAGTCCAGGTCGGGGGAGTCCCAGCCGTCGCCGCCCAGCATCGGCACGTTGATGCCCTTGTCCTTGGCCGCCTTGGCGATCAGCGAGACCCGGCCGTAGTAGTCCGGCAGATAGAGCACATCCGGCTTCAGCGCGGCGACGTTGGTCATGATGGCGGAGAAGTCGGTGTCCTCGCTGCTGTAAGACTGCCAGGCGACGACCTCGCCGCCGTTGGCTTCAAAGGTCTCCCGGAAGGCCTCGGCCAGCCCGATGGTGTAGTCGTTGCCCTTGTCGTAGAAGACCGCAGCCCGCTTCAGGCCCAGCTCCCGGCTGGCGAAGTTCGCGGCCGCCTGTCCCTGGAACGGGTCGATGAAGCAGGCCCGAAACACGAACGGCTTCCGCTTGCCGTCGTCGTTCACGGTCACCTTGGGCGCCGTGGCGGTGGCCGTGATCATCGGGACCTTGTACGTCTCCGCGATCGCGCTCACCGCGATGGCCGATCCCGAGGTCACCGGGCCGATGATGGCCGCGACGCGGTCCTGGGTCATCATCTTCGTGGCCAGGTTGACCGCCTCGGTGGAGTCGCTGCGGTCGTCACCGGCGATCAGCTCCACGGTCAGGTCGCCGACCTTGTAGCCCGCCTCTTCCAGTGCCAGTTCCACGCCGCGCTTGGCCGACTCACCGTAGGTCTTGTTGGCTCCGGAGAGCGGTCCGATCCAGCCGATCTTCACGGTCTCGGCGCCCGCTCCGGATTGGCCGGCGGGGGATCTGCCACCGCAAGCCGCAAGCGCAAACAGCGAAGCCACCAGGAAACCCGCCAGGATCCGTTTCACGTGTGTTGCCCCTCCTCAATCTGCGCCGGGTGGTCGATTATTAATGTTCTCTATATTACGTCACCCGGACAGTTAGGTATTGAGGAGCCCTTATTCTCCGCAGGAGGCCAAACTCCTTTCACCATGTACAGATGTGTTGCGGTGAAGTGGCTTTTCGGATGGGAACTGACCCGCGCCGGTGGGCGCCCTGCGGCCCCACGGCCAGTGCAGACGCGCAAAGGCGGCACGCCCCGCATCAGCGGGCGCGCCGCCTCTCATCCTATCGCTTCGGTGGGTTGACCCACGGATCTCCGATCCGCTACTGGCCGGCCTGCGAGCCCGACGGTTCCAGCAGCTGTGCGACGACCGGTGGCAGCTGGAAGGCGGCCCGATGGACGGCCGGTGTATACCAGCGGGTGGGCCAGGCGGGGGTACGGACCCCCTCCCGCAAGGGGCTGTGCCGCTTGGAGCCCAGCATGAAGCAGTGCAGTCCGCTGGGATACGTGGGCACCACCGCCAGGTAGGGCATGGTGATCGGGAAGATCGCGGACACCACGCCGTACACGTCGCGGATCAGGGACTGATGGAAGAACGGCGAGAGCACCTGGCAGACGAACAGCCCGTCTGCCTTCAGGGCCCGGAACACGTTCTTGTAGAACGCCTGGTTGAACAGCCCCTTGGCGGGCCCCACGGGATCGGACGAATCGACGATGATCACGTCGTACTCGTCGGCGTGGTCAGCGACCCAGGCGATGCCGTCGCCCACCACCAGGTTGACCTTGGGGTGATCCATGCCGCAGGCGATTTCGGGCAGGTGCTTCCGGCACGCCTCGATGACCGCCCGATCGATCTCCACCATGTCCACCTTCTGCACCGACTCATGGCGGCAGACCTCGCGGGCCGTGCCCCCGTCGCCGCCGCCGATGATCAGGACCCGCTCGGGGTGCGGATGCGTGAACAGGGGTACGTGGGCGATCATCTCATGGTAGATGAACTCATCGCCCACGGTGGTCTGCACCGCGTCGTCCAGCACCAGCGCCCGGCCGAAATCCTCCAGCTCGAGCACCTGCAGCTTCTGGTACGGCGTCTGCTCCTCGTGGAGCACCTCCCGGACCCGCCACCGGGTCTGGTAGCTGGGGGTCTGTTCCTCGATCAGCCAATCGCCACGATTCATTCCCATCCTCCTCTGATCCACCAACCACGGGGTCGGTTCCCGAGTTGCAACGCTTTGGTTCTATGCACGGATATATTCTACCGAAACCAATCCAGCATGTCACGTCTCCGCCAACCCCTGGGGCCAGCGGCGGGTTGGCGATGCGGCCCCGGTCCCCGTCAGCGCTTGCGGATGTGGCTGACCAGGTGCCGGATCTCCGGCAGGATCAGCCGCTCCGTCGCCAGGCGCACGGCGCCCTTGGACCCGGGCAGGCAGAACAGCATCACGCGACCCACCGCCCCCGCGGCCGCCCGGGACATCACCGCCGCGGAGCCGATCTCCTGATAGGACAGCATGCGGAACAGCTCGCCGAAGCCCTCCAGCTCCTTCGAAAAGAGCGGACGGCAGGCCTCGATGGTGACGTCGCGGGGCGTCATGCCCGTCCCTCCGTTCACCACGACAAAGTCCACCCGCTCCGCGAAGCGCACCACCGCGCTCCGGATGGCCTCCACCTCGTCCGGCACGATGGCGTACGCCTCCACCCGGTGACCGGCTCCGGTCAGCAATTCCCGCAGCAACTGGCCGGACTCGTCCGTCTCCGCGGTCCGGGTGTCGCTCACCGTCACGATGCCGGCCGTAAGCTGGCCAACCGCCCGGGCCGCCTCCTCCTTGTGATCGTGCACTCCCACGGGCCCTCAACTCCTTCGCGCCGCCGGGCTTTCCCCGTGCGACTTCTTTTGCTAAAGTGATAATGTCAACCTGTTTATACACCGACAGGAGGTATGCGCCGATGGCATCGCTCGTCCACAAGGCCCTGGACGCCGCACGCTTCACGGGATCCAGCCCCAAGGGGCTTTACTGGGCCTTCCGCCACCCGAATCCGGATGCCCCGCCCCAGACCTACCGCCTGTGCCGCCGTGACCGCAACGGCTGGAAGCTGCTCCTGGCGGCCAGCGTCGCCACCGGCGAGGTCCTCGCCTTCTACGTCGAGACGCCGGAGGATCAGCAGGCCGTCCGGGAGGCCCTGCGCTGGCTGGGGATTCGCGGAGAGGTGCTGCCCGGCGACCCGGCCGTGCTGCGGCTGGCCACCGGGCAGGAGTTCCCCTCGACGCTGGTGGGCGGCGAGAAGCCCAAGAAGCGCGGCGCGTGAGGGCCCGGGCACGAGGGCTCAGGCCCGTTCCTCCGCCCAGCGCCGCACCAGGTTCAGGCCCACCTCCACCGCCTTCTCCATCCACTGGGCCGACGCCCACTCCGTCCGGCTGTGGTAGTTCATGCCGCCCGTGAACAGGTTCGGGCACGGCAGGCCCATCTCAGTGAGCACGGCGCCGTCCGTCCCGCCCCGGATCGGCTTCAGCACCGGCTCCAGGCCGGCGTCGCGCACGGCCTCCAGGGCCAGGTCCAGCACGCGGGGGTCCCTGGCGACCCCCGCCTTCATGTTCCGGTAACCGCCGGTCTGGCGCAGGGCGGTGCGCGCCCCGGGGTGGCGCTGCTCCAGGCCGGCCAGCAGCCCCTCGACGATGGCCTGCTTGTGCGCCAGCCCCTCGTCCGTGAAGTCCCGGAGCAGGATCTTCATGGTCACTTCCTCGACGGAGCCGTTGATGGCGTCCACGTGGATGAACCCCTCGTACCCCTGCGTGCTCTCCGGCCGCATGGTGGCCGGGATGGCCATGCAGAACTCCGCCGCGAGGGCGACGGCGTTGATCATCTGCCCCTTGGCGGTACCGGTGTGCGCGCTCTTACCGGTGATCGTGACCTCCAGGTTCCGGGCGTTGAAGTTCTCCGCCTCCACCTCGCCCAGGGCGCTGCCGTCGAAGGTGTAGGCAGCGGTGGCGTCGAAGGCCGCGACATCGAACAGCCGAATCCCCCTGCCGGTCTCCTCGTCGGGGGTGAAACCGATGCGGATCGGGCCGCGGGGGGCGTCCGGGTTGCGGATGAGCCGGCTGACGATCTCCATGATGATCGCCACCCCCGCCTTGTCGTCCGCGCCCAGGAGCGTGGACCCGTCGGACGTGATGATGTCGTGGCCGATGCAGCGGCGCAGGGCCGGGTGCTCCTCGGGCCGGATCACCGGCCCGGCGGGCAGCCGGATCTCGCCGCCGTCGTAATTCCGGTGCACCAGCGGCTTGACGTTGTGCCCCGGCGTCCCGGGGAAGGTGTCAAAGTGGGCCAGCAGCCCGATCGCCGGCGCCCCCGGCCGGTTGCCGGGCAAGGTGGCGGTGACGATCGCGTGCTCGTCGACCCTCACCTCCTCCAGCCCCAGGGCCTTCAGTTCGGCCTCCAGCAACCGGGCCATGTCCCACTGCTCCGGCGTGCTGGGCACCCCTTCTCCCTCGCCAGACGGCGAGTCCACCTGAACGTACCGCAGGAACTTGGCAACCACGCCTTCGTTGAGCAGTTGTGCCTGATCAGGGCGATCCATCCTGGAAGCCTCCTTCAGTCGTCGCGTACCGTTCATGATTCGCCCTCGCTACCATTCCATCCCTGCCTCCGGCCTATACCACCGCCCGGCAAGCAGGCTCAACAGGGAAACCGCCGGGGCCCCCGGCCGGAGGCCGCCGATGGCGCGCGAAGGAGCAGCCGGATCAGGCCGGCTGCTCCAAGACCTTCTTCAGGGCGGTCAGCACCCGGTTCGGCAGGACCCGGGTGATCAGGTTGGTGCCCTCGCGCACCAGCTGGAGCACGTCGCCCTCCCCCGGCCAGGCCTCCTGCACCACGTCGTGCGGCACCAGCCTGGCGATCTGCTCCACCGCCAGCAACGCAAGCCCCAGGTCATCGACCTCGCCGATGAGGGGAATCGGATCGGGAATCAGGTCGATCGGCGAGACGAAGTAGGCCACCGTGGCGCCGGCGATCACTTTGGCCGCCGGCGGCACGCGGGGATCCCGGGCGAGCCGCACCAGCAGGACGAAGAAATCGGGCACCGCCATCAGCCACGGGATCAGCGGCTGGGCCCACTGCGGGGCCTTCTCGGCCGCGTAGCGCCGCACCCGCTCCCTCAGCTTGTCGTAGAAGCCCTGGTGCTCCGGGATGGTCTGCTCCCCGGCGCTGGGAACGGGGACCAGGGCACCGGGTGAGAGCGCCCCCAGCGCGGACGTGTCGATGGGAAAGGCCATCACGTCGGCCAGCTCGACGACGATGCCGTCCCGGTCCACGTGCACCCCTTTCAGCCGGAAGCTGACGGGCACGTGCTCCAGCACTTCGCCCAGGTCCAGCCGCCAGACGCCGTCCTGGTACTCGCCCGGCAGCGCCTCGAAGGCCTTCTGCAGGGCCTTCTCCTTGACGAAGGCCGGCAGGAGGCCCATGTTGGTCCACGCCACGCCCAGCTTGACCAGGTTTCCCGCGGCGGCCATCACGGTGAAGCGCAGCTCCACCGGCACCAGCATGCGGACGGGTTCGACCGGCACCCGCAGCCGGACGAGGATGGCGCCGCTCTCCAGTCCCACCCGCAGGTCCTGCACGGCCCCGGCGGCGAAGCCCGCCAGGGCCTCCTCCACGTCGGTCACGGTCAGGGTCAGGGTCACCCCAGTGGCCCGCAGCACGCTAATCCCTCCACTCCCCGAGGCCGTCTCTGGTCGTCAGGGCCCAGGAGGTCCGCTCGCCCCCGGCGTCCCGCCACTCCACCTTCCAGGCCCACCAGCCCCGGCCGGTGTCCGGAAAAGGGCTGCCCCGCCGTGCCCGGATCAGGCGGATCACCTCGCCGCCGCGGCGGCGCACCTCGTCCGCCAGCAACTCCCGATCCCGGCGGGTGCGGATCACGGAGACGACCACGACAGCGGTCAGCGCGAGCACGATGACGACCAGGTAGTTCATTATGCGTCACTCCTGACAGTTAGATTCCGCCGCGCCCGGAAAGGTTCGGCAGGCTGGGAGACGCCGCCCGGCGAAATGGGCAATGATATGGATCACCAGGAGAGAGGAACATGCCCATGCAGCCTTCGCCTCTGGACAGGGTCGCCCTGGTGCTCTACCAGCCGCAGGACGTGGTCAACGTGGCCGCCATCATCCGGGTCATGTCCAACTTCGGCCTCTCCGACCTGCGGCTGGTGGAGCCGGCCGCGTTCGACCCCCACCGCATCGCCGGCATCGCCCACCACACCGAGCCCCTCATCGCCCGCACGCGCCGCTTCCCCACGCTGGAGGCCGCGCTCGCCGACTGCGGCCTCACGCTGGGCACCACCGGTCGGCCCCGGGAGACCGAACGGCAGGTGCTGCCGCCCCGCGCGGCTGCACCGATGATCCTGGACCAGGCCCGGACGCAGCGGGTGGCGATCCTGTTCGGACCGGAGCGGGACGGCCTGCCCAACGCCGCGCTGGACCTCTGCCATGGCGTCATCACGATCCCGACGCACCCCTTCAACCGCTCGCTCAACCTGGCTCAGGCCGCGCTGGTCATCGCCTACGAGCTCTGGATGGCGTGGACCCAGCCCAACGACGGCCCGGCCCATCGCCCCCCCGCGGCCGCCGCCCCACCGGATGCAACGGAATCCCTGGCGACGGGTGCCGAGCGGGAAGCCCTTTTCGCGGCGGTGGACGAACTGCTCTCCGCCCTCTACCCCGGCGGCAGCCCCGGCCGCCGCTCCTCGGCGGCGGCGCGGCTGAGGGCCCTCCTGCTGCGCGCCCAACCCCGGCCCGAGGAGGCGCGGGCCCTCACCAACCTGTTGCGGCACGCGGCGCGGACCGGCAGGCGTTCCTAAGAGAAGTTCCCCCTCCGCCCCCGTTCCCCTGCCGGGGCGGGTGGCATGTACGGGCGGCGCGTGGACATACCCTCCTACCAGGGGAGGGTTTTTCCATGTCCACGCTGTCCGTCAGGGTCCGGAACCCGTTTCTGCTCAGGGGGTCGCTGGAGGTCGTGCTGGAGGTGGCCCGCATGGACCTGGCAAACGCCGAGATCGAGGAGATCCGGGGCCTGCTGGCCGCCATCCCCAACTCCGTTCGCCCCACCGAGCTGCAAGTCCCACTGGCGGCGGCGCGCGCCGCACTGCTCGCCGTCCGCTACTTCAACCAGTCCCGCACCCGGCACTGGCTCCGGGAGGAGATGGTCAACGCCCTGCTCGATCTGGAGCGCGCCCTGGAGCGCCACCTGCGGGACGCGGCGGGCGGGGGGTGACAGCGCCCCCTGCCGGCCCCGGTCGCACACGCTACGCCCCCGTGTCGGCCTGCCCTTCGGCGATGCACGCCAGGATCCGCTCCAGGGTCTCCCTCCGCACCCGTTCGATTCCGTCAAAGTCCATGTGCGGCAGGTAACACTGCTCCAGCTCGTCGTGCACCGCCTTCGCCCGGCCCAGGTGCTCGACCTCCCGCCGGAGCGCCGCCCGGTAGGCCGCCTCGGCGCCGGCGACGGCGTCCGCGTAGGATGCGAGCTTCGCCGGGTCCACGAATGCGCCCGTGTCGATGACCTCGTCCCCTGGCCCGGGGGTATACTCGTGGGCCCAGGACGAGCTGATCACCCCCGCGGACAGGGCCCGCAGCCGCACGTGGTCCGGCCGCTCGGGGTACATGGTGCAGTGGAAGACGTCCGCGTCCAGGCCCCGGGCCAGCGCGGCGTCGACCACCCGCTGGACGATGGTCTTCTTCCCGGTGCCCGGGGGCCCGACCAGGACGAACCGCCGCCGCACGCCGTTGAACACTGGGCCGAGGAAGCTCCGCGGCCCGCCGTGGGTGATGGCCGATGCGAAAAGCCGGCGGGCGCGGCCCGGCCGCCCCGGGGCCGGATCTGTGCTGTCATGCCCGTCGGCCGGGGCTCCCCGGAACAGCTCCGCGAGGATGGCCTCGCCGGCGGCTTGCATCCGGTCCTCGTCCAGGCAAGCCCGGTGGTAGGCCGCCCATTCGTCCAGCCACGCCTGCGCGGCCCGGCGGGCCTCGTTGGCCCGCTGGAACCAGAACTTGTAACCCCGGGTGAGCCGGATGATCCGCTCCTTCGCCTCCGGCGACCGCAGGGCCCGCTCGTCCCAGAACTGGCCCAGGTTGATGATCTCCTCCACCGCCCCGGGGTACTTAGGATCCACCACGTGGGGAGCCGTGCCGTCCAGCACCGCGGCGTCCGCGGCCGGGACGTAGATGGCGTCGATTCCCTCGTTGTCCGCGGAGCAGTGGAAGTACTCCACGTCGTGGCCCAGGGCCAGGAGCTCCTCCGCGATGCGCTTCATGAAGGTCGACTTGCCGGTACCCGGCCCGCCCTTCAGGATGAAGACCTTCCGGGCGTCGGCGGGTGCAATCTGATCGTACCGGGAGAAGAACCCACCCGGGGTGTTGGCCCCGGCGAAGTAGTGGCTCACGGCACCAGGCCGGGTCATGGTACACACGCTCCTCTCCGCCTCAGGCTGGTTCACAACAGCTTAGCCTATGCGAAAAGGACGACCGCCAGACCTGTTTCACAGGCCTGGCGGTGTTGTTCTTCCCCCCTACTGAATGGCCGCGGCCACCTCGTCGATCATGGCTGAGACCGAGACCAGCCCGCCGCCGGAGAGGTACCAGTAGTTGGGATCCAGGTAGATGATCTTGCCGTTCTTGTAGGCGTTGGTCTGCTTGACCAGGTCGTTGTCGAAGGTATCCTTGGCCGGCTGGCCGCCGCCGGAGACCACCGCCGCCCGGTCGATGACGAAGATGTAATCGGGGTTCTTCTCCTTCACGTACTCGAAGGAGACCTGCTGGCCGTGCGTGCTCACCTCGATGGTCGGGTCGACGGCGGGGAAGCCCAGCACGTCGTGGATCAGGGCGAAGCGGGAGCCCGGGCCGTAGGCGCTGATGGACTTGTCGTTGGAGAGCAGGATCAGCGCCTTCTCGCTGCCGCCGGCGACCTTGGCGCGGACCTCGGCGATCTTGTCCTCGATCTTCTTCAGCTCGGCCGCCACCTGCTCCTCCTTCTGGAAGATGGCGCCGATGGTCTCCATGTTCTGCTTGAAGGACTCCATGTAGTTGTTCGTGTCGACGGCCAGGTAGATGGTGGGCGCCAGCTCCGACAGCGCCTCGTAGTGGGTGGCCGTGCGGGCCGAGATGATGATCAGGTCGGGGTCGAGGGCGCTCAGGGCCTCGAAGTCGGGCTCCTGAAGCGTGCCGACGTTGGTGTAGTTGCCGTGGGTGTACTGGATGAGATACGGAGGAACGTTCCCCTGGGGCAGGCCCGCCACTTCGACGCCCAACAGGTCCAGCGTGTCCAGGATGCCGAAGTCGAAGACGACGACCTTCTGGGGGTTCACCGGAACCGGGGTCTCACCCAGCGGGTGGCTGACGACGATCTCGGCCGGCCTGTCCGGATCCTGGACCGCGGGGGTCGGGTCGCCTGTCTGGACGGCGCTGGTGCTGCCGCCGGCACTGCTGTTGCCATCCGTGCTTCCGCCGCCGCCACACCCGGCCACCGCGAGGGCCAGGGCGAGCAGCATGCTGACCAGGGAAACCTTGCGCTTCATCAGAGACCACCTCATGCGTTGATGTTTGCTCGTTGATTCTGCCTAGAGGGCGGCGGCCTGTTTGCCGGTGAAGTAGATGCACACCCGGCAGCCACCCACTGTCTCGATGGGAATCTGCATCTCGTAGATGTCGCCCAGCACGTCGGAACGGATCAGCTCGTCAGGCGTCCCCGCGGCGGCCACCCGTCCGTCCTTCAGGGCGACGATGTGGTCCGAGTAGGCCGAGGCGAAGTTCACGTCGTGCAGGACCAGCACGACCGTCTTGCCCAGGTCGTCCGCCAGACTGCGCGTGATGCGCATGATCTGGACCGCGTGCTTCATGTCCAGGTTGTTCAGCGGCTCGTCCAGCAGGACGTACTCCGTGTCCTGGGCGAGCACCATGGCGATGAACGCCCGCTGCCGCTGGCCGCCGCTCAGCTGATCCAGGTACTTGCCTTCGATCTCGTGGAGGTCCAGGTACCGGAGCGCCTCGTCCACCATCTCCCGGTCCTCCCGGGTCAGCCGCCCGTGGCTGTAGGGGAACCGGCCGAACTCCACCAGCTCCCGCACCGTCAGCCGGATGTTCAGGTGGTGGGTCTGCTTCAGGATCGCCAGCCGACGAGCCAGCTCCTCCGACTTGTACTGGCCGATCTCCCGCCCGTCGATCAGGATCTGGCCGGAGTCCTTGGGTAGCAGCCGCGACATCAGCGAGAGCAGGGTCGACTTGCCCGCGCCATTGGGACCGATGAGCGTCGTCACCTTGCCCTTTTCGATGTCCAACGAGACGTCGTGCAGCACCCGCTTCGGCCCGAAGGACTTGGAAACGCCCCTCACCTTTACCATGCCGTTCTCTCCTTCAAGACCAGGTAGAGGAAGTACATGCCGCCGATGAAGTTCACGATCACGCTGACCGGCGTGGAGTAGGCCAGGACCCGCTCCATGATGAGCTGCGCCCCCACCAGGAAGACCACGCCCACCGCCACCGCCGCGGCGATCAGCGGCCCCCGCCGGTAGGTGTCCAGCAGGTGGTAGCTGATGTTGGCCACCAGCAGGCCCAGGAAGGTGATCGGGCCCACCAGGGCCGTGGCCGCGGCCATGAGCACGGCCACGACGATGAGCATCCGCCTGAGCACCGGGCCGTAGTCCACGCCCAGGTTGATGGCGTGGTCCCGCCCCAGGGCGATGGCGTCCAGGGTCCGCACATACTGCAGCCCGTACAGCATCACCGGGATCATCAGCCCCCCGCCCAGGAAGAGCAGATTGGTGTTGACCCGGCTGACGCTGGCGAACAGGCGGGACTGCAGGCCGGCGTACTCGTTGGGGTCGATGAGCACCTGTAGGAAGGTGGTCAGGCTGCCGAACAGGGTGCCCATCACGATGCCCATCAGGAGCAGGAAGTGGAGGTTCGTGCCGTCCTTGCGGAACAGCACCTGGTACAGCAGCAGGGCAAAGCCGATCATCAGCGTCACGGTGATGAGGAAGTTGATCTGCTGGTCGACGAACTGCAGCGTCGTGGACCCCCAGAAGAAGACCATGATGGTCTGGAACAGCTGGTAGACGGAGTCCATGCCGATGATCGACGGGGTCAGGATCCGGTTGTTGGTGATGGTCTGGAAGACGACCGTGGCATAGGCGATGGCCGCGCCGGTAAGCGCCATGGCCAGCACCTTGTGGGTGCGCAGCCGCAGGATGTACTGAATGTTCCCCCGCAGCGGGACGAACAGGTAGAGGCCGACGACGGTCAAGGCCAGCAGGAGGAGGATGCCCAGGATAATGAGGTTCCGCTTATGCTTCACGGGTTCGCTGTCCCTTCCATAGCAAGTAGAGGAACATGGCGCTGCCGATCACGCCGACCGTCAGGCCGATCGGCACCTCGTACGGATAGATGAGCAACCTCCCCACGATGTCGCAGGCCAGCAGGAAGACGGCGCCCACCAGAGCCGTGAGCGGCAGGTTGCGCCGCAGGTGATCGCCCTGGAAGATGGAGACCAGGTTGGGGATGATCAGCCCGAGGAAGGGCAGCATCCCGACGGTGAGAAGCACCAGCGCGGAGATGAGGGAGACCAGGGCCAGCCCGACGTTGACGACACGGCGGTAGTTCACGCCGAGGTTGGTGGCAAAGTCCTCCCCCATGCCGGCGATGGTGAACCGGTTGGCGTAGATGTAGGCGGCGATCACCGCCGGCACGGAGAGATAGAGCAGCTCGTAGCGCCCCTTGATCACCAGGGCGAAGTTGCCCTGGAGCCAGGTGGTGACGGCCTGAAGGAGGTCGTACCGGTACGCGAAGAACGTCGTGATCGAGCTCACAATGCTGCCGAACATCAGGCCCACCAGCGGGATGAACACGGCGTCCTTCAGCTTGACCCGTTCCAGGATCGCCATGAAGATGTACGTGCCGGCCAGGGCGAACACCAGGGCGAGGACCATCTTCTGCAGCATCGTGGCCGAACCGAAGAGGATCATCGCCACCAGGATGCCCAGACGGGCGGAGTCATCGGTGCCGGCCGTCGTCGGCGAAACGAACTTGTTGCGGCTGAGCTGCTGCATGATCAGCCCGGATACCCCCATGCCGACCCCGGCCAGGATGATCGCGGCGGTCCGGGGCACCCGACTGGTCATGAGCACCATTCGCTGGTCCTCGGTCAGCCGGAGCACCTGCGTCACGCTGATGTCCGTCACGCCGATGAACAGCGAACCGACGGTGAGGACGACGAGAAGAACGGTGAGCAGCGGGATCAGGAGCGATCGTTTCACGGTGAACACACATCCATCGCAGCGTGTCTCCTCGATGATAGTGATAATCATTCTCACCGATCTGATCATACCGGATCACACCGGCCGGTGACATGGACCTTCCTCAACTTGACATGGAACTTCCTTACCCTGACGTATCCGCTGCGAACTCCGGTTCCAGCAGGTGCAGCGTAAGCCGTTCCACCAGCCATTCGTACCGGGCCGCGTCCTCCACCCCGCACCAGCCCACCGCCAGGCAGCGGGTCCCCTCCGGTCCCACGGCGTCGGCCCACTCCGCCGGGAGCGAGGGCCGAGCCCGACCCTGGACCAGAAACAGGGCCGTCCTGCAGCCGAAGGCGGCCACCTCGTCCAGGGACGCAACCCGGACCTCCCGCAGCCCGTGCACGGTGCGGCAGGGGGTGAAGCCGCCGGAGATGTAGAGCAGGTCCCCCAGCCCCGGATGGCGGGGGCCGAAGACCCGGTAGCCGTCCGTGTCCACGCCCACCACCAGGAAGGGCGTGTCCCCGAACCGGCTGCGGACGAGGCCCTTCAGGTGGCACAGCCGCCGTTCCATGATAGCGGTCCAGTGGGCGGCCACGCTCTCCAGGCCCAGCAACTGCCCCAGCTTCCGCACCCGCCGGCTCCACGCGGCGCCCGGAGGGGCCTCCTCTTCCTCCCGCGGGCACGCGGGCGGGCTTGCGGCGCTCTCGGGCACCGGCTCCGCGGCCTCGTGCGGCGGGGCGGCCAGCCCGAAGATCGCCAGGTCGCCGCAGGGGACGTTCACGTCCGGGCGGGCGCGGATCTGCCGGACGAAGGCGCTGGGCGCCAGGCCCAGTTCCCGCTTGAACACCCGGCTGAAGTAGAACTCGTCCTCGTAGCCCACGGCGTGGGCCACCTCCGCCACCGACCGGAAATCCCCGGCCAGCAGCCGCAGGGCCTTCCGCAACCGGAGCGCCGAGAGGTACTTATGCGGCGTGAGGCCGGTGAGCAGCCGGAATGCCTCGTAGAACCGGTGGGGGCTGACGCCCGAGTTCCGGGCGATCAACTCGATGCTGTACTCCCGCTCGCTGTGGGCGGCCATCTGGCTGCGGACCTGCTCCGCGTAGCTCAGGAGCGAGTACTGCCCGGGTCGCCGGCGCGCCCCGCTCAGGTAGGCCGCCATCAGCTCGTAGAGGTGTGCCTGGATGCGGAAGAAGTCGATCAGGGGCGCAGACCCGCCGTTCGCCGCCCCGTCCGCCCGGGCCTGCAGGGCCGGCTCCACCCCGGGAAGCCGCACCGGAACCGGCGGAACCCAACTGGCTATGCTGTGGCCGTGCCCTTCCCCCCGGGTCTCGAAGTGCAGCAGCCGCAGTTCCCCGGCGTGATCGCTCAGGCTGGTGACCCACACCTGCTCGTCCGGACAGAGCAGCAGGACCTCCCCCTGCGCGACCCGGCAGCTCCACCGGCCGCGCACGCCCTCGCCCACCGCCAGAAGGCTGCAACTGTCGCTCCACACGAACCGGCCGTAACGGACAGACGGCACCTCCACCGTGCGCCTTGCACCCAGCGCCAGCCGCTGCTCGCCCAGGTAGTGCAGGGCCGGGAGGCCGAGTCCATCCGACATCCACATCTCCCCTCATCGGGCAAACGTCATACACATTATATGTGATAACGGTTATCATTATCAAGTCGAGGAAGGCCGGCTGATCGCCTGCCCGGTGCCGGACGCGCAAGGGCCCGGATGAGCGCCACGCTCACCCGGGCCGGATCATGCCCGTATGGCCGGGATCACATCCCCGCCAGTGCCACCCGCAGGAGCTCGGACACCGGCCCGGGCAGCACGCCCAGCACCAGCGTGCCGGCGGTGGCGATGGCCAGCACCACCTGGGCGGCGGTGCGGGTGGGCGGATGCGGCTCCTCGCCCTCCTCGGGCTGCGGGGCCACCTTCGTCCGCGTGAAGGCGGTACCGATCACCTTCAGGTAGACGTAGGCGGAAATGCCGGTGGAGAGGATCAGACCGGTCAGGACGATCCAGGCGCCGCCCCGCACGGCGGCGATGGCCAGCAGGAACTTGCCCACGAACCCGCCCGTCGGCGGCACGCCGATCAGGCCGAAGAACAGCACGGCCAGGCACACGCCCACCCACGGGCTGCGGTAGAAGAGCCCCTTCAGGTTGGCCAGCTGCGAGCCGTCCACCCCGTCCGCCTCCAGGATGCGGACGACCGCGAAGACGCCCATCGTCGCGAAGCCGTAGGCGGCGAGGTAGTAGGCGGCGGCAGACAGCCCGTCCAGCCCCAGGCCCGGGATCGCCATGATCAGGTAACCGGCGTTGGCAATGCCGGAGTAAGCCATCAGCCGCTTCAGGTCGCTCTGCCAGATACCCACCGTGGCGCCCAGCATCATCGAGGCGAAGGCCAGGATGGACAGCGGCAGCAGGAAGGACGGCTGGTAGGCCTGGGGGACGGCCGCGACCAGGAGGCGGGCCATGGCGGCGAAGGCCGCCGCCTTGGTGCCGATGGCCATAAACGCCGTCACGGGCGTCGGCGCGCCCTGGTAGACGTCGGGCGCCCAGATGTGGAACGGCACCAGCGCCATCTTGAACGCCAGGCCCACGATGGCCAGGCCCACGCCCACCTTGTAGTAGAGGCCCACCGACCAGGCGCCCTCGCTGGTGAACGACCGGGCGGCCGCGGCGATGCCGGTGAGCGACATGGTACCGGCGGCGCCGTAGATCAGGGCAAAGCCGAAGATCAGGAACGCGGCGGCCACCGAACCCAGCACGAAGTACTTGAAGGCCGCCTCCCGGGCCGCCATCCGCTTCGGCGCGAACGCGATCATCACGTACAGCGCCAGCGACAGCAGCTCGATGCCGAGGAAGATGACCATCAGGTTCCCGGCGCCGCCCAGCAGCACCATGCCCATGGCGGCCCAGAGCAGGAGGGCGAGATAGCCGGACTGGTCCTCCCGCACCCTGCCGAAGGAGAGCAGGATCGCCAGGAGCGCGGCGCCGAGCAGCACCAGACCGTAGACCGCGGCGAACCGGTCCATCACCAGCATGCCGTGGAAGCCGGACGGCTCGGCGGCCCCCCGCCAGAGCGGCACCAGGTACCAGCCCGCGACGAGCACCGCGCCGACCGCGGCGACGTACATGGGCCCCTGAATCGTCTCGTACCGGAAGAGCAGGTCCAGCAGCAGGATCAGCAGCGCCCCGGCGGCCAGCGCCAGGAGCGGCGCCGCAATGGTGAAGTTGAGATCGACAGGCACGCGAGCCCCTCCTTACATGACCACCGGGTGCTTAGACGTAGAACATGTAGTACGCGACCACCAGCAGGACGCCGGCGAAGACCGTCAGCACGTAGGAGCGGACCAGGCCGCTCTGCCAGCGGCGGAGCAGTCCGCCGAGCCCCCGGGACAGCGCCCCCAGCCCGTTGACCACGCCGTCGATGCCGCGGGGATCAAACAGGTCGCCCACGAACTCCGCCGTCGCCCGGGCAGGCTGCACGAAGGCCACATCGTACAGCGTGTCCACGTAGAACATGTTGTAGAGGATGCCCGGCTTATGCAGCGGGTCGAGCTCCACCGCTCGCCGCGCGCCCGCGGGCCGGTAGAGGTACCACGAGATGAGGCCGCCCGCCAGGGCCACGGCCACGGACAGGCCGGCGACCACCGGGTTGACGGACTCGTGGTGCAGCTCCAGCGTCGGGAAGGCGGGCTCCAGGGCGGTGAGCTGGACGTGGCCGAAGAACAGCCAGCCCGAGACCACCGACAGCACGGCCAGGATCGCCACCGGCCACTTCATGGCCGCGGGCGTCGCATGGTCATGGCCGTGGCTGTGCCCATGCGCATGGGCCGCCTCCTCCGCCGCGGCCTGCGCCCGGCTGCGCTTCTTGCCCGCGGGCTTCGCCGGCGGCACGTAGGCGTCGCCCAGGAAGACCAGGCTGAAGAGCCGCACGTTGTAGAAGGCGGTCAGCCCGGCCGCCACGATGGCGATGGCGAACAGGGCCCACTGCCCCTGGCTGTACGCCGCGAGCAGGATCTCGTCCTTGGAGAAGAACCCGGCGAAGGGCGGCAGGCCGATCAGGGCCAGGGCGGCGGCACCGAAGGTGAGGCCGGCGAACCGGTCCCGGTACCAGAGGCCGCCCATGTGGCGGATGTCCTGGTCGCCGCCGTAGTGGTGCACCACGATGCCGGCGGCGAGGAACAGACACGCCTTGAAGAACGCGTGGGTGAAGAAGTGGAAGTCGGCGGCGACGTACGCCCCGAGACCGTTGGCCAGGAACATGTACCCGATCTGGGACAGGGTCGAGAACGCCAGCACCCGCTTGATGTCGAACTGGCCGGCCGCGACCAGGGCGCCGAACAGGGCGCCAAGGCCGCCGATCCACGCGACGGCCATCGCCGCGCCCGTGGCCACCTCGTAGATCGGGTAGGCCCGGGAGACCAGGTAGACGCCCGCCGTTACCATCGTGGCGGCGTGGATCAGCGCCGACACCGGCGTGGGGCCTTCCATCGCGTAGGGCAGCCAGGTATGCAGCGGCAGCTGCGCCGACTTGGCCGCCGCGCCGATGAGCAGCAACAGGCCGATCAGGTTCAGCGCGGAGGCGCTCACCGGTCCCTGCGCGATGGCGCCGAAGACGTCATCGAACTTGAAGGAACCGAAGTTGGCGTAAATGAAGGCGATGCCGGCGAACAGCCCCGCCTCGCCGATGATGTTCATCACGAAGGCCTTGATGGCGGCGTTCTGGGCGCCGGGCCGCGTGAAGTAGAAGCCGATCAGCATGTAGGAGGCCAGGCCCACGCAGCCCCAGCCCATGGCCAGCCCGACGAAGTTGTCGGAGAGCACGAGCAGCGTCATGGCGAAGATGAAGAAGTTCATCTTGGCCATGAACCGGCCGTAGGACTCATCCTCCCGCATGTAGGCGGTGGAGTAGATGTGGATCAGCAGGCCGGCCCCGGTGACGACGAGGGCCCACCAGAGGGACAGTCCGTCTGCCACAAGGCCCAGGTCGAGCAGGCTGCCCCACGAGGTGAGGGCCGACCGGATCGGTGCGACGGCGCCGCCGCCCCAGTACTGCGCCGCGACGGCCACCGTCAGGGCGAACGAGATCGCGACGGAGCCACAGGCCACCCAGGACACCAGGCTCTTCGACCAGGTGTTCCGGAAGTAGCCCACGATCGCCGCGCTCAGGAGCGGGACGACGACGATGGCCGGCAGCATCCAGGCGAGGTCCATGGTCACACTTCCTTCCCGGGTGGTCTAGAGTTTGAGCTCGTTCACGTGGTCCACGTCCACCTCTGCGCGGCGCCGAAACAGCAGCACCGTCAGCGCCAGGCCGATGGCCACCTCCGCGGCCGCCACCGTGATCACCAGGAAGGCCATGATCTGGCCCTCCCAGCTGCCGTGCGCCCGTCCGAAGGCGACGAACAGCAGGTTGGCGGCGTTGAGCATCAGTTCGATGCACATCAGGATGGCCAGCGGGCTGCGCCGCACCAGCACGCCGATGCCGCCGAGGGCGAACAGGACGGCGGAGAGGGCGACGTAGGCATTCAGCGAGAATGCGGGCATGTGGCTCTCCCCCTCCCTTACGCCCGGTGGCGGCCGACGAGGAGCATGACCCCGATCACAGCCACCATCAGGATGAACGCCAGGATTTCAAACGGGAACACGTTGGTGGTGAGCAACTCGTAGCCGAAGGCCTTCACCTGGCCGAAATCCGCGGGCACCTGCGTCCAGCCGATCCGGCCCTCGCCGCCGAAGAGGCCGACGATGGCCAGCATCACCAGCAGCGCGCCGCCCACGGCGTAACCGATGAGCTTCGGCCTGGTCAGCTGCCCCGCGTCCTTCTCCACGGGATCCCTCCGGGCGGTGAGCAGCGTGATGACGAACAGGAACAGGATCATGATGGCCCCGCCGTAGACGATCAGCTGAATCACGGCCAGGAACTCGCTCTGCAGGCTGAGGTACAGGGCCGCCAGCCCGAGGAAGGCGAACACGGTCGACATCACCTGGTAGACCGGGGGCTTCGCCAGGATCACCCCGAGGACGCCGGCGACGGCCATCAGCCCTGCGATGATAAACAGCGCGTTCATGCGTTCACCGCCTTCCGCCGGAAGGGCGGATATACGTTCATGGGCACCTTGAAGCCCGAGGGATTCCGGTTCACCAGCTGCTCCTTCTGCAGGATCAGCGACTCACGGGTGAAGTCGGCCAGCTCGAACTCCTGCGTCAGGTGCAGGCAGTCGGTCGGACACGCTTCCTCGCACATGCCGCAGAAGATGCAGCGCAGAAGGTCCACCTGGTACTTGTACCCGTAGCGCTCGCCGGGGCTGTGCGGGTTGTCCGGATCGTTCTCCGCCGCCTGCACGGTGATGGCCGCGGCCGGGCAGGCCACCTGGCAGAGCTCGCAGCCGACGCACATCTCCAGGCCGTTCTCGTAGGTCCGCAGCTCGTGGCGGCCCCGGAAGCGGGGCGCCCGCGGCCGCTTCACGTACGGGTAGTCGACGGTCACCGGCTTGCGGAAGAGGACCTTCAGGGTCGTCGCCATGCCCTTGGCGATCGCCGCAACTCCGTTCATTGCAGAACACCTCCCCCAGCCCGCGGGTTACGCCCACAGGGCGACGTAGATGGCCGTGCCCACCAGGTTCAGGGCCGCCACCGGGAGCAGCACCTTCCAGCCGAAGACCATCAGCCGGTCGTACCGGAAGCGCGGGAAGGTGCACTTGATCCAGTAGAGGACGAAGACCATCAGGATGACCTTCAGCAGGAACCAGACGAAGCCGGGGATCATCGTGAGCCCGAACCACGGGTTGTAGCCGCCGAGGAAGAACGTGGTGCTCAGCACGGCGGAGTTGACCGCATGGGTAAGCTCGGTCAGGAAGAAGAGGCCGAACCGCATGCCGCCGTAGTCGGTGTGATAGCCGGCCACCAGCTCGGTCTCGCTCTCCGGCAGGTCGAACGGCGTCCAGCCCGCCTCGGCCAGGCTCGCGATGTAGAACACCAGGAAGCCGAGGAACTGCGGGAAGAGGTTGATCATGTTCCGCTGGGCGTCGACGATGTCGTACATGCTCACCGAGCCGGTCATCAGGATCACGCCCAGGAGCGACATCGCCATCGCCAGCTCGTAGGAGATCATCTGCGCGGTGGCGCGCATGGAGCCCAGCAGGCCGTACTTGTTCTGGGAGGCCCAGCCGCCCAGGGCGGTGCCGTAGACGCTCATCGCCGCGATGGCCAGGATGACCAGCACGCCGGCGTTGGGATCGGCCATGGACGACCACCACGAGCCCCGGGGCGCCCACGGGATCACTACCCAGACGCCCAGCGCGCAGAAGAAGGCGATGACCGGGGCCAGCCGGTAGATGAGCGGGTCCGCCTGCTCGGGCATGATGTCTTCCTTCAAGAGCATCTTGATCACGTCGGCGATGGGCTGCAGCACGCCCCAGGGGCCGACCTTGACCGGACCCACCCGGTAGGCGAAGTAGGCCAGGAACTTCCGCATGAAGAGCAGGAAGACGGCGACGGCCAGGGTGACGCAGAGGGCGAGCACCACCGCCTTGACGACCAGGACCAGCACAGTCATCCACATGTTCATGTCAGTCCGCCACCTCCACGGCCAGCTTCGCCACGGTCACGGCCACCGGGGCGGCGCCCGCGGTGAGCAGGTTCACCGGTGCGGCGGTGAGGCCCCGGATCGCCTGAACGGTGCCGGCGACCACCCGCTTGCTGATCTCCACCGGCAGAGCCAGCTTCGCCTCGCCGGCGGCCAGCTCCACCATGTCGCCCCGGGAGAGCCCCAGGCGGGCGGCGTCGGCGGGGTTCAGCAAGGCGACGGGCCGGGGCTGCACGTGGTTGAACTCGCTGTCGAACCGGGCCGTGGAGCCGCCGGCGTACAGCCGGTCCACCGGCACCAGCCACAGGGCGTTCTGCCCCGCGGCCGCGGGCGCCGGCTCGGGCTCCTGCGCGCCCTGGATCAGCGACACCGGGGCGCCCTTCAGCACGGTCCCATCCTCCAGCTTCGCCACCAGCCGGGCAATCTCCGCCGCCGTCTGGGCCGGCGAGGCGGAGAGCTTCACGCCCATGGCCGCGGCGAGGCCGACCAGGATGTCGCCGTCGGGCTGCGCCTGGCCCTCGGGCCGCTTGGAGACCCGGAAGGTCTGCACCGTGCCGTCCAGCGCGGTGAAGGACCCGCTCTTCTCGCCCAGGGCCGCCGCGGGCAGCACCACGTCGGCCAGCAGCACCGTCTCGTTCATGAACAGGTCGGTGGCGACCACGAACGCCTTCTCCAGGGCCGCCTGCACCAGCCTGCGGTCGGGGTAGGTGTTCATCAGGTTGGCGCCGGCGATCAGCAGCGCCTCGATCCGGCCCTCGGCGGCCGCCTGGAGGATGCCACGGGTGTCCAGACCGGTCTCGGCGGGCAGCTGCTTGGCCGCCCAGACCTGGGCAACCGCCTCCCGGCCCCGCTTCTCGGCCACGCCCGCGAAGCCGGGCAGGTAGCCGGGCAGGAGGCCCATGGCCTCAGCGCCGCGGCTGTTGTGCTGCGCGCCGGAAACGAGCACGGACACCAGGCGGCCGGCGGCCTTCAGCGCCCCGGCCAGCTCCAGCAGCGCCTGGCCTGCTGCGGCGCCCTCGCCGCCCCAGACTACGGCGACCCGCTTGCCGCCGGTGAGCAGTGCCGCCATCTGCTGCACGGCCTCGGGATCCGCGGCCGAAGCGCCGGGCTTCCCGCCGCCCACCGCGGCGGCCAGGGCCCGCAGCACGCCCGCGGTCTCGCCGGGCTTCAGCTGGATCCGGGCGTGGCGGCCCCGGTAGTGGGGCATGACCGAGCCGATCAGCGCGATCCGGGCGTCCTTGCGGTCGGCCTTCCGGCGGATGCGCAGGTCCATCACCGGGGCCGTCTCCGCAGGATCGGCGTCGACGATCAGGATGACGTCCGCCGCGGAGAGGTCGGTCTGCCGCCCCGCATAGGCGCCGACCGAGGCGGCGATGCGGCCGTCCGCCCGGTGGTCGACGTTGTTGGTCTTCAGCACCAGGCGGGCGAACTTGGAGAGCAGGTACGCCTCCTCGTTGGCCAGCTTGCCGCCGCCGATGACGCCGAAGCCCTCACCGCCCTTCGCGGCGGCCACCGCCTGGAACCGCTCGGCGATGACCCGGAAGGCCTCGGTCCAGGTGACGGGCACGAAGGCCCCGTCCCGCTTCACCAGCGGACGGGTGATCCGCTCCCGGTTCTGGAGATACTTGTAGTTGAAGCGGCCCCGGTCGCAGAGCCAGCCGTTGTCGATCGCGTCGTTCTCACGGGAGGTGACCCGCAGCAGCTCGCCGTGCCGGTACTCCAGGCGCACGTTGCAGCCCACCGGGCAGTGGGTGCAGATCGCATCGGCCTTGGAAAGGTCCCACGGACGCGCCCGGAACCGGTACAGCTCCGAGGTCAGCGCGCCCACCGGGCACAGCTCGATGGTGTTGCCGCTGAAGTACGAGTTGTACTCCTGGCCGTCCATCGTCGTGATGGTGTTCAGGTGGCCGCGCTCCTCGATGATCAGGGTGCCCTCCGCCGCGATCTCGTCGTCGAAGCGCACGCAGCGGCGGCAGAGGATGCATCGCTCGTTGTCCAGGATGATGAAGTTGCCCAGCTCCACCGCCTTGTCCTTGCGGACCTTGGGATCCAGCAGGCGGCTGGTGGTCTGCCCGTAGGCGAAGGTCAGGTCCTGCAGGTCGCACTCGCCGCCCTTGTCGCAGACCGGGCAGTCCAGCGGGTGGTTCAGCAGCAGGAACTCCAGCACGCCCCGGCGCAGGTCGCTCACCCGCTGGGTCTGGGTGTGCACCACCATGCCGTCGCTGACGCGGGTGGTGCAGGCCGGCTGCGGCTTGGGGATCTTCTCGATTTCGACCAGGCACATGCGGCAGACGCCCACCGGGTCGAGCTTGGGGTGGTAGCAGAAGACCGGGATGTCGATCCCAACCTGCTTGGCCGCCTCCACCACCAGCGTGCCCTTGGGAACCCGCGCGGTGCGACCATCGATGGTTACGGTGACCAGCTCCTGCTCGCTCACGCCGGCCGCACCTCCTTCACGCGGTTGATGTAGCGGTCGAGCTCCTCGGGGAACAGCTTCAGCAGCGAGGCCGGGAAGGCGACCGCGGCGTCGGACAGGACGCAGATGGTGGTCCCCGCCATCTGGGTCTGCATGTCGGCGATCATCTTCAGGTCGCCCTCCGTGCCGCCGCCTTCCTTGATCCGGGTGAAGACCCGCTCCAGCCAGTGGGTGCCCTCTCGGCAAGGCGTGCACTGGCCGCAGGACTCGTGGGAGTAGAACCGGGCCCAGTACAGCGCCACGTCCACCAGGTCGACGGTGTCGTCGTAGACGATCACCGCCGCGGTGCCCAGCAGCGAGCCCGCCGCCGCCACCGACTCAAAGTCCATGGGCACGTCCAGGTGGTCAGGCGTGAGCATCGGGGTCGACGAGCCGCCGGGCTGCACCGCCTTCAGCTTGCGACCGGGCCGGAGGCCGCCGGCGATCTCGATCACGTCCCGCAGCTTCACGCCCATCGGCAACTCGTAGTTGCCGGGGCGCTGCACGCAGCCCGACACCGTGAAGATCTTCGGGCCGCAGGACTTGGGGTTGTCGGGATTGGCGGTGATCTTCGTGTACCACTCCCAGCCGTTCTTGATGATGTGCGGCACGTTGGAGATGGTCTCCACGTTGTTGATGATGGTCGGGCAGCCGTACAGGCCCACCACCGCCGGGAACGGCGGCTTCACCCGCGGCTCGCCGCGCCGGCCCTCCAGCGAGTTGAGCAGCGCGGACTCCTCGCCGCAGATGTAGGCGCTGGCGCCCCGGTGCACGGTGATCTCCTGGCTGAAGCCGGTACCCAGGATGTTCTGGCCGACATAGCCCTTCCGCCGGGCGTCCTCGATGGCCTTCATCAGGATCTCGGCGCCCCGCTTGAACTCGCCGCGGATGTAGATGAACGACTGCGTGATCCGGTTGGCATACGCGGTGATGAGGATCCCCTCGATGAGCTGGTGGGGATTGGCGTAGATCAGGGTGCGGTTATTGCAGGTGCCGGGCTCGGACTCGTCCGCGTTCACCGTGAGGTAGCGGGGCCGGCCGTCGTTGGGCAGGAAGCTCCACTTGACCCCGGCCGGGAAGCCGGCGCCGCCGCGGCCGCGGAGGTTCGCCTTCTTGACCTCCTCCACGATCGCCTGGGGCTCCATGGCGAGGGCCTTGCGGAGAGCCTGATACCCGCCCTGCGCTTCGTACACATCGATGTTGGTCAGGTCGACCTTCCCGATGCCTTTCGTCAGCACAGGTTCAAACTGGATCATGTCTCTGCCTCCTCTTCACTCGCCCTCTGCCGGCCCGGACCCCGCGTCGGCGGCCTGCGACGCGCCCCCGTCAGCCGGCGCGTCCGGGGCGGACCCGTCCGCGGACGGCCGGGCGGCGCCGTCCACCACCTGATAAGGGGGAGCCGTTCCGCCGGACTCGGCCGGAGGAGCCTGCGCAGCGGCACCGGGGGCAGACGGGTCGGGGGACCCTTCCGCAGCCGGACCGGCCGCGGCGGGGGCAGGCGTACCGGCGTCAACGAACCCCGGCCACTCGTCCTGGCTCTCGCCGTTCATCAGCGGCAGCTTCTCCAGGAACCGGTCCGGCCCCTCGCCGGCGCGCAGGGCGGCGACCAGGGCGTCGAACTTCTCCCGCGTCACCTTCACCACGTACTCGGTGTCCACGTGGATCACCGGCGCCAGGTCGCAGGCCGCCAGGCACTCGCCGGTGACCTCCAGGGTGATCAGGCCGTCCGGCGTCGTCTCGCCCACCTTGATGCCCAGGGTCTTCTCCATGTGCTCCACCAGCTGGCTGCCGCCCGCCAGCAGGTGGCAGGCCATGTTGCCGCACACCGTGATCAGGTACTTGCCGACGGGCTGCCGCCGGAACATGGTGTAGAACGAGCAGACCGACTGGACGTAGGAGGGGGCAACGCCGCAGATCTCGGCCACCGCCTCGATGTCCGACTGGGCGATGTACCGTCCTTCCCGCTCGCGCATGGCCAGGTGGAGCAGCGGCAGGATGGCCGACCGCTCGCGGCCCTCGGGGTAGCGGCGGAGGATCGCCTCCACCTCGTCCTTGCAGGTCTCCGGCCAGCGGGGCGGGTGGACCTCCTCGATCATCGCCTTCTTTGCGTGCTCAGCCATTTAGCGGTCCACCTCCCCAAACACGGGATCGATGGTGGCGATGGCGCCGACCATGTCGGAGAGCAGGTGGCCCTCCAGGAGCACGGGCAGGGAGTAGACGGCGTAGAACGAGGGGGGACGCACCCGGACCCGCATCGGCTTGTTCCCGCCGTCGGACACCACGTAGAAACCGATCTCGCCGCGCGGCGACTCGATGGACACGTAGACCTCGCCCGCAGGGACGTCGAAGCCGTGGTGCACCAGCTTGAAGTGGTGGATGAGGGCTTCCATGGAATGCTTCACTTCCTGCTTGGGCGGCAGGACCAGCTTCCGGTCGTCGATGATGTACCGGTCGTCCCAGGGGAGGTTGTCCAGGGCCTGGCGGATGATCTTCAGCGACTCGAACATCTCGTCGAAGGTGATCGCCACCCGGGACCAGGAGTCGCCGTCGGTATACACGGGGACCTTGAAGTCGTAGTTTTCGTAACCCAGGTACGGGTAGTACTTGCGCACGTCGTAGTCCGAGCCGGTCACCCGCAGGTTGCGGCCGGTGAGGCCGTAGCGCAGCGCCTGCTCGTAGGTGATCACGCTCACGCCCTTGGCCCGGTCCACGAAGATCGGGTTGTGGAGCATGACGTCCTTCAGCTCCTGGATGCGCCCCGGAGCCACCTTCAGGAAGTCCTCGACCATCTCCTTGAAGTTGTGGGGCAGGTCGTAGGCCAGGCCGCCCACCCGCATGTAGCTGGGGTTCATCCGCTGGCCGGTGGTGTGCTCGAAGATGTCGAGGATGCGGTCGCGCAGCTCAAACGCCCAGAAGATGGGCGTGCCGATGTTGCCGTAGTCAAGGCCGCCGGTGCCGAGGCCCACCAGGTGGGAGGCAACCCGGTTCAGCTCCAGCAGGATGACCCGCGTCACCCGGGCCTTCTCCGGGATGCGGTCCTCGATGCCCAGCAGCTTCTCCACGGCCATCACGTAGCCGGTGTTGTTGGAGATGGGCGACAGGTAGTCCATCCGGTCCATAACGGTGGTGGCCTGGTTCCAGGTGAGGTGCTCGGCCGTCTTCTCGATGCCCGTGTGCAGGAAGCCGGTCTCGGGCTCGGCCTTAACCACCGTCTCGCCCTCGAGCTCCAGCTTGACCCGCAGGACCCCGTGCGTCGCAGGGTGATGCGGGCCGATGGAGAGCGTCATGCGCTCGGGGCGCTGCTCCTCCAGGTGCAGGTCTTCTGCCATGCTCACCCTACTCTCCTTCCTTGGCGGGCTCCGTCTCGACGAAGGGGTGGTACCGGTTCTCGTCGGCGGGCAGCTCGAGGTTGATGAGGGCGCGCGGGCCCCGCAGCGGGTAGTCGCGGCGCAGCGGGTGCCCCTCCCAGTCGTCGGGGTTCAGGATGCGGGTCAGGTTGGGGTGGCCCACGATGTTCAGACCGAACTGGTCCCAGATCTCCCGCTCCGCCGGGTTGGCCATCTCCCAGATGTGGCTCAGGCTCTGGACGGGTTCCTTTTCCGTCAGCTTCACCCGCACCCGGATCATCCCGAGCCCCTTGTCGCCCTTGGGGTCCTTCTCGGGCATCTCCCGCAGGTGGTAGACCAGCTCGAAGCGCGGCTCCCGCTTGGGCCAGTAGTCCGCCGCGGTGATGTCCACCAGCATGTGGAATCCCCGCTCTTTCAGCCAGCGGGCCACCGGCTCGTGCACGTCGCTGGCCACGTAGACCTGGGGGATCAGGTCGTTGGTCGGGGGAATCTGCTCCACCTTGCCGGGGAACGCCTCGATCAGGGCGGGGATGACCTCGTGATTGACACGCTCGCGGGCGGCGGCCACCCGCTCATGCATCGCACTAGCCACGGACGATGATGCCTCCCCTCGGGTCCTCCTTGCGGATGCGGTCGCGCAGCTTCTGCACCGCGTAGATCACGGCTTCAGGGGTCGGCGGGCACCCCGGGACGTAAATGTCCACCGGGAGCAGGTTGTCGACGCCCTGCATGATGGCGTAGTTGTCGAAGATGCCGCCGGAGGAGGCGCACGCGCCGAACGCGACGACCCACTTGGGCTCCAGCATCTGGCTGTAGACCCGCTTGATCACCGGGGCCATCTTGTTGGAGACGCGGCCCGAGATGAAGATCAGGTCCGCCTGCCGCGGCGACGCCCGGAACGCCTCGGAGCCGAACCGGGCGATGTCATACCGGGGGCCCGAGGCCAGGTTCATCATCTCGATCGCGCAGCAGGCGAGACCGAAGGTGAGCGGCCAGATGGAGTTGGACTGCGCCCAGCGCAGGAACGAATCGACCGTGGTGGTCACGAACCCCCCCTGGTCCCTGAACACGCCGTCCGCGCTCATCGCCAGTCGAAGCCTCCCTTCTTCCACACGTAGGCGTACCCGATGGCCAGAACGGCCATGAAGGTGATCATCTCCACCAGGCCGAAGGCGCCCAACTCGCGCAGGTTGACGGCCCAGGGATAGAACGACGCCGCCTCGACGTCGAAGATGACGAAGAGCATGGCCACGAGGTAGAACTTCACCGGGAAGCGGCCGAGGAACGGAGCCGTGGGATAACCGGATTCATAAGGCTGCAGCTTGTAGGGTTCCGGCTTCTTGCGCCCGAAACTGGTGCCCAGGACGCTCATGGCCGCCGCAAACAGCAGCGCGACCAGCAGGTAGATGAGCACGGGCAGGTAGGAAGATTGCATGCGCCAGCCTCCTTTTGGTCACAATAAGCAAAGAAGAAAACCAACCGCAGGAGATTGTGAAGCCCGGCACGTAGGTCGGTCCAGGTACACCGCAACGGATCCTACGGGTGCAAAAGTAGGACCGACCCTCCTAGACAGTATACCAAGGTGCCATGTCAAATGTCATCCTTTATGTGAATGGGCTCCCAAGCAAAAGACGGGCGGGCCACCCGCCGCCATCGCACCGAATGGCCTTCCTGCCAGGATCCGCCTGATTCTAGAACAAGAATGCACAAGATAAATGTTACCGTTAACGGGTGATAAGATTCAAGTTCAACTGTCCTTCCAGGTCCACCAGAGCGACCAGCCCCTGGTACACCCGGTCCACCCACGTGGCCGCAGGCAACGGCTCCGCCGCGATCAGGTCCACCCGGCGCCTCCCGTCCCCGGGCAGCGGGACCCACGCCCGGCCGACGACCTCTCCCGCCCGCAGCGGCGCCCGCAGCGGGCGCTTCAGGTCCACCTGCACCTCCGGCACCGCGCCGGTCTTCCGGGGCACCACCACCGCCAGCTCCTCCCGGAGGGCGACCGGCACTGCGCGCCGCTTGCCGCCCCGCACCGGCAGGTGCACCAGCACCTCGCCGGCCCTTCCCAGCCGCGCCAGCGCGAAGTTCCGAAAACCCCACTCCAGCAGGGCCGCCGACTCCCGCCAGCGGTTGGAGGCGTTCAGCACCACCGCGATCAGCTTCTGGTCGTCCCGTGTCGCGCTGGCGATCAGGCAGGGCCCTGCTGCGCCGGTGGTGCCCGTCTTCACCCCGTCGGCGCCCGGCAGTCCTCCCCGCAGCAGCCGGTTGGTGTTGTACAGGACCACCTTCCGGCCCAGTTCCTCGTACGTCAGCTCCTTCTGCGGGGTGGCGACGATCTCGGCGAAAAGGGGGTTCTGCAGCGCGGCCCGGGTGATGACCGCCAGGTCGTAAGCGGTGCTGAGGTGCTCCGGATGGGTGAGCCCGTGAGGGTTCACGAAGTGGGAGTTGTGCGCGCCCAGCCGCTCCGCCCGCTCGTTCATCAGGTCGGCGAAGGCCTCCACCGAGCCGGCGATATGCTCCGCGATGGCCACGGCCGCGTCGTTCCCAGAGAGCATGAGGAGCCCGTGCACCAGGTCGTGAAGGGTGTGGACCTCCCCTTCCCGCAGGTACATGGAGCTCCCGGGGGTCTGGGCCGCCCGCTTCGAGACCGTCACCCGGGCGTCCAGGTCGCCCCGCTCCAGGGCGATGAGCGCCGTCAGTACCTTGGTGGTGCTGGCCGGATGGAGCCGCACGTGCGCATTCCGCTCCCAGAGGACGTCGCCGGTCGCGGCGTCCATGAGGATGGCGCCGTGGGCCCACAGGCTGGGCGGCGACTCCACCACGTCCCGGTAGTGGTCCACCAGCGGCCTGGGAGCGGCTGCCGCCTCCGCGCCGGAGATCAGCAGCAGTGCGGCGATCATCCCGGCGATGGCCCGGCGGACGCAGTTCACGAAACACCACCTCCAGGGGCTATTATGCGGCGGGGCGCGGCGCAGTTAACCGCGCCATTTCACGGTTGCGTCCCCTGAAGATGGAGCGTCCGGCCCCGAAAGGCCGGACGCCGTTCTCTGCGTTCTTGCCGTCCGATGGGTCATCATTGGGTCTTGATGTTGATCCAGTACGGGCCGCCCTCCAGCTTGTGGTCCACTGGTTCGCCGTTGAGCGCAAGCTGAAACCCGGCCACGAAGCCGATGCGAATCCGGAAATCCTTGCCGGTGAACGACAGCGGACCGCTGGCCTTGCTCCAGTAGAGGGTCTCGCCGCCACTGTACACCTCGAGCCACGGGAAGCCCTGGGTGAAGTCCATCTCCAGCTGGACCTCCGAGGCGGTGATGGTGATGTCCACCTCGTCTCCCTGGGGGGCGCCGACCGTGATCACGGGCTTCGCCGGCACCGGCTGCCCGGACGCGGGCGGCTGCTCGGGCTCCGGTTCGGGCTCCGGCTCGGGTTCTGGCTCGGGTTCTGGCTCGGGTTCGGGCTGCTGCGCCGTCGTCCCCGGCTCTTGCGCCACCTGGCCGGGCTCCTGCGGCGGGGGCGCCGCCGCCTGGCGGCCCCAGAACCACCAGCCGGCCGCCGCCAGCGGCAGGATCAGGATCAGCGCGACCATCAGCCGGCGGAGGAAGTACAGGCACGGCCCCGGTCCGTTGCGGCGGCGCTTGGGACGGCTCCGGCTGGATCGGCGGGGAGGCGTGGCGAACGCCGGCTGCCGGGGCTCCGCGGACGCACGGGGGGCGCTGGCTGCGATCGCCGCTTCCGGCTCGCGGGCGGGAGCTTCGGCCGGGCCGCCGTTCCCGGCGCCATCCTCGGCCGCCGGGCGGGCTTTGAGCGCCTTGTACTCCTCCACCAGGCCCTCGCCGTCCAGGCCGAGGAAGTTGCCGTAGCTCCGCAGGAAGCCCTTGACGTAGACCTCGCCGGGGATGAGCACCGTCCGGCCCGATTCCAGCGCATCCAGGTACTTCTTGCGGATGCGGGTCTCTTCCTCCACTTGCTCCAGCGTGAGCCCTTTGGCCAACCGCGCCGCCTTCAGGCGCCGGCCGATCTCCTCCATATCATCAACCTCCCGTAGCGGAGACAACCCCGGGTGGTAGTCGCGGACTCCAACTGCACCCAACTTCTCCGGGAACGGGCGAAATCCCTCCCGGCCTGTCGCAGCTTTGTGAAAAGGGGCGCCAGGCGGGAGGCACCCCGCTGCGCGCCCCTACATCCCGTCTGCGGCCGGCACCACGATGCCGCCCGCCCCGGCGATCCGCTCCAGGCCCTGGCGATGGCTGTCCTCGTCGTAGGAGTCCACCAGCCGCTCGTCCACCGTCACGCGGAATCCCGCGCCCACCGCCGATTCCACAGCCGCCAGGACGCACACGGGCGTGATCAGCCCGGTGACGATGACCTCCTCCACCCCCTGGCCTTTGAGGAACTCCAGCACCTGGACCCCCGTGCGGCCCACCAGGGCGGCGGGTCCCTTCATGACGCAGCCGTCCACCAAGCGGTAGGTGGGCTTTTGGATGAGGATCAGGTCGTCGCCCAGCCGCTCGAAGGCGGCCGCGATCACGGCCGTCGGCTGCCAGCCGGGCGTGCCGTACTCGCAGTGGGGCGGGTACAGTTTCAGCTCTTCACGGTAGGCCTCGTAGGCCTTGTCCATGTAGGCCTCGAAGCGGTCCGGCCCCATGGTCTCCTGCAGCATGCGCCGATAGGTCACCAGGTGCTCCGGGTGATGGAGCGGCGGGTGGGTGTCCGCGGTGGCCACGACAAACCCGCCCTCGCGGTGCACCTCATCCATCAGGTCGGCGATGCGCTGCATCTTGGGGTCTGACCGCCGGAAGCTGGTCAGGCTGCCCTGCTCATCGTTGAAATCGACCTGGGTGTCGATCACGAAAAGCGCTCGCTTGGCCATCGAGGCCCTCCTTTCTCCCTCTAGGGATGCAGCCGGTTCAGGAGGCGCGGGAAGGGAATGGTCTCGCGTACGTGCTCCAGGCCGCAGATCCACGCGACGGTCCGCTCGATGCCCAGGCCGAACCCGGAGTGGGGGACCGAGCCGAACCGGCGCAGGTCATAGTACCAGCCGTAGGTGTTCATGTCCAGACCGTGCTCCTCGAACCGGCGCTTCAGGAGCTCAGGGTCGTGGATGCGCTGGGAGCCGCCGATGATCTCGCCGTACCCCTCGGGGGCCAGCAGGTCCGCGCCGAGCACCACGTCGGGGTTCTCGGGGTCGGGCTGCATGTAGAACGCCTTGACCTTGACCGGGAACTTCTCGACGAAAACCGGCTTCTCGAACTGCTGCGTCAGCACCGTCTCGTGCGGCGCGCCGAAGTCCTCGCCCCACTCGATCGGCTCCCACTCGTCGCCGGGTTTGTGCAGCTTCTTCAGCATCTCCACGGCCTCGGTGTAGGTAATGCGGGGGAAGGGCGGCTCCACCTTCTCCAGCAGGGTCGTGTCGCGGCCGATGAGCTGCAGCTCCTTCGACCGGCGCTCCAGCACCCGGCGGACGACGTAGGTGACCATCTCCTCCTGAAGCCGCATGTTGTCCTCGTGGGTGAAGTAGGCGGCCTCAGGCTCCACCATCCAGAACTCGATCAGGTGCCGCCGGGTCTTCGACTTCTCCGCCCGGAAGGTCGGGCCGAAGGTGTAGACCCGGCCCAGGGCCATTGCCGTCGCCTCGACGTGCAGCTGGCCCGACTGGCTCAGGTAGGCCGGCTCATCGTTGACGTACGTGGTCTCGAACAGGGTGGCTCCCCCTTCGGCCGCCGTTCCCATCAGGATGGGTGATTCGGTCAGGACGAAGCCGTTCTCCTGCAGGAACTGGTGGATCGCCATGGTGATCTCGTTGCGGATCCGCAGGATCGCCACCTGGCGGTTGGACCGGATCCAGAGGTGCCGGTGGTCCATCAGGAACTCCGTGCCGTGCTCCTTCTTCGTAATGGGGTACTCCTCGGCGATCTGCACGATCTCCAGGTCCTGCACGCCGATCTCGTACCCGCCGGGGGCCCGGTCGTCCTTGCGGACGCTCCCGCGGATGATGATCGACGACTCCTGCGTCAGCCGCTTGCCGGCCTCGAAGACCTCCGGCGGCACGTCCTTGATGAAAAGCACGGCCTGGCAGACGCCCGTTCCGTCGCGGAAGATGATGAACTGGATCTTGCCCGAGCTCCGGTAGTTCTGCACCCAGCCGCGCAGCTCCACCGTCTGGCCCTCGTACTGCGGCAAGCGATCAACGGTAACCCATTTCATGACCGATGTTCCTCCTGCATGGGATCAACGTCTCCCCTGAATGATACCACGCGAACCGCCCTATGGAAAATGAGTTGGCCGCGGGCGGAAGACCGTGCGTGCTATAAATCATTGGAGTCGAAACTAGAAGATAGGTTATAATCAAGGCAACGTACCACGGTACGCGGCCGAGGAGGGATGCCCATGTCCCACCTGCACGAACCGGACGCGCACTACTCGGCCCGGCGCGCGTGGCGCCGGCGGGAGGCCCGGCGCAGGCGTTACGCCCGCAGGCGCGCCCTGGCGCTGCTGACCCTGATCGGCGTGCTCGTGGGGCTGGGCTTCGGCGTCCGCTGGGCGGTCATGCGAATCCGGCACGCCCTGGCGCCCCCTTCCTCCCCGGACGTCACCGAACCGGTCGAACAGGCGCCCACGGCCCTGCCCTTTGCCCCGGAACGGATCCTGGAGGCCCCCGACCTCACGGGCGACGGCGAACCCGAGCGGGTGGCGGTCTCCGCGGCCGACGACGGCCGCCTCCAGGTGGCCCTGGTGGACGGGTGGGGGCCGGATGCCGCGCTCCTGGGGCAGCCGATCAGCATGCCGGAGGGTGCGGTGGAGATCATGGACCTGCCCCGGGCACAGGGCCTGCTGGTCTGGCGCGGCGCCCTTCCCCGCCTGGGGGAGCCCGTGGAGGTCTCCGTCGGCGGCGAGCCTGCCCTGGAGGCCCGCGGTGGCGAGCCCTTCTTCCGGGCGTGGGCGCTCGACCCCGAGCACGGGTTGGTGCCGGCCGAGTACTACGCGGCCCTGGCCCCCGTGGCGCCGCCTGAGCCGACTGTGATCGTGGTGGACAAGGGGCTCAACGTCCTCTGGTACTACGAGGACGGCGAACTGGTCCAGACCGCCCGGGTGTCCACCGGCCGCCACGTCGCCGGCCCCGCCCCATCGCCAGACAACTGGACCGAGAACCTCCTCACCCCCACCGGTCGGTTCACGGTGACCCTCATGGTGCCGGGCATGCCGTACTATAAGGAGGGGATCGACGCCCTCGACCCCGCCAACCCGCTGGGCACCCGCTGGATCGGCTTCACCGTGTTCGAAGGCGACGGCGGATCGCTGTGGGCGATCCACGGCACCAACGCCCCCGAGGCCCTGGGCCGGTGGAACTCGGAAGGGTCGATTGTCATGAGCAACGGCGAGGTCGAGCAGCTCTACGAGCGGGTGGAGCTGGGCACGCCGGTCATCATCACGAACAGCCTGGAGGGGCCCTAGCCGTTCCCGGCGGATGAGACGGAAGGAGACACCGGCGACCGCGGTGCGCCCGCGGCCGCCGGTTCTGATTTGCGCAAAGGACTATCCACACCGGGGACTCGCCCGGCCCTCGGCCTGTCCGCCTGGCAGACGGCCTCCGTTCATCTCCCCGGCCGCTTACCCTTCCGCCTGGCCCGCGCCCGCTCCGCCGTCGGGTCGGTCTCCGGCGGTGTCGGCCCCCGGCGGGGAGTACAGCGGACGGGCCGCCGGCTCACCCCGGCTCCCGCCGCCCGGCGGGCCTCCCCGGCCACGCCGGACCCGCACGATCAGCCAGATCACGCCGCCGACGATGCCGACCAGGACGGCCAGGAAGAGCAGGCCGGGGATCAGGCCGACGAGGGCTACCAGGAGCCCCTCCGCGAAGTGGATGGTGGCGTTCCACGAAAACAGGAAGCTGTCCCGCATCCGCTCGCCCAGGCTCTGCGGGCTGCGGGCCGGCGCCGGCACGCCAGGCTCGTACATGGAGACGCTCACGGTGCTGAACGCCACCTGGTTCGCCAGGAAGTTGTACCGGCCCTTCAGCGACTCCAGCTCGGCGGTCACCCGGGCGATCTCCCGCTCCAGCTCGATCATCTCAGAGATCGTGCCGCTCCGTTCGTACAGCCTGTTGAGCTGCGCCAGGTGGGCCTCGCCGGTCTCGATGCGCGCCTCCAGGTCCAGGTACTCCTCGGTGACGTCGTTGGTCCACTGGCGGAGGCTCTGCACCTCGCCCAGCTCCCGCAGCAGGTCCAGCAACGGGCCGAAGTTGCCGGCCGGCACCCGCAGCGTCATCGCCACCCGGCGCCCCTGCTCGCGGGTGCCCGTCACCCGGTTTTCCTGGACGTAGCCCCCCGACCGCGTCAGGGCGTCGGTGATCGAAGTCAGGGCCTCGTCCACGTCCCGGACGCTCAGCTCGACTTCGGCATTCTGGATGATCTTCCGATCCGCTGTCGGGGCAGCGGCCTCGTCGCCGGGATTCTCCGCCGTATCCAGGAAGCTGACGCTGCCCGCCCAGGGCGTACCCGCCGGAACCTCCGCCGCCGGGGCCGGGCTGGGCGAACTGGCACTGCCGCTGCGGCCGCCCGGGCCGCCGCTGTCCCGGGCCGCACTCTGGGGAGCGCCGCCGCAGCCGCCCAGGATCAGGGACAGGACCACCAGGAGCGCGAGCCACACGGTTCTCTTTCTGTCGTTCATCCGGTGCAACCCCTCTCTGTGCGCACAGGCGTCCTGCCCGATAGACGGTACGCGCAGGGGGGCCGGTTCCACTCCCGCCCGCCGCGGCCGCTCCCGGATCCATGCGGAGCGTGAACCCTCCCCGACGCGGAGGCGGTGCGCCCCCCCTGCGCACCGCCTCCGCTTCTTGCCGCTTCCGGCTACACCGGCGTCACCGGGCGCTTCTTCGCCGGCCAGTTCTGCTGCCTCGTCTCGTAGAGGGCGAACCGGGCCAGCAGTTCCTCCCGGACCCGCTCGAAGGGGATGATCCCGTCGACGATCAGCTCCGACGCGAGCCGGTAGATGTCGATGTCCTTCTGGTACTCCTCCCGGAGCCGTGCCACGTACGCCGGCCGCTCCTCCGGCGGCAGCTCCGCGATCTTGTTCGCGTAGACGGCGTTGACCGCCGCCTCCGGGCCCATGACCGCGATCGAGGCGGTGGGCAGGGCCAGGGTGCAGTCCGGCTCGAACGCGGGCCCCGCCATGGCGTAGAGGCCGGCGCCGTAGGCCTTGCGCACCACCAGGCAGATCTTGGGCACCGACGCCTCGCTGACCGCGGCGATGAACTTGGCCCCGTGCCGGATGATGCCCTGCCGCTCCACCTTGGTGCCGATCATGAAGCCCGGCACGTCGGCCAGGAAGAGGAGCGGGATCTCGAAGGCGTCGCAGAGCCAGATGAACCGGGCGGCCTTGTCGGCCGAGTCCACGAAGAGCACGCCGCCCTTCACCCGGGGCTGGTTGGCCACGATCCCCACCACGCGTCCCCCGATCCGGGCCAGCCCGGTGATGAGTTCCGGGGCGAACCGCTTCTTGATCTCAAACCAGGAGCCCTCGTCGATGATCCGGTCGATGAGCTCATACATGTCGAAGGCGGCGTTCTGGTTCACCGGCACGATCTCCGCCAGCGGCCGGCCGGGTTTCGGCTCCGCCGGCGGCGCCGGGGCGGGCCGCTCGCCGGTGCGCTGCGGGAAATAGCTCAGGTAGCGGCGGGCGAGCTGGATGGCCTCCTCCTCCGTCTCGCACAGCACGTCGCCGCAGCCGGAGACGGCGGTGTGCATCTCGGCGCCGCCCATCTCCTCCAGGGTCACCTTCTCGCCGATCACCATCTCCGCCATGCGGGGCGAACCCAGGTACATGGAGGCGTTGCCCCGGACCATGAAGACCACGTCGCAGAACGCCGGGATGTAGGCGCCGCCCGCCGCGCTGGGCCCGAAGAGCAGGCAGATCTGCGGGACGAGCCCGCTGAGCCGCACCTCGTTGTAGAAGATGCGGCCGGCGTGGCGGCGGCCGGGGAACATCTCCACCTGATCGGTGATGCGCGCCCCCGCGGAGTCCACCAGGTAGAAGATGGGGATGCGCAGCCGCTCGGCGGTCTCCTGGATCCGCAGGATCTTCTCCACCGTGCGGGCCCCCCACGAACCCGCCTTCACGGTGGAGTCGTTGGCCATGACGGCCACCGGCCGCCCGTCGATCCGCCCCAGCCCGGTGACCACGCCGTCCGCCGGCAGATCCGGGGCCTCACAGTTGGCGAACAGGCCGTCCTCCACGAAGGAGCCATCGTCCAGCAGAAGCCGAATCCGCTCCCGGGCGAAAAGCTTCCCCTTCGCCCGCGCCTGCTCGTGGTACTTGGGCGCGCCTCCCTGCTTGATGCGCGCCTCCCGCGCCTTCAGCTCAGCATCCAGGCTCATCGCCCTCTCCCCCCTCTGCCGATTCTCCTCTCCCCAGCGGAACGCCGCCAGGCCGAAGCCCTGCCAACCCCCTGTGTCGCGCCCGGCCTCATCGCCGCCGCCGAGCGGGCGCAGCGCCCCAGCTCATCCGAGACCCGGGTGCAGAGCCCGGACGAAGTTAACCCTGAACGTGGGTCCAGCGCCTGGACGAAGTCAACCCGGAATGTGGGTCCAACGCCTGGGCGAAGCCAACCCGGAATGCGGGTGCTAGCGCCTGGGCGAAGTCAACCCGGAATGTGGGT
>JAAROH010007608.1_pt1 | contig 150760 bp, 160 predicted proteins | sample 7248631 | NCBI WGS metagenome assembly JAAROH01 (sample SAMN09772309, study PRJNA484901) | compost metagenome | isolation source: Vermicomposting unit | place: India | reverse complement strand
CTTCGCCACTCGGGACTTGAACCCTAGAGATGACGCCCATGCCGGGCACACACAACAAAATGCCTAGTCATACGACTAGGCATTTTTAAGCGCTTGCATAACCTGTTTATCCAATTTTTCCGCTGCGCGCGTATCATACGTCTTCTCATAACGCGGCTCAATGGCAATACGCGAGCCATAAAACATAACATCACGCACTTCCTCAATGGTAATCTCCACCATCGTAAGCTTAAGCGGGACATTTTCCATACGATCCGCTTTAATCCGCGCGCGCCCATGAATCGAATATACGGAACCCTCAGCAAACACACTCAGCGTAACCAGATGATTATGCTGAATGTTTTCAACGATCACTGATTTGCTGTTCACAGCAAACAAAATAGTAGATACTTCCGGCGCATACACCCACGAAATTGCGCTTACATACGGAGCGCCGGATTGTTTGCTGATCGTGGAAAGCATGACAAACCGCTCACCCTGAAGCAGTGAAAGCAATTCCTGGCTTAAAGATTGCGCCACAACTTCTGCCATAAGCAAAACCTCCTTGGACATGAGGATACTTTTATTGTACACTGCGTAGAAACGTATCCTCAACAGCCAATTGGAAAGCAGTATGATCGCTGAAAATGGTGAAAGTCACTCCCCTCCTACACTAGTGCTCGCTTAGAGGCAGGGGGAGCCTATGCGATTTTAGATGAAAATAAACTATCGCAAGATATATACCGTTCACTTGGGTTACTCTCCACTCTCTTGACGGGGTGACTTTCTCCGTTTTTTATCTTTAATTATGTTTTATTGTTTATATTGTATAAGTTTCCCACCGCGACACTTTTTTGATTGAATAATAATGTATATAATATAGTTCTCTCCAGTAAAACTTGCGATAGTTTATTTATTCATCCTCTATACTTTTTATAATAATGCAAATTCAATGCCAAATTCCACCCCAAGCTTTTTTAGCACATTTTGCGCACTTTGTTCTTAGAAAATTGATGCATATGCATCAATTTTTGCATCAATCCTCGCATCACCGATGCATATGCATCACTTTTTCTGCTGAACCCCGTACTTATTCAACCTGCGAACGACTGTCGATTGATGAATTCCAAGCACTTTCGCTACTTTTCGGGTACTGCGGTATTTTTCATACAATGCAAGCAAACGCTCTTTTTCACTCTCCTGATCCGCCGCATGAAGAACCATCTTTGAATGCATGCCCACCTCTCGCTTTTCTTCCATCGGAAAAGCGACCGAGGCAAGATTCGCCCCAAGCATCAATTTCGGAAGATGCTTTACTTCAATGATCGGGTCTACAGTCGTTACCACCAGGCGCTCGATGATATTTTCTAATTCCCGCACATTGCCCGGCCACGAATACGCTTGCATCACTTCCAACGATTCATAGGAAATACGCTTATTTGTATGGTGCTTTTCATTAAACTTGTTCAAGAAATACCGGATCATCGGGAACAAATCCTCCCGTCGCTTACGCAACGGCGGCACTTCGATGGGAACAACATTAATCCGGTAATACAAATCTTCCCGAAACGTTCCTGTCTGTACTCGTTCCAGCAAATTAGCGTTTGTTGCGGCAATTAACCGAAAATCGACGGCCCTTTCCTTTACATCCCCAATGCGGGTAACATGTTTTTCCTGCAACACCGTCAACAATTTTACTTGAAGATCAAGTGGCAGGTCTCCGATTTCGTCCAAAAATAGTGTGCCTCCATCTGCAAGTTCAATGAGGCCGGGCTTACCTTTCTGCTGTGCCCCCGTAAAAGCGCCTGATGCGTACCCGAACAATTCCGACTCCAACAAATTGCTAGGAATCGCGCCACAATTGATGGAAATGAACGGGCCGCGTCCCCGATCGCTCCGCTGATGAATCAGCTTGGCAAGCACCCCCTTTCCAACGCCTGATTCTCCGAGAATCAAAATGGACGTATCAACCGGGGCGATGCGGATACACATCTGCAGAATGTTACGCATTTCTTCGCTTTCCGCAATAATTCCTTCGATTTCCATTTGCTGCGCGCGCAATACTTCCAGCTCGGAATGGTATCGTTCAGAAAGCTGCTTCGCTTCTTCCAACTCCGCTTTTACCCGGTTCAGCTGGCTTAAGTCTCGACAATTCATAACAATCTGTAGGATTTCCCCTGTTTCATCGTCTAAAATCGGCGTTCCCGTCGATAAAAGCACGCTACCGTTCGCCGCATGCTGAATCACGCTTACCCTTTTTTTCTTTTCGATAACCAGCCTGCTAACCGCCTGGGAAATGATTCCTCGCCGCTCTAATTCTTCTTCCTTACAACCGATCGCTTCGTACGCCGGCAAGCCTGTCATTCGACTAAAGGCCTGATTAAAATGGCGAATGACGCCGTTCCGGTCGGTTACGACAATTCCATCATGAGACGACTCGATAATTGTATCTAGTTCACGGTTTAACTTTTGCATGGCAGTCAATTCCTGGGAAATCACTTCAAGCTCTGTAATGTCCTGCATGACGCTTGCCATTCCGATTTTTTTTCCCTCATCAGTCACAATCGGAGTATGGTTAATCAACAATTTGCGTCCGCCGTAGTCAAGCCGCACCATATGCTGTTTTTCAAGCGAAAGAAGCAGGTTCAACAATGTCTTATCAGATACTAATTCTGTAATGGATGTGCGGATCATATTTTTTTGCGAAATGCCCAAGAGCCTTTCAGCCGCTTGGTTAATGGATAGCACATGCCCCGTTAAATCAACAGCTACAATGCCATGATACGTAGATTGTAAAATGGCATCTAATTGTGATATGGTTTTCCGCGTCTGGTGTTCGAACGCGCGCAAAATGTCGGTACGCGTCAAAATGCCAACCAACGTGCCAGAACGGTCAATAACAGGCAGGCGACCTGCATCCAATTCTTCATCCCAGTCCTCATAAATTTGCTGATCGTCATACAATGTGACGAGCCGAGTCTGCATAAGTATACCTACCGGTGTTTCCTCAGGCAAATGGTTTTTCATCGCTCGGAATACGTGCGATTTTGTTACAAGGCCGATAAGTTTATGCGCCTCATCCACCACTGGCAGGCCATCAATTCGGTTTTCCAAAAGTAGCGACGCCGCCCGGCTAATCGGGTCTTCCTTATGCAATACAATCGGATTGGGCGTCATGTAATCCCGTACTCTCATCTATTTCCTCCTTCCCTGCTCGACCTGTGCTTTCTTTTCTATACTCTAATTATGTACGAGAATCATAAAATCAGCAAAAAGGAGAGGGGTATCCTCTCCTTACCGGCCATAACGCGGCTCCGCTTCAATCGCCGAAAGCAATTGCTCTACAGCTTCCCTATCGAAAAACTGTGTTTTGGTTTTACCGTCAGATATATATTTTATATGATACATCGTATCGTCTTTTGTAATTTCCAAGCCCTCAAGTTTATAATCTTCCTTAAGGATGGAATAGAAAAAATCACTTGTTTTCTTTGCCGCATTATCCTCAGGCCGGGCATCGGAAACGACCTTTATCTGCAAATAGTCAAACAAAGCATTTTCCAACCGCTTCATCGCACTCTCTCCTTTCCCTCTATTCTTTTATAAGAATGACGTAATCGCCCCGTTCAAGCCAGTAAGACATCCGTTCGGCCACCGGCCCGGAAATACCGAAAACAACCGCCAGCAACTTCCGCGCCTCATCTTTCAATACTTATCGTCCGGTGTCAAGGAAACAGGAGTTAACCACAGCATACTATCACCCCTTATATTCTTTTTCGCGCCACGACTTCGCAACTTTCCTGCGAATACGAACGATAGCAAGCACGGCGACAGCCACGCACAACGCTGGAATCATCGACAATCCTATAGCGTTTAAAATTGTCAGCGGAAACGCACCAACAAGAAGCAATACATAAATGATCGCTTTTTTAAGAATCGGCAGCTTTTGTGCGAAACCGAGTTCATATGTAACCGCCGTCAATACAAAAATAAGAAAAAATTCTGGATATTTCATATATCTCCCGCCTATGAAAACTTATATATGTTCTCATCTTAAACCAGCCTGCCAGCAAAAAACAACTGCTGAAAAGCATAGATACAAAAAAGAGAGGTGTAAACACCTCTCTTTTTACGCATGAATGTAGTTCGGGTTCACTTTTGGCGTTACAATTTCCATTTCACCCATACCGCGAACTAACTTTTTCACATAGTATTTTTCCGGTTTTAAAATAGAAACCATGTAATCAATAGCAATCTGCGGATCCACTGTTTCACCGCAAGTGTAGCAGTCTAGGGCAGCAAAGCCTTTTTCAGGATAGGTATGAATCGAAAGATGGCTTTCCGAAAGCATAACAAGTACAGTCGCGCCCTGCGGTTCAAACTGTTTCGCCTGCACCGACAACACGGTCGCGCCGCAAGCTTCTGCCGCTTCTACCATATGGTTTTTTAGGAATTCGGCGTTATTCAAACGCTCAAAATCCACTCCCCAAACATCAATTGCAATGTGTCTGCCGAAAGTTGAGTATTCCATCTTCCAGCTCCCCCTTCCTAGGATGAGTATTGTAAACATCTCTAGGACCTACGTCATTCACCACGGGGGCGAGTGAGCGATGAACATTCCCACCCTTTAAGTGAATCCTGGTTCCTAATCACAAATTTTCTTAACGAGAAATAACATAACACGGTTGAAGCAAACATGCAATACTTTTTTATTCGTCTTTAGCCCCATTTTTTATCGCCAGCGCAAGCGCCTGCTTTTCTTCTTCGGACAATGCGTACAATGAAGCCCCGTTCTCAACCGGTTTCGCATATACCCGGGATTCATGACGCCCATAAATGCTTGTCATGACCATTCCGTTGTTATTTTCATCCACAAGCGCGAAAGAAAAGCTTAAGTCGCTTCCTTCGTTTTCAAATGCAGAAAACCGAAGAATGCCAAGCCGGCCTTTTTGTTCCCGGATACGCGCCCGCATACTCTCTGTCAACTGTTCAACCGCCCGCTGAGAATTCTCCAGAGTTTCCATACGATCGAACAGTTTCTCTAACATCTGCTCCAAATTTTCTTTGGAACTGCCTTGCGCCATCCTCCGGAACCGTTTCTGTAACCGTCCAAATTTTACGCTAAGTACAATGTTCCAGATGAAAAGGAGAAGGAACATAATAAGAAAAAGACCGACGATGCCCATGGCGATCTCTTTCGTGAACCATACCTCCACGGCTATACCATCCTTTCACTACAAAAAATCCACAACGTGTTTATTTTATATCAGGGAAAGCCTCATGACTACACCGAATCACCGACATTTAAATAATTATGCCAATTTTACCGGACAAAAATAAACCTAGCTTGTCCGAAACATAAGAAAAAAGCTTTCTCCTAAATAAAGGAAAAAGCTTTTTTCTTATGGTCTTTATTTTCCGCCAAAGCGGATAGCCAGTTGAATGAGCGTGCGCACCGCTACGCCGGTTGCTCCTGTCGGATTGTGACCTCTGTCCTTGTCGGTTGTAGCTGTACCTGCAATGTCAAGATGCACCCAAGGCGTATCTCCAGCAAACGCGCCGATAAAAATGCCGCCTTGGATACAACCGGCTGGACGTCCCGCATCATTCTTAATATCAGCAATTTCGCTCTGGATATATTCCTGATATTCTTCAAAGTTCGGTAACTGCCACATTTTTTCGCCTGCAATGCGCGCTGCTGCCTTTACTTCTTCAAGCCATTGTTCATTATTGGTGATCATGCCGGTTGCGACATGCCCAAGCGCGGAAATGACGGAGCCGGTAAGCGTTGCCACATCAACAAGTTTAGTTGCGCCAAGATGCTTGGCGTATGCAACCCCATCTGCCAGAATGAGTCTGCCTTCCGCATCGGTATGCACGACCTCAATGGTTTTGCCGGAAAAGGAAGTGATAACATCCGCCGGCTTCAGATTGTTGCCCGAAATCATATTTTCGCATGCGGGAATCACCGCGATTACATTGACATGCGGCTGTAGCGCACCAATGGCATCCATCGCGGCGATAACAGCTGCGGCTCCCGCCATATCAGTTTTCATCTCACCCATACCTTCATCAGGTTTTACCTGAATGCCGCCAGTATCAAATGTGACACCTTTGCCTACGTATCCGAGCACTTCTTTGCTGTCAGCCGCCCCATAATATTTCATGACAATCATTTTAGGCGCGTTGGCGCTCGCTTGACCAACAGCCAGCAATGCACCCATGCCAAGCTCTTCTAACTCTTCTCGATCCAGCACTTTAATTTCTAAATTTCGACGATGTGCCACTTCGCGCGCACGCTCCGCTAAGATTGCTGGCGTCATTTTATTTCCTGGCTCATTTACCAAATCACGCGCCAGATTCGTCGCATACGCCGCGACGTCCGCCCTGTCGAGTCCAGCTTGGATCGCGCTTTGTTCCATCTTTTCGTCTACTCCTAAGATAAACTCTTCGATAACGAAAGGCTGCTCCTCACGCTTTTTATAACCTGCGAAGGTGTACGTTCCAAGCGCAACGCCTTCCACAACATTTTGCACAATATCGACTGCATTCCAGAGTTGCTTCTCGACATAATAATTCGATACACCAAATGTAATGTTTTTAACTCCGCGCTTCTGGGCGTAACGGGCAGCGATTCCAATCGCGTCGCGCACTTTAGCCACTGTTAATTCCTTTTCTTTACCCAAACCAAGGACAAGCGTCCGCTTGGCCGGAATCTTGCCCCAGTTATGCAGCAATGTTACTTCCCCGAAGGTTCCACGGATTTCTTTTTCCGCAATCAGTAGCGAAATACGGTGTTCAAGCGCGGTGTCGACAATTTTCGCGTATCCCTTCACCGTGTCTTGATCCTCACAATATGTCACAATCAAACAATCCGTAGCGATGGAAGAAATTGTTTCTTTTGAGATTTTTACTTTCATGCTCTACCCTCCGCAAGTCAAAATGTCTTCTCTGTTAGTATGCGATATCCAAAATGCAAAAAAGCATACTCCGGGTGAAGTATGCTTTACTTATTTCTCCATGGAAAAACTATTTCCTGCTTTCCTTTACAATTATACTTCTAGCATCACCATTTCCTGATGAAGCTTGCTGAGCTTTTGCTTGCAAGCTGCAATCGTCTCTTCATCTCCCGCTTCCATCGCTTCATGCAGCACCGCCAATTCATAGTCAATTTCAAGCGTCAGCACCGGAATCCTTTCTTCAGCATCGCGCCGACAAAGCACTGCCATTACTTCTTCCATCGAGACAGAACACTCCTTCTCGAAAATAACCTCTTTAGAAGCACCGGAAATTTTTATAATTTGTTCCGCTTCTCCATAGCGAATTTTTTGAATGACAAGCTGTCCTCCGAAGAAGATTTTCACTACCGCATGCCCTTTCACCTGTTCAATAAAATACTGCAAAATCTTTTCAAAGCGCGGATCGGAAATATTATAATGGCGATCGCGCAAACGATAGCGCGCGCCCACCTTACGAAACGTTAACCAATGAGTTTTATGTTCTGTCCGGACGGAGAGGGTAAAGTATTTCTTCGTTTCTTTCCATGCGATGCTCATACCTGCTTCGACGATATGTGCCACAAGTTCGTGTATCTGCTCTTCGTTAAACCATAAAGCTACGTCGCTGTACTCAATCTGTTCAAATGTGTGCACAACTACCCCTCCATCCGTAGAATTTTCAAAATATTTAATTTATTATGTTTATTGTACTATATTCATCAAACAAAAGCAATGTGTTTCTATTACCAATCTAGCTTGTCTGCAACAATCGACTTCACTACGACAAGAGAAAAGCATACAGGCAGCCTGTGTTCACATTTTATGCATCGCATGGTACGATGAGAACAGATTTTGACGAGGAGGAACCCGAATATGCACAGCTTCACTGAGCAGGATTTTGCCGTATTTGCTGTTCCAGGGCTCGATGCGCGTATGAAAGCGCTGAGAGCTACAATTCGCCCAAAACTAGAGGAATTAGGAAAAGAAATAGCTTTGTTTTTATCAGCAGAAACAAAAGATGAGATGTTTTACCATGTCGCCAAACACGCAAGGCGTACCGTACATCCTCCAAACGACACATGGGTCGCATGGGCGGCGAACAAACGCGGCTACAAAATGCTACCGCACTTCCAAGTAGGACTTTGGGAAAGCCATATGTTCATCTGGTTCGCCATCATCTACGAATGCCCGATAAAGCCAGCGTTTGCCGAACGCTTGGAAAAAGAATGGACAACCATTGAAAAAAACATCCCCAAATCGTTCGTTTGGTCATTTGATCATACGAAGCCAGACGTATTTCAACACAGTCAAATGGATGAAGACAAAGCACAAGAAATGATACATAAATTAAAAAAGAACAAGAAATCAGAAATTCTCTGCGGCATTACCATCGACCGCGAAAAAGCAATCGTCATGTCAGGAAACGAATTAATGAAAACAGTGGAAAACACGTTCCGTACGCTGCTTCCTCTCTACCGCTTGGCAAAGGAAGCGGGCGGACGCTTACCTTCAACACAAAGCTTTCCGGTAACTGAAAAGGCTACTGACTACGTACAAGCTTAGCCGTTCAGCTTATCGACGTTTTATGATGTTCATACCTGAATCCATTCCTCTCCTTCTCTTCTCCGGCGATTTTGCCTCACTCTAACAAAGCCGTTCGGAAAGCGAGAAAAGCACTCTGTTGTCTTCCTTTCGAGATATCCGGATGTTTTGTGCGCTCCGCTTGAAGAACGAATTGGCTTCGTGGATGAAAAAGACAATCAAGTCAAAAGAAAGAAGGAGAGGATGGCCTTGTTTTTAAATAATCCTTATTAGCGATGTACCTTGGCTCCGAAAATCATCTCCAGCCGCTTGCGGCCTTCCTCCGCCTGGGAAATGATCTCATCGAATAACTCCTGAACCGTCGGAATACTGTGGATCAGCCCGATCACTTGTCCTGCCCAACCATATCCAGCCTCTTCGTTTCCGTTGTAAATATACTCACGGTTTGCTTTGCCGCTAATCATATCCTTCAAATCTTCATACGTCGCTCCTTCCTGCTCGCGTGCAACAATGTTGAGCGCATGCGGCGTCTTCAATACGCGGCCCGGAGCGCCAAGCGTACGCTTAATGATAACTGTATCGGTTTCCTTGCTGGTGAGAATGGCTTGCTTATACGCTTCACTCGCATGAATACACTCCTGAGTAGCGATAAATCGCGTTCCCATCTCAATTCCTTCTGCCCCTAGCGCAAGCGCTGCCAGCAGTCCGCGTCCGTCACCAATACCGCCGCTTGCAAGTACTGGAATCGAAACCGATTCTACCACACGGGGGATAAGTACCATTGTCCCGATATCGTCACGTCCGAGATGGCCTCCGCCCTCCTGACCGACTGCCATCACCGCGTCCGCGCCCAATTCTTCCGCTTTTTGCGCCTGCCGTACCCCAGCCACCAGCACGAGTGTACGAATATCTTTTCCTTGCAGCCGTTCAAAAATCGGCTTTGGGTTCCCGCCAGTCACAGAGATGGCCGGAACTTTTTCCTCGATCGCCACTTCCAGCAATTCTTCATACGGTCTACCATGCTGTCCAATAGCGAAATTCACCCCAAAGGGCTTATTGGTCATCGTGCGTACTTTCCGAATTTCTTCGCGCAATTTCTCCGCCGTACCTAACGTCATAGCCGTAATCTGCCCCAAACCGCCGGCGTTGGAAACAGCCGCTGCCAATTCAGCATACGCCAGATATGCAAGCCCGCCTTGCACAATAGGGTATTTAATGCCGAAAATCTCTGTTATGCGTGTTTTCATACCTTTCCCCACTCCTTCAACACAATTGTATATGATTGTATTCGCGTTCAGCTTCTAAAAATCCTTTCTGATTTTTAAGAACAATTAAAAATAAAAAAATAGATGGAAATCAGTTCCCCTTAACAAAGAAAGATTTAAATTAGAAATGCATTTTGATATACTCTAATTTGTTTGCAATGTAATGAATGATTATACCGCGTAAGGCGACATCACATACAGAAATGGGGAATGCTCTATGGATCAATCAAAAACTCCCCTGTTTACGGGGCTCCTGGAACACGCCCGGCGCAATCCAATCCAGTTTCACATTCCGGGCCATAAAAAAGGAAGCGGTATGCTTCCTGAGTTCCGCGATTTTATCGGAAAGAATGCACTATCGATCGACTTAATCAATATCGCCCCGCTCGATGATCTCCATCATCCAAAAGGGATGATTAAAGAAGCGCAGGAACTGGCGGCAGAAGCATTCGGCGCCGACTATACGTTTTTTTCCGTGCAAGGAACGAGCGGTGCCATTATGACGATGATTATGTCTGTCGTGGGACCGGGTGACAAAATCATCGTTCCGCGCAATGTGCATAAGTCCGTATTGTCTGCCATTATTTTCGCAGGCGCGATTCCGATTTTCGTGCACCCCGTTATGGATACAAACTTAGGAATTGCGCACGGCATTACAACCGAATCTGTACGCAAGGCATTGGAGCAACACCCGACAGCCAAGGCGGTACTTGTCATTAACCCGACTTATTTCGGCATTGCCGCCAACCTGAAGGAAATCGTGGATCTGGTGCACGAATACGACATTCCTGTGCTTGTAGATGAAGCGCATGGCGTGCATATTCATTTCCATAATGCTCTACCGTTGTCGGCAATGCAGGCAGGCGCTGATATGGCAGCCACAAGCGTGCACAAGCTGGGCGGTTCAATGACGCAAAGCTCAATTTTGAATGTGAAAGAAGGCCGCGTATCCGCAAACCGCGTAAAATCCGTAATCAGTATGCTGACGACAACATCCACTTCTTATCTGTTGCTCGCATCGCTTGACGCGGCACGCCGACAACTGGTAGAGCACGGCAAAGAGATGATAGACCATGTGCTTGAGCTGGCAGCGTACGCACGGGAAGAAATCAACGAAATTCCAGGCTTGTACTGTGTGGGCAAAGAAATTCTCGGCAGCGAAGCGACATATGACATGGACCCTTCAAAGCTTATTATTCAGGTGCGCGGAATTGGGCTAACAGGACACCAAGTAGAAGTGTGGTTACGCGAGAAGTATAACATTGAGGTCGAGCTAAGCGACCTGTATAACATTTTGTGTATCATTACGCCAGGTGATTCGATCTTGACCGTAACAACACTTGTACAGGCGCTCCGCGAACTGGCGCGCATTCAGCTCGGCAAAGATTCTATCCAACCACTCCCCGTGCATCTGCCAAACATTCCAGCACTATCGCTGTCACCAAGGGAAGCGTTCTATGCGGAAACAGAAATGATTCCTCTTCGTGAAGCGGCAGGACGCATTATGGCTGAGTTTATTATGGTATATCCGCCAGGTATTCCAATTGTGCTTCCAGGAGAAATCATGACACAAGATAATATTGACTATATACTTGAAAACCTGGAAGCTGGCCTGCCGGTGCAGGGACCGGAAGACGAATCAATTCAGACTGTTAAAGTCATTAAACGGGCACAAGCCATAAAATAAAAACTCGGTATCATATACGAAAACCCCCGCAAGAACCGCGGGGGTTTTTTACGCTCATTATTTCTCCTCATCACAAGTCGGACAGTTACCGCAGGATGTGTACAGCACTTCCACCTTCTCATGCTCATAGTGTTCAATAATTTGTTCGCAATGTTGGCATACGATTGTCCCCATAAATCTCACCCTCCATTTAGTAAATACGCGCTTTTAATGATGTATAATCACTAAATAAACGTACAATATGTTGTATTATTAATATAATATGACATACTAATTGTGTCAATCGTTTTTTAATTAAAAGGCGCACCTATTTTTCAAACAAATATTTGTACAAAAATAAAAAACTCGCGGGCAAGTGCCTCGCAAGTTTTTCTCTGCAACAGTAGGAAGAAAAGCATATATCACTTTATCGATTTAGAGTCATATACACTTTCCTCGCCACTTAAAAAGCCTCCAGACATTTCCTGAAGGCTTGCTTTTACGTATGCGTTTACATTTAATCTTGTCATTAAATACTAGTACTGAGGCAAGGCATGGTCTGTATCTGGAAGATGTCCCTGCAAAAACAAGGAAAGTTCCATCGCTTCCTCGTCGTCCTTAATCGCAAACTTATCTTTCAATACCTCGATGTTTCGCGCATCTTCGGCACAGAGCAGTGAAGAACGCCCCGTCTGCATGCAAATCACCAGAGGCTTTCCAAAAAATTGATTCGTGTAAATAAGCCCAAAATCGTAGCGGGACTTCTCAGATGCAAAGCCCACAAAATTCGCTTTTGTCGTCTCTGACGTCTCGTATAGGCGCTCGAACATTTTCAGAAACCCTCCTTGTAATTTGCTTGAATTTGTCATTAATCATATTTTACTGCAAAAACAATAATTTGACAATTCTGATTTAAAAAATAGTAAATCTGTACCTTCCAAGGGCAAAGGTCATAAATTATTCACTTTCTTTTCAAAAGTTCCTATGTGAAAATTTCAGTAAGTGCAACTCTATTGCTCTATAAAGAATTCAGGAAGAGAATATAAAGGAGTGTAGGCAATGAGTAAGCGCGCATTCATGCAAGTTACGATCCTTATTTTATTCTTTATTGTACCGTTGCTGGACATATTCCGGATTGATGTAACGCATCTGCACTTTTATGTGCTTACAAAAAGCTTTTCCTTCAATGAAGGATACATTCTCTTATTAACTGTTCTGGTGCTTGTTTTTACCTTCGTCTCCATCTCGCAGTGGTTCGGCCGCCAATTCTGTGGTTGGCTGTGTCCACACAACACGTTTTCCAAATACTTAACAAAAATCACTCATTCTAGAACGTTGCGCAATCATCCGGCACTGCGCACCGTTCTCGATATCGGTTTGTCACTCGTATTCGCTCCAATCATCGCTTTTAGCATGATCGCCTATTTTTACAATCCAAAAGACTTATTTCGCGAAATCACTTCTCTTGATACAGGAGCATGGGCGTTCTGGGCATACGTTCTAACAACAATCTTCTTTTTTATTATGGTTAACCGCCTGCGCCACGTGTTCTGTCGCAACGCCTGCCCATACGGGATGCTGCAAATGATTCTGTCCGATAAAAATTCGCGAACCGGCGGGATCAAAAATATGTTCCGCGGCACAGGCTTGGTGCTTACCGTTCTTATGGCTGTCATGGTGTCCATTTTGCTGTTCGCCATCTTCACAAGCACGGGATTCACCGTAAGTATTGACAAAAACTTGCAAGGTGTCCCCTCTGAAAACCATATCATTTATACGTATAATCTGCAGGTAGAAAATCTGCGCGACAAACCAGCCACTTATAAGCTGAAATACAAAAACATTCCAGAAAACTGGGATGTCATACTGCCTACAGAAATAAAAGTAGCTCCCCATTCGGTAGCGAATGAAAGCTTACTGTTCCGCATCGGCCGGAAGAGCATCGGCGAAAACACAACCATCACAATTGTTATCATAAACGAAGAAGGCAAAACAATCGAACGGAAAATCAGCATTTTTCCGATTCAAAAATGAAGGAGCGGCCTTTTCCGCTCCTTTGTCATTACATGGTAGCCATGCGACGCATCTTGTCTTCACTTTCGCGCAACCAGTGAATTTTTTCTGAACCATGAAGCTCTTCTGCTAAAAAGTCCAAACATTCGAAAAAGAGTGCAGACACATTACGACCATAGCGTTCCTCTAGGCTTTCAAGCGCCCGTGTAATGCGAAACACTTCCGGGGCCTGTACTTTACTTTTTTCGATAATTCCCTTTCCTTTTTCAGTCAAGTACACATTGACTACGCGGCCATCTTTGTCACTCTTCTCAATTGTGACGAGTCCCTTCTCCATCATCTTTTTCACATGAATGACAACAGAGGACGGATGCCAGAACGTCCATTCCGCAATCTGGGTGACACGTACTCCTTCGTAACAATACACAATCCATAAAATATTAAGCTGGACAGCCGAATCAAGCCCCAGACTTCTTGCGGCTGTTTCCCAATCCTCTTTATTGATGACGGCAATAGCGCGCAATGTGTTAAGTACTTCATGCAAATCCTGTGATTGGTTGTGGTAATCCATAATTAGCCTCTCCTTCCCCCTCCACAACATGAAAATATATCGAAAATTATTTTATCTACTATACAATAGTATATTTTTCTAAAAATTTAGTCAACAATAGAATCGGCAAAGATGTATAGAAATTCATCCGGTTTTCGGTTGTCAAAGATTGGGTACGGTGCTAAACTCAAGGTAAGATATCATAAGAACCCGGGGTGGGAGTGAGGATATATGAGCAGAAGCGCCTACATAAAATTTGTTGAAGGGTCAACTACAAAGCAAGTCACTCTTGATGATGTAAAACAGAAACTGCAACGTTATATCGAAATGACAACAAAGACAGGGGAACAGCTGGGATGGGAGTACCAGAACTCTGCGTTTCCGTATACGATCGAACAAAAGCCGGAAGCAAGCGGCCAATGGTTTTACTTAAAAGGCACGGACGAAAAGCTGTATCGTTATATTCTGATCGGCGTTGGTTCACGCCAGACGGAAAAGCACGCCATACAACCGGACCTGAAAAGCGAAGGACAGACCAATCCTAACGAAGAACACTATATACAGGTAACGCTGACCGAACAATCTACACACGGGGATAAAGGAAAAGCTAACGAATTTTGCAAATATTTGGCCAAAGAGTACAAAGCCGAACTGCACCTGTTTAATGGTCGCATCATGTACTTCAACCCGCGTAAATAACAGCGATCAACACATGCGTAAAAAAGGGCAGATGCATCTGCCCTTTTTTACCCTGCATAGGGAAGGATCCGATCGGATCGTTTCAGCGAATAGTACCGACCGTCAACCATGCGCACCCCTAATTCTACACAATACTGACGGGTGGATTCGATTCCGTACAAAAGCCAATTTGACGCCTGCACGTTGATATCAAAATCAACATACGAGTCAAGGCCATCATTTTTGATCATCCGGTCTGTTACGTCATACAGCCGAAGTACAAACGGCAATTCAGAAACCGGAATCGCAAACCGCTGCTCAATAGCCTCCTTCTGACGTTCATCAATTTCCCAAGATGCCGTGAGCGACTGTGTATCATTCCATGCGACACGTATATTCGGTCCCTCTACATCAAGCTTAGAGGTGCGCCTTTTAGGCTTCGCTTTCATCCGCTGCTCTCGTTCCTTTCTTTAATAAAATATATGCAGTTTACAACGCTACCCTGTAGTATATCCTGATTATATCACTTTTTTACATAAATATAAATACAGGGATAAGTCAAAATGCTATCGCGAATGAATGATGTTTTCGCCAACGACCTGGTAATCACCGCTGTTACCCAGCTTCATAATCATCTGAACCTTATAGTCACCAGCCTCTTTAAACTGCATCTCTTTTACATTATGCGTATATAAAAAAGCGGTGCCATTCCGGACGGTTGAATAACTCTGGGGATAACTAACGTACTCTTCGGCACCGGAAGGGTTACGAATGACAAGCTTGAATACGAGGGAGTCCGATTTTGGAGCATTGTCCACATCAACAAAAATATCAAATGAGGCTTTGCTTCCTTTGGACACGATCATAAACGGGGACTCGATGGTATAATTCCGTTGCCGCTTCTCATCGATGGATGCCGCCACAATCATATTAATATTTGGCTTGACTACCGTCGTCTTTCCGCTTTCTTCATCTTTCATAACGAAAGCGCCTAGCTGTTCAGCGATCGTCTGTAGCGGAACAACTGTGGTGCCGTTTACAGAAAAAGACGGGGTGCTTTCTTGAAGCTTGTTGCCGTTTATTTCAACAGGCACAATCGGATATTTTCCGAGATATACATTGCTTGAAGCCGCAGCCGTTACGCTGGAAGCAAGTAACGATAATAGCAGGACTATTGCTTTGCGTTTCATTCTTCAACCTCTTTCCCGATTCTTCGCCTACTATATTTATACGCGTCATTTGTCTTTTTGTTTTGTTTTTCTTTTGTCCCATCTTCCATTTCTTTTCGCTCATCACTTTCCGGGATAAAGATAAAAGAACAATATAAAAAATATTTATGCAAAAAATCAGGCTGCCTGAGTATATCGGCAGCCGAATGCAGAAACATATCCACAACCAAAAAGGATGTAATATTTTTACAATAAAATTATAACTTATATTTTTACCTAATGCAACTTTTTTTCTATAAGTAAATTTTTTTATACGCTCATTCTTTCTTTTGCTTCTTGATAACGTTTTTCTACTTCTCTCCAATTCACCACATTCCACCAAGCAGAAACAAAATCAGGACGCTTATTTTGATACTTCAAGTAATAAGCATGCTCCCACACATCAATGACCATAAGCGGGATTTTTCCTTCCGCAAGAGGAGTATCCTGGTTAGATGTACTCATAACTTCCAACTTCCCGTTATCAAAAACAAGCCAGCCATATCCGCTGCCAAAATGGCGAATCGCAGCTTGGGATACCATTTCTTTCATATTTTTAAAATTGCCAAAACAAGCAGCAATCGCCTCGGCGAGCTCCCCGATTGGTTCTCCTCCTCCAGTTGGACTCATCACCGACCAAAATAAAGAATGATTATAATGTCCGCCACCATTATTACGGACAGCCGTTCTAATAGATTCTGGAATATGCTCTAAATTGCTTAATAGCCACTCTATTGACTTATCAGCCAATTCATGTTGTCCTTCTAAAGCAACATTTAATTGGTTCACATAATTTGCATGATGCTTACTGTGATGAATTTCCAAAGTTCGAGCGTCAATATAAGGCTCAAGTTCATCGTATGCATACGGCAAATCCGGCAAGAAAAACATCCATAAAACTCCTTTCCATTATTCGCGTAATGTATATTCAATAGCAATTATATAAAAATATTTTTCGTTGATCAAACTTTTTTTCCTAAGGGAAACTTTCTGCATAAACACATATCCATTTCCTTCTAGCGTGTCTTTCCGATTCTCTCTGTCCCGTACACTCCACATAGAAAAAGCTACGTTTGGCACACACCTTACGAGTGTTCTCCTGTTTGCTCACAAAAAAAAAGGATATGTTGCTTTATCACTGTAAAACAACATATCCTTTCTCATACGCCAAAAAACAAGTTCCGGTTACTCCAGAACTCTTTCCCCACAATAGATACAGGTTAAAAATATAAAAGCTTAGCTCCCCTGTTCATTATTAGGTTGAGCGTTCAACTGTCGATCACGTTCCACTTCTTCCTCGTCGCGCAAGCGATGGGCCAGTCGGCTTGAAGCGGAAGCCGCAATGCTCGCCACCAAATCATCCAGGAACGTATGAATCCCATTCCCTCGCTTCGTGTCCAACCGTTTGATAACCCCCACTTTTTGCTTGTCAAGATGACCAAAAGTGGTGACAGCAATGCTTCCATAACCGAATACAGAACCGAGCGCCAATGTTTCATCGCAACCGAATAGCCCTTCATCAGCTTCTATAATCGATTGCAACGGCTCGGATAACATTTTCTTTTCAGCGAGAATATCCAATTCGGTGCCTACGAGAATAGCATGCTGAATTTCTCTTTTTTCCAGCACCGCCCGTACACTCTCAATGCAAACATTCATTTTTAGATTCACATTGTACGGTGCCTGCATCAAATAAACGATTTCCGCGATATCTTCAACGGTAACCCCTCTCTCAGCAAGACGCTGCAATGCTGCATTTTTTACTTCTTTGCTGTGTACTTGTCTTTTCATTTTTTATCTCCTTCCCCAAACCAATAACGCTACAAGTAAAAAAAATATATAATTTCATCATATCACAACCGATCCGTAACGATGGTAATATTCTGGCTATAACAAATATTAAAGAAAAAAGATATAATTATATATATGTTCTTCTTGGTTTCTTTGCCAATAGCAAAACGCGTGAATGTTTCCTCATTTACTCATAAAAAGAAAATATATGTTGCTTTATACTGTAAAATAACATATCCTTTCTTAATAACATAAAAAAACCGGCGCTTAAGGCCGATTCTCGCCTTAATCCTCCGGTTCTTTGTCTTTAGACGCAAGCCTATATTCCGCTTTCCAATCCGCACGCGGCGGATTGATTTTGTTTAGCACGACCACCACCAGATAACTCGCACCAAAAAGCAAGAAAAGGGAAAGTAAAGACAAAATAACAATATAAAAAATAGCCAAAAAACCCCCCCTTTTTTCAATATGTATAAGGGTTTCCATCATCATAAAAAATATACAGAGAATCAATGTTACTTTACAGAAAAAGAAAAAAGGAGCTGATAAATAATGTCAATATATACTGTGAAGTGTGTACATAATGAAACCGAGAAACAGCAAGCTCTTGCTGTTAGACGCCAAGTATTTATTGAAGAGCAGAATGTGCCAGAAGAAATAGAATGGGACGAGTATGACCATCAAAGTGCTGATACACTGCACGTCCTGGCACTTGATGAGAATGGAAATGCCGTCGGTACGGGAAGGTTACGTCCTTATGGCGAGGGGATCGGTAAAATCGAACGGGTGGCTATCGTTTCTTCCTGCCGCAGAAGCGGACTCGGACGTTTGCTCATGGAGAAACTAGAAGCTGAAGCGAAAGCAAGCGGTTATCATACCTTAAAATTGAACGCGCAGGTACATGCCAAGCCGTTTTATGAACGCCTTGGCTATAAGGCACACGGGGAGACGTTTATGGAAGCGGGGATTGAACACATCGCAATGATTAAATCCATGTAACAAAAAGGAATGCTGACGAACATGTCTCTTTCGTGATTTTTATGTTTTTACCAGCTTTTGCTTAATTCACGCAGATAGCGCACGGTGTCCAGGGTGGTCGTGCATGTTCCTAAATCGGCATGAAATATAAGAGCGTTCCGCATGCCGTGAAAGTCTGAGCCTGCTGTCTTTACCAAACCGTATTCATCCGCCATTTCCCCGTATAGACGTCGATCCGCTTCATCGTTATCCGGATGGTGAATTTCAATCCCCTGTAAACCATGGCCGATCAGCCGTCTTACCATATCTGGCTTATCATACAGGCCAGGATGAGCGAGCACAGCTACTCCGCCCGCATCCTTAATCAAGTCAATCGCTTCCTCCGGTGAAATACGCGGCGGGTTCACATACGCAGCGCCAGAAAAACCAAGATATTTATCAAACGCTTCTCCCATGGATGCCACAATTCCTTTCTCCATCAATACTTCGGCAATATGTGGCCGCCCTATGTTCCCCTCTTGTTCTTTCTTGCGGCTTTCTACTTCTTCTACCGTAATATCAATGCCTAGTTCATTCAGCTTCGCAATGATCATCCGATTACGCCTGCTCCGTACCTGGCGCAGCTCTTCGAGATAGGAAAGAAACTTCTCGTCATGAATGTTAATATAATATCCAAGCACATGCACATCCTTCCCTTCATCTACAGAACTGATTTCAACACCTGGTACGATTTCCACTCCAAGGCGTTTTCCTTCCTCCAACGCTTCCGGTAAAGCTGCAACCGTATCGTGATCGGTAATGCCAAGAGCGCAAAGTCCTTTTTGCTTCGCCCGCTCTATTACCTCGCGTACTGTGAATGTTCCGTCAGACGCTACTGTATGAGAATGCAAATCCACTCTTGCCATCATGTCACCTCATCCATCCAATTGTGCATAGCGGATATTTTCCCGGCCAAGGCTAGATGCTAAATAACGCATGCCCATCTCAAGCGCCGTTTCCGCCACGTCCATAACAAAAATTTTCCTACTTTTCAGCATACTCATTCGTTTATTTTCTCCTGTTAATTTTACCTTATACAAGCATAGTCCAGCGGTAAACACTATATATTAAAAAACAAAAAGCAAACAAAAATCCACAAACTAATTTTAGGAATCATCAAGGAATGTGCGTTGCTTAAGCCAAGATACGGAAGGAGGAATTCAGATGCTTTCCTCGTATATGGAAAATACCCCGAACACAGACTTTGTCTATCAATTGGAAAATCTGCAACAAGAAATCACACAACTCCGCGAATCTATGTATAAAATCGCCAAAGAAAAGAACAGTTTATGCCATCCGGAAGTTGTGGAAATCAGCCAACTTCTAGATCAGAAGCTCAATCTTCATGCCCGTGTATCGAATCGCCGTTCACATTAATTTTTTTATCCATTGTCCATACTTTATCCCCTTATGGCAGGAACGGCACAATCATAGACAATATCAAAGAAATGGCAACAATAACCGAGATAATCACATATGCTTTTTTCATACGCATTGGCGTCACCCCTTCACAATCCGCCAACTTCCGGAAAGACAATATAAAAATATCATGTTATTCATCCCATTTCAACGCGATAAACATGATGGACTCCCAAGCGGTTCAGCGTACCATCACTTGGGAGTTTCTTTTAGGCATAGGCAGCGACACCATAAAAACAGGCGTCAGCTTTTGCTTTCATTACAGTTTAATATTTTCAATAGTCTTGCATGAAAAATTTGTTGGCATATGTCTTCATTGCGACTTGATGAAAAAATTATAGCTTTGAAAAGAAGGGAGCTGGTATTGTTTCACTGATTGGGTTTAATTTGCATAAATATAAAATACTTGATACAACTTACTCTATCCTACATGATGCTCAATTCTCAGCTTGTCCGCGACCATGGCAATAAATTCACTGTTCGTCGGTTTTGCTTTGCTGTTGCTCACCGTATAGCCGAACAGTTTGCCGATGGAATCCATGTTGCCACGACTCCATGCTACTTCGATCGCATGCCGAATAGCCCGTTCCACCCGACTTGCTGTCGTATTGAACTTCTTAGCAATTTCCGGATACAAAATTTTCGTAATCGATCCGAGCAACTCCACATCATTGTACACCATCGTAATCGCTTCACGCAGGTATAAATAGCCTTTAATGTGTGCTGGAACACCGATTTCATGAATAATATTCGTGATATTCTGATCAAGGTTTTTTCCTTTCGGCGGCAGAGAAGGCGAACGTAGATTATGGGCAGAAACAGGGGCCAGCCCTGCAACCTGCCGCAAGCGGTTCGCCAAAACTTCCATGTCAAACGGTTTCAAAATGTAATACGATGCGCCCAATTCTACTGCTTTCTTCGTAATTTCTTCCTGTCCAAACGCGGTCAGCATAATAATCTTCGGCATAGTCGGCAATTTCATGCTGCGGATTTGTTCAAGCACCGCCAGTCCGTCCAAGTGCGGCATAACAATATCAAGAATCAACACATCCGGCAACGTATGCTTCAATAAACTCAATACGTCGTTTCCGTTAAACGCAACTCCTACGACTTCAATATCAGGCTGGTCATTCAAATACTCCTGAAGCAATTCTGTAAATTCTCGATTGTCATCCGCCAAAATCACTTGAATCATTCTCAAAATGGTCTCGCCCCTTTTGCGCTACTGCTTTAATTATATTTTCATCACATTGCTTATAAATCCTCTCGTTTCATGTATATATGCGGCTAATTTCTGTATGGAAAAGCAATATGGCTCTGTCCACTTTGTAATTCGACGTTCTTCCTTTATCTCCTGCAAATAAAATCCAATGACTTTTCGACCAATATTTATCTGTTTCGACGAAACTCCAAAAAAAACGCAGGGAGTTAACTCGCCCTGCGCTTTTCTTCTGCTTGATGCCGAAGATCGATCCCCGCATCCTGCAACATCCATTCGATATACGTACCGTATCCACTGGTCGGATCATTTACAAACACATGAGTAACTGCACCAACAAGCTTACCATCTTGAATAATAGGGCTTCCGCTCATCCCTTGAACAATACCTCCGGTTTTTTTCAACAGTACCGGATCTGTTACTTTAATGATCAATCCTTTGGTGGCCGGGTATTTTTGCGGTATCGTGTTTACGATTTCAATTTTGAACTTTTCCACTTTCTGACCATTAACGACTGTATAAATTTCGGCTGGCCCGGTCTTTACCTGCTCGCTCAACGCAATCGGAATCGGCTCTGTTGTAAGTGCGTCATCCGGCAATTGCTTCATCGTGCCGAAAATTCCAAACAGCGTATTTTTTTCAATGGTGCCCAGTTTGACTCGTTCGTTGCGAAACTGCGCATACTTCTCGCCGGGCGCACCGTTTCTTCCTCTTTCAATGGATGTTACATTTGACTGCACAACATGCCCTTTACCGACCGTAATCGGCTTCCCGGTGTCCATATCGGAAATTACATGGCCAAGCGCGCCATACTTTTTGCTTTCCGGGTCATAAAACGTCAGCGTTCCAACTCCGGCAGCCGAATCACGAATATACAATCCCATCCGATATGTGTTGTCCTTATCCTCAAGAGCGGGCTTTAAATCAACGGTAAGCTTTTGCTTTCCCCGAAGAATCTTCAGTTTGATTGTTTTTCCCTGCTTCCCTGCTTCATTCACTATCTTTCCCACTTGATCCATGTTGTGGATGGTCACGTCATTAATTCCGATGATCATATCGCCCACTTTAACATCAGCAAATTCTCCAGGAGAAAACTTCTTGCCTCGGCTTTCCACCTGATGATGGCCAACGACCAAGACACCGGTAGTGTGCAATTGCACACCGATAGACTGTCCGCCCGGTATTACTTTTAGCTGAGGCAAAACCTCCACATCAACCGTTTTTACAGGAATATTGCCAAGCTTTAGCGTCACTTTAGCTTCGCCCGGTTTTCCGGGCTGAATGGTAAGGGGATTGCGTAAATCGACCTTTTTTGACGTAACGGCTTCCTTGACATGCGCCACATCAGGATCAGTCGATTCAAGCGTTGCCGTCACCGGCATGGTGAGCGAAAGCTGAGACAGAGAGCCCTGGAACATGCGGATTTTCTCAGGAAAAGAAGCAAATTGCTGAAAAGGGGTCGAAGAGAAAGTGAGAAGAGCGAGTGCAATTGTAATGCATCCAATCAGCATTTTCTTTTTGTTTCGGGTGGTCAATGGGTCATCACGCTCCTACACGTTCCCTACCTACACCTCCATATATCTGTAGTAATAATGTTGCCGTAGTTGGCTGCGTTTATAACCGCATAGCTCAAACAATCTCTTCCTGCTTACCCTTCCAGCTCCTGCTTGACTTCCTCAGCCTGCGCCAGCATTTCACGGGCATTGTCTTTCGTTGTCTCAGTTACCTGAGCGCCGCCGAGCATGCGAGCAAGTTCTACCACCCGCTCCTCGTACGACAGCGGATTGACTTTCGTCTCCGTTTCTTTCTCATTCATATGTTTCTCGATGCGCAGATGCGTATCAGCCATGCTTGCCACCTGTGGCAGATGTGTAATCGACAATACCTGACGTTTGCGGGAAACCCGCATCAATTTTTCCGCAATCGCCTGTGCGGCCCGCCCGCTTACTCCTGTATCTACCTCGTCAAAAATCATCGTATCCGTGCTCTCCGCATCGGCAAGAATCGTTTTCATCGCCAGCATAATACGGGACAATTCGCCGCCGGAGGCAATTTTGCTGACCGGTCGGAGCGGTTCGCCCGGATTCGGCGCAATCAGAAACTCGACGGTGTCGATCCCCTTGCTCGTCACACGAAAACGGTTACCGTTCACATCAAGTCCACGCTCATCTTCCTGCTGCCGAACGGCGATTTTAAACTGGGCACGGCTCATGTGCAGGTCTTTCAGTTCCTGCTCAATCGCCACGGCAAGTTTTTCTGCGATTTGCTTGCGAATTTGCGAAAGTTCTTGGGCCTCAACCGCTAAATCAAGAGCGACTTCCTTTAGCTTCTTTTGCAGTTCCTCAATGCGCGTCTCCCGATTTTCCATGCTGTCGAGTTCATCTTCAATGGAAGCACCGTATTCCAAAATTTCATCCACCGAAAGGCCGTATTTCCGCTTCAAACGATTGATTTCATCCAGCCTGCTCTCAATCTGTGTGAGGCGCTCCGGGTCGAATTCAATAGTATCGCGGTACGCGCGTATGAGTCGTGCTGCCTCTTCAATCTGGTAAAATGCGCTTTCTAACATTTGATGTGTTTCCCTTAGTTCTTCATCGTATTCAAGAATGGTTTCTAGATGGCTAACCGCATTCCCCACCCAGTCAATGCCACGCTGTTCTCCAATAAGGGAACGATACGCGTCTTCGAGACTATACACAAGCTTTTCGCCACCCGAAAGCTTTTTCTTCTCCTTCATAAGCTCTTCGTCTTCACCTGGCTTCAAGTTAGCGGATACAATCTCCTGTAATTGAAACCGAAGCATGTCCATTCGCTGTACCATTTCCCGTTCATTAGTGGATATATAATCCAATTCGGAACGGAGTTGCTGATACTGCGCGTACAGCTTAGAAAATTCACGAAAGGCGGGAACGATTCTCTCGTCACCAAATGCATCCAGCCAGTCAATATGCCGCTCACCCTGCATAAGCGATTGATGTTCGTGCTGGCCATGAATATTGATCAGCCACGGAGCCACTTCTCTAAGCATGGATAGAGTTACAAGCCGACCGTTCACCCGACATACCGTCTTGCCCGTACTCGCCAATTCACGGCGAATAATCAGCGTATTGTCTTCCACATCAATCCCCATCTCCTTGAGCATGCCAAGCACCGGGGCATCTGCTTCGAATTCGAACAGTCCTTCAATTTCCGCTTTTTTGCATCCGTAGCGAACATATTCAGAAGAGCCGCGTCCACCAAGAAGCATGCTGATGGCGTCAATCAAAATCGATTTCCCTGCTCCCGTTTCTCCGGTTAAAATCGTAAGGCCTCGTCCAAACGAAATGGAGACCTCTTTAATTACGGCAAAGTTGCGAATGTTTAATTCCAGAAGCATTAAACAGTCCCCCTCCGCCTGTTTACAGCATGTTAAGAAAACGCTGCGACATCTCGCCTGCCGCTTCTTTTGTCCGGCAAATAATTAGAATCGTGTCATCGCCGCAAATCGTACCTAAAATCTCGGACCATTCCAAGTTGTCAATCAACGCGCCGATCGCATGTGCGTTGCCCGGCATCGTCTTCATCACAAGCAGATTATCCGCCTGATCGATGCTGACAAAGCTGTCAATCAGGGTTCGCTTCAATTTATGATGGGGGTTAAAACGCTGATCAGCAGGCAAAGAGTATTTATAACGCCCATCGTTTGTCGGCACTTTCACCAGGTGCAATTCTTTAATATCGCGTGAGACTGTAGCCTGTGTTACATTAAATCCTGCTTCACACAACAAATAAACCAATTCGTCCTGCGTCTCTACATCATTCCGAGCAATAATTTCTCTGATTTTAATATGTCGTTGACCTTTGTTCATATTCTTTCCTCCGGTACTGCTTTCTTTCATGTTATCCGTTCTCCCTTTGAAGTTTTTTTCGCACAACTTCGAAAAAGCTTCGCTCTTTCCATTTAATTAGCGGAGTAATGTAAGGTGAGCGGCAAATGACAATTTCATCATTAATCTTAAGCGGATATCCAAGCTGGCCGTCGATCGTTAAGCCAATATCATTATGAGTCGCATCAACTACCACATGAATTTCTTCGTTAGCTGGCAGTACAAGCGGACGGGCTGTCAGCGAATGTGGCGCCACTGGCGTTAACAAAATAACATTGATATACGGTACCACAATTGGCCCTCCTGCCGACAAGGAATAGGCGGTTGAACCCGTAGGAGTAGAAATAATGAGCCCGTCGCCGTTGTAGGTACCTACATATAAATCATCAACGTACACGCTGCATTTAATCATTCGACCGAAGCTTCCCTTTGCAATGCCAACATCATTCAGCGCAACGGATTGGTGAACCCGTTCCCCGTTACGGAATACCTCCGTTTGCAGCATCATCCTCTCTTCCACACAGTATTCACCGCTTAAGATGCGATCCACCGCACGTGGCAAATCGTCTGGCTCTGATTCAGAAAGAAAGCCAAGGTGCCCAAGATTAATCCCGAGAATCGGAATGGAATACGGAGCGATTTCGCGGGCTAAGCCGATCAATGTGCCGTCTCCGCCCAATACGAACACAATATCTACTTTTTCATGAAACTGTTCAAGCGGTAAAGATAAATCCTGCCGTCCAATATGGGCAGCAACCACATGGTCTATATATACGCCCGCTTTTTTCCCCTCCAGCAGGCGGACAAGCGCTTCGGCTACAAGCCAAGCATTGTGCTTATCTTTGTTCATTACGATGCCTATTGCCGTCACAAACAACACCTCGATTACGTAGGGTGATACTGCCTGCTCTCTTATTATACATGGTTTTATTTCCGAGTGCATAAAAATGCAAAAAAGCAGGAATCCTCTTTCAAGGCTCCTGCTTTTTACCTTTCTATTTAGAAAGCGGCATGCGCTTCTCGCACGATACGAGCAATATCTTCCGTATGGTCTTCCGGCACCACCGGCCCTTCTGTCCATTCCAAATATAGCAAAAACTCAATGTTGCCCTGGCCACCCGTAATTGGAGAAAATGATAGACCGCGCACCCGAAAGCCAAGCTGCTCGCTAAACCTCATCATTGTGGTGAGCACTTCCCTGTGCACAGCCGCATCACGAACGACACCATGCTTTCCAACTTGTTCGCGCCCTGCTTCAAACTGTGGCTTAACCAATGCTAGCACGCTGGCACCCGGATCTAGGAAATCTTTGAGGACAGGCAAAATCAACCGCAACGAAATAAAAGAAACATCAATCATGGCGAACTGGATACGCTCGCCTTCCCATTCGTCCGCTTTCAAATAACGAAAATTGGTCCGCTCCATCACGACTACTTTTTCGTTCTGACGCAACGACCAATCAAGCTGCCCATAACCTACATCAATCGCGTACACAAGACGTGCACCGTGCTGAAGTGCACAGTCGGTAAATCCACCAGTGGAAGCACCAATATCCATTACCACCGCATCCGTTACATCAATGCCGAATGTTTTGAGCGCTTTCTCAAGCTTTAATCCGCCACGGCTGACGTAAGGATGAACATGTCCTTTAACCGTAATCGACTTATCGACTTCCACTTTCACCCCTGGTTTGTCACAGCGTTCTTGCCCCACAAAGACAAGGCCTGCCATAATGGCGGCCCTTGCTTTTTCTCGGCTCGGGAAATAACCTTCCTGCACCAAGCGTACATCAATTCTTTCTTTTTTGTTCATTGACTACGCCCTCTGCCTCCTTGCCGGCCAAAGCGAACGAACCTTATGTGCTACCTTTTCAGAAGTTAAGCCTACCTCAGCGCGCTGTTCCTTCACACTGCCGTGTTCCACATAGTAATCCGGGATGCCCATTAATTCGACCGTTATATGATGATAACCGGCCTGCGCGTAACATTCGAGTACGGCGCTGCCGAAGCCGCCGTGCACCGCCCCCTCCTCAAGCGTCACAATCGTATAGCCGTCCCGCGCCAACATGAAAAGCAATTCCTCATCCAACGGTTTGGCGAACCGGGCATTGACCACCATCGGATTCATTCCTTCCGCCATCAGCATGTCCGCAGCTTTTTGCGCGATAGGCACCATGTTCCCAAATGCCAAAATCGCCACATGCACTCCTGGACGCAAAATTTCTGCTTTACCGATCGGAAGAAGCTTGAACTCTCCATCTAACGGCACCCCTTCTCCGCTACCGCGCGGATAACGGACAGCAATCGGACCGCCATCATACATAAGCGCCGTGTACAGCATATGCTGCAATTCATTCTCGTCCTTCGGCATCATAATTGTCATATTAGGCAGGCTGCGCATATATGCGATATCAAATACACCCTGATGTGTTTCCCCGTCCGCGCCGACCAAACCAGCTCGGTCAATGGCAAACGTCACATTCAGGTTCTGGCGGCATACATCGTGCACAAGCTGATCGTACCCACGCTGCAAAAATGTAGAATATACAGCAAACACCGGCTTTAACCCCTGCGTCGCAATTCCCGCCGCCATCGTTGTCGCATGTTGCTCTGCAATTCCGACATCAAAAAAGCGTTCGGGATATTTCTGCGCAAAGTGATCAAGACCTGTACCGTTAGGCATCGCTGCTGTAATTGCTACGATGCGGGAATCTTTTTCGGCCAGTTTTTCAATTGTACGTGCGAAAATACTTGTGTAACTCGGCGGGCCTTCACTTTTCAACACTTCACCGCTCTCGATCTTATACATACCCACACCATGAAATGCGTATGAGTCGAGCTCAGCCGGGGCATATCCTTTCCCCTTCTTAGTAATAACATGAACGAGTACAGGGCCTTTTGTGTGAGACGCCTGACGCAAAGCTTCCATCAACGCAGGCAAATTATGCCCGTCCACCGGTCCCAGATATGTAAAGCCCAGCTCTTCAAAAAGAATGCCAGACACGACTACATATTTCAGACCATCTTTAAGCCGCTCGACCAGCTTGGCCATTTTGCCGCCAACTGCCGGTATTTTCTTCAGCAATTGTTCAATCTCTTCCTTAGCGCGTCTGTAATTATGGTTCGTGCGCAGCTTTCCTAAGTGGTTGTGCATCGCCCCGACGTTCGGCGCGATGGACATTTCGTTATCATTCAATATAACAGTAACATCTCTGCCTTCGTGCCCCATATGATTCATCGCTTCCAACGCCATGCCGCCGGTTAGCGCACCGTCACCGATAATCGCAATGACCTTGTGCTTCTCACCTTTTAAATCGCGGGCGATTGCCATGCCCATCGCCGCGGAAAGCGAAGTGCTACTATGACCCGTCTCCCAAACATCATGTTCGCTCTCACTCCGCTTTGGATAACCGCATAATCCTTTATATTGGCGCAGCGTATCGAACCTTTCCATACGCCCTGTCAGCATTTTATGCACGTAAGCCTGATGCCCTACATCCCAAATGAGTTTATCTTTCGGGCTGTCAAAAATATAATGAAGCGCAAGCGTTAGTTCTACTACGCCAAGGTTCGGCGCCAAGTGTCCCCCGGTCACTGATAAATTTTCGATGAGAAACGCGCGAATCTCTTCCGCCAGTTCAGTTAGTTGAGATATATTTAATTTTTTTAAGTCTTGCGGGGAATTGATTGTAGATAACAAGGAAAACCCTCGCTTTCAACGTTTCATTCTAATTTTTCCATACATAGCACACATATCATACCTATTTTTTTATAAACGAATCAACAACATGGTATCACAAACGAACGATAAACTCCAATCTAAAAAAAAGGCCGCAGGTATAAACCTGCGGTCTGCGGTTTTTCTTTAATAGTCCCGTTCAATGATAAAGGCAGCTAAGGCGCGTAAAATACTATTATCTTCAAGAGCAGCTTCCACGAGCGCCAAATTTGCCTCTTCGATCAATTGTTTCAGGAGCGAGCGCGATTTCTCCATTCCGATAAGCGCAGGGTATGTTGATTTTTTGCGCTTTTCGTCACTGCCTACAGGCTTGCCCATTTTCGTTTCATCGCCCGTCACATCAAGAATATCGTCCTGAATTTGAAACGCAAGTCCGATATTGTTCGCATAGCGGGTCAAAAGCGATAACTGTCTTTCCGAAGCCCCGGCAAGAATGGCACCCGCGCGCACGCAAAAGACAAGCAAATCGGCCGTTTTATGCTGATGAATATACCGGAGTTGCTCAGGCGTTAGCGGAATATCCTCACCTTCCATATCCGCACTCTGTCCACCCACCATACCTCTTGGGCCGGCGTAAGAAGCCAGCTCCCGTACAATGCGCAACACACGCCCTGATGGCGCACCCGCTTCTTCCGCACTGCACACCGTTTCAAAAGCGTACGTCAACAGCGCGTCGCCAGCGAGAATCGCTGTTGCCTCCCCATACACTTTATGGTTCGTCGGCTTTCCACGCCGAAAATCATCGTTGTCCATCGCAGGCAAATCATCATGAATCAAAGAGTATGTATGCACCATCTCCACGGCACAGGCGACCGGAATCCCTGCATCAATCGACTTACCGAACGCTTCGAGCGTCGCAAGCACCAGCACCGGACGCAGGCGCTTTCCTCCTGCAAGCAATGAATACGCCATCGCCTGACGCAGTGTTTCCGGAATCTCCGGCGTTTCGATCAAATCCGCCAGCCGTTTCCCGACAAGATCGGCTTTGGTTTTCATATAGTCATGTAGCAGCGCCTGGTTCACTCGCCGTCTCCCTCCAATCGAAACGGAACCGCAATTTGCTCCCCTTCCTGCTCCAGCAACATTTCGATTTTTTGCTCCACATCCTCCAATTTCCGGCTGCACAGACGGGAAAGCTCCATTCCTTCCTGAAACAACGCGATCGCTCTTTCAAGCGGCACCTCTCCTGCTTCTAACTGCTGCACAACGTTTTCCAATTGTTTCATCGCTTCCTCAAATGACATATCCGCCGCTTTCTTGCTCATGACAAATCCTCCTTATGCTTATCCTCTACCTTGCACTGCAGCACCCCGTCAGACAAACGAACGGCCACCTGTTCGCCTGTTGTTGCTTCATTCACACTCTTTATCAATCTTCTCCCGTCTTCTTTAAATACAAGGGAATACCCGCGCCGCATCACCTTGAGCGGGCTTAACGCGTCCAGCCTGGCCAGCTGACGGTCAAGACGCTGTGTCTGCTCGCGCAACAAAACCTGCATCACCCTTTGTAACCGCTGCCACTGGCTTTCCGCGCGTTCTCGGGCGCGCTTGGCCGCTGCAACCGGACTCCGGGAAAGCAGGCGGCTATGCATCTCCTTCCACTCAGCGCGCTTTTGCATTCCGTATTGTCTGACGGCTCGCACCAGCCGTTCCTGCAATCGGTCTAATTCCTGTTCACACTGCATTACGCGCCGGTCAGGCTGACGTAGTACATACGAATTCCGAACCCGTTCCAAGCGCTCACGAAAGCGGTCGACTTTATAGCGAAGCGATACAGCCATCCTTTCCTTAAGCGTTTCAAGCTGACGATGCAATTCCTGAAGATGCGGCACCGCAAGCTCTGCGGCAGCGGTCGGTGTAGCCGCCCGCACATCCGCCGCAAAATCGGCAATCGTAAAATCCGTCTCATGCCCCACTGCAGAAATAATCGGAATCTGTGAACGGAAAATGCTTCGGGCTACCGCTTCCTCGTTAAATGCCCATAACTCTTCGATGGAACCGCCACCGCGCCCAACAATCAGCACATCAATATCGTGCCTTTTATTCATTTCATCTATGGCGCGGCATATGGACGGTACCGCATGCTCTCCCTGCACTTCTACCGGATAAAGCAGCACGTGCGCCACCGGATAACGGCGCCGGATCGTCGTAATAATGTCACGCACCGCAGCACCCGTGGGGGAAGTAATGATGCCAACTTTCGTCGGATAAAGCGGAAGAGGCTTTTTGTGCTTCGCATCAAACATCCCTTCTGTTTCCAACTTTTGTTTCAATTGCTCATACGCCATATACAGGCTGCCAATGCCGTCCGGTTGCATTTCTTTGGCGTACAATTGGTATTGTCCATCCCTCTCATACACAGAAACAGAACCTCGGATAAGCACCCGGGTTCCGTTTTTAGGAACAAACTTAAGATACCGGTTGTACCCGGCAAACATAACTCCTTTGATTCTGCATTCTTCATCTTTCACTGTAAAATACATATGGCCACGGGAATGGTGGACAAAATTGGACAACTCTCCCCGCACCCATACATTTTGCAGCACTTCATCAAAATCAAACGTATCTTTAATGTAGCGTGTCAAATCTTTTACCGAAAAAATTTGCCGGGTATCCCCCACTGTTATCTTCCTTCCGTATCCTATTGCTTTTGCATGGTACGTGCAAGCTTCTTGGCCGCATCTACCGTGTTTTTCATCAGCATCGTAATCGTCATCGGCCCTACGCCACCTGGAACAGGTGTTAAGAAGCTTGCCACGTCCTTCACCGACTCGAAGTGAACGTCACCGACCAGTTTGCCAACCTCATTGCGATTCACACCCACATCAATAACGACTGCGCCGGGTTTCACATGCTCAGCACGAATGAGTTCCGCCCGGCCGACCGCGACGACGAGAATATCCGCCTGTCGCGTAATGGACGCGAGATCCTGCGTCCGTGAATGGGCGATCGTAACCGTTGCGTTTTCCTGCAATAATAACATAGCTACCGGTTTGCCGACAATATTGCTGCGGCCGATAACAACCGCATGCTTGCCTTCCATCTCGCGCCCGGAACGCTTAATCAATTCAATGATACCGTGTGGCGTACATGGAAGATAACACTCATCCCCAATCAGCATATTTCCTACGTTGACAGGTGTGAAGCCGTCCACGTCTTTCTCCGGACTGATGGCGTCAATGACCGCCTTTTCGGAAATATGTTTCGGCAACGGCAGTTGAACCAAAATCCCGTGAATGTTCGGGTTTTTGTTATATCCTTCGATCATTTTAAGCAATTCTTCTTGCGTTATGGAAGCTTCGCGGCGGATAACTTCCGAATAAATACCAATTTCCTGGCACGCCTTTTCTTTCCCTTTTACGTACGAATGGGATGCAGGATCGTCCCCGATTAAGATAACCGCAAGTCCCGGATGAATTCCCTGCTCTTTCAGTTGCGTAACTTCTTCTCTCAGCGCGGCGCGGATTTCCGCAGCCACTTCTTTGCCGCTGATAATCTGTGCTGACATTTTGCAAATCCTCCCGTCCAATTAGAAATGAGACAAAAGCTCAGCTTTTTGCTCTCTTCCTAAAGTGTAACGAATTGGGAGAAAGAAAGCAAAGGAAATTACGAAATATTCATCTAAAATTTAAAAAAATGTTCGTTTTTATTATGTAACTTCCATTTCGCCAGGCCGATCCGGGCTACGCCGAACGCGTTGTCCCCCGCGTACGCCGGATCGGCAAAATAAAGACGCGCCTTTATCGCTGGGTGTTCAAGCCGCTTGGTAAGGCGATTACGGATGTATGCATTTGCTGAAACTCCCCCGACAATCAAAATATCTTTCGGGTATCCGTCTTCCACCGCCTTGCGTAACACTTTTTCAAGCGTAATCGCCACGCACTTCTCCGCCGCGCGAGCGATATGGGATGCAGGCACCCCCTGCCGAACCGCGCGCATAAGCGCCGCCTCAGGCCCCGAAAAGCTAAACGTATAGCCGGTTACCGAAGACGGAACAAAAAAGCCCTCCCCTTCTGCTTCTTGCGCCATTTCTTCCAAGTATGGCCCTGCTGGAAATGGAAGGCCAAGCGCCACGCCAATCCGGTCGATCAACTGTCCCGCATGCAAATCTTGTGTGCCGCCGATGCATTCAATGTCATATCCTCCTGGAAGACGGGTACAACTTAGCACTTCGCTCGTCCCCCCCGACAGATGCACAGCAAGAAACTTTTCAGCGGAAATCGGCTCTGCCAGCGTATATTCTCCTGCTGCGATATGTCCTTCCTGGTGCGAAGTATAATACAATGGAACATGATAAAAGTGTGCCATCATCTCCGCCGCCATCTGGCCAGCCAGAAATACCGGCATATAGCTGCCTTCCACCGGACGGGGGGAACGGCTGACAGCAATCGCCACCACCCGGCACCCTTCCGTATTCATCCTGCGAGCCAATTCCGGCAAACGCTTCACATGCTGGAACAGCGCCTCTGACTGTTTAAGCCCCCTCTCTCCTGCTTCCACGGACAGCAGTTCTTTTTGCTCGGCGACAATCCGGCCTTGCATATCTACAAGACAAAGCGACGTACGATAGTTGCTCGTATCCACTCCAAGCACAACATCCATCAGCTACAACCCTTTTTGCTCGCTTCTTTCCAAGTCTTTCACTAGGCTGGACAGCACGCCGTTGATAAACTTCGGAGAGTCATCCGTTCCGTATCGTTTGGCTAATTCAATCGCCTCATTCAATGTTACCTTTATTGGGATGTCATCGCGGTACATCATTTCGTAACCGGCGAGGCGCAAAATCGCGCGATCCACGTTTGCCAAGCGTCCAATGGTCCATCCGCGCAAATACTGGCTAATTTTCCAATCGATTTCAGCCTGATGGGCTATGGTGCCTTCTACCAGATCAGTTAGAAAGTCAATGTTTCGCTCCTTCTGTTCGGCTTGTCCCTCGTCTTCCTCAAGCAAATTTTCTAGTACCTGTTTTGGTTCTGCCTGTGTCATATCAACTGAGAACAATACTTGTACCGCTTTTTCGCGGGATGTGCGTCGATTCATCTGTTACCACCTTTTAAATAAGTATTAAAAAAGCTGTAAGAGCGATTATACACCCAGTCAAAGTTATATAGCATATGTTTGCCTGCATGACAAATAACCATTCTCTGAGTGTATCAAATCCTTACTATGTTGGAAATACCTTGGTGTTCTTTTTTCATGGCATCAAAAAGCGCCAAATCCCGCACATACGAAATTTGACGCTTTTTTCTGTAATCTATAAGCTTGAAACTTAACTTCGTCCGGAGGGCATGGCTAACGCTTCGTAAACCTTCCCGGAAGAATGCGATCAAGCACTTCGCCTATATCTTCTTCATTGTCAAATTTGCGGCCAAAATAAAAGCCCGTTGCCACAAATACAGCGAATATAAGCGTCTTGAAAAAACCTACCCATAAAAACAGCAGTCCGAAAATAAACCCTGCTGCCAAGCCAAACACTTTTCCCCGGTTTTCGAGAATAAACTGCCAGAACATAGGCTCCCCTCTATTCTACGCGTCGAACGCGCGCTCCGCTCCCGGGCTGCGCCACTTCAGACACAAGCACCGTCACCTTGGAAATTCCGAGGCCGGCGATTGTTTCCACGCGCTCTTTAATGGTTTGCTGCACTTGTTCTACAAGGCCGGGAATTGGTGTTTCCCCATCCACCGCTACTTTGACATGAATGGAAGTCCGATTTTCTTCGGCGCGAACATGCGCCTTCAAATCGCGGATGCCCCGTATATGACGCGCCGCATTCATAGCAATGCTTTCAATCGTATCTAGCGTAATCTGCACGTCCCCGTATTCTGTTGGGTTGTGCACGGAAGCAGGTGTTCGCGCTCGACCCTCACCGCGCACGCTCGTGAACAGAAATTTCAAGCTGATTAAAAGGAAGATAGCTGCCGCGGCGAAATAGGCAAGCCCCACTTCGGACGAAGAATAAATTTCATTAATTGTGTCTGTGATATAATCAGACGAAATGAGATTCAGGCCCGCCGCCATGACAAACAACGAAATGACAACAAGCGCAAGACTGTATAACGTCAAAATAAAACGGTCAAATAAATTCACAGGCGCCCTCCTAGCAACGAAATCTTACACAAAATCCGCCTATCGAACTCGGTGAACTTCTTCGGTGCCAGGTGCTTTTTTCTCTTTCTCCTGCTTTAGCTGAACATCGACAATATGCACATTTACCTGCGTGACCACAAGACCCGTCATATTCTGAATGGACTCGCGCACATTTTCTTGTACTTTGTATGCCACATCCGGAATCTGCTGTCCGTATTCTACAATGATATAAAGATCAATGGTTGCCTCTTTTTCTTTAATGTCAACCCGTACTCCACGGCTGCTCTTGCGCCCCAGACGTTCAACAAAGTCGCTAACGATACCGCTGCTCAATCCCGCGACTCCAGGCACTTCAGCGCTTGCCATGTGGGCAATGACCTCAATAACTTCAGGCGCGATTTCGATTTTCCCTAACTCCAATTGTGAAAATTCGATACCAGTATCCAAAAATAACACCTCCTCCAAAGTGCGCTTCTTTGCTTATTATAGCAAACGTATACCAAAGAATACAATTTGCGCCTTTTGAAGAAGGTATCGGATCTAGTCATTATTCTTTGATTTTTAGGTCGTATGTCTCCAGAAATTTTGTATTAAAGTTCCCTTCCACGAACATTTCATGCTCAAGCAGCTTAAGATGGAACGGTACGGTTGTATGCACACCTTCGATCACCATCTCGGACAATGCCCGCTTCATGCGCTGAATCGCATCGTTTCTATCTTTGCCCCAGGTGATAATTTTTGCCACCATCGAATCATAAAATGGCGTAATCTGATATCCTTGATACACTGCGCTGTCCACGCGTACGCCAAAACCGCCCGGCGGCAAATAAAACTTGATAGTTCCCGGAGAAGGCATAAATTTCTTGGCAGGATTTTCTGCGTTAATACGGCATTCTATTGCCCAACCGTTAATTTTAACATCTTCCTGTTTGAAAGACAGAGGGTATCCCGCGGCCACCATAATCTGCTCTTTAATCAGATCAATACCGGTAATAAGCTCTGTTACCGGATGTTCTACCTGAATGCGCGTATTCATTTCCATGAAGTAGAATCGACCATCTTTGTCCAGCAGAAACTCGACTGTGCCGGCACCATGGTAATTGACAGCTTTCGCTGCCGCTACCGCTGCGCTTCCCATCTGTTGGCGCGTTTCTTCGTCCAATGCCGGGGATGGCGCCTCTTCAACAAGTTTTTGGTGACGGCGCTGAATAGAGCAATCACGCTCCCCTAAATGGCATACATTTCCATGTTTATCCGCCATAATCTGAATCTCGATATGGCGTGTATCTTCTAAATATTTTTCAAGATATACGCCCGGATTTCCGAACGCACTTTTTGCTTCCTGTTGTGCCTGGCGAACGGACGCGATCAATTCTTCTTTGGAACGTGCCACGCGCATGCCTTTTCCTCCGCCACCTGCCGTCGCCTTAATAATCACCGGATAGCCGGCCTCCTCAGCGACGCGAACCGCCTCCTCGATATCTTCAATTAACCCGTCAGAACCTGGAACAATCGGAACGCCGGCGTTTTTCATCGTCTCACGCGCAACGTTTTTGTCTCCCATCTTTACAATCGCCTGCGGATCAGGGCCGATAAACGTAATATTGCATGCGGCACAAATTTCAGCAAAATCCGCGTTTTCCGCAAGAAACCCATAGCCAGGATGAATTGCGTCTACGCCAGCTTTCGTCGCAACGCTCATTAAATTCGTCATATTTAAATAACTGTCTTTAGACGCGGTCGGTCCTATGCAATACGCTTCATCAGCCAAACGCACATGCAGCGCATCTTTATCCGCCGTTGAATATACGGCAACCGTCTGAATTCCCAATTCATGACAGGCTCGAATGACACGGACAGCAATCTCTCCACGGTTTGCGATCAAAACTTTCTTAAACATGGAAGCCCTCCTTTATTCCGGCTTCACGAGGAAGAGAGGTTGTCCATATTCTACAAGCTGACCGTCCTCTACCAACACTTTCACGATTTCGCCCGTCACTTCAGCTTCAATCTCGTTGAACAATTTCATTGCTTCCACGATACATACGATCGTATCATTTTTTACTTTGTCGCCTACCTGCACATACGGAGACGCACCCGGCTCCGGCGCTTTGTAGAACGTACCTACCATCGGCGATGTGATTTTGTGCAAACCAGTATCATCAACTGGTTCTGCCGCGACCGGAGCTGTCTGAGAAGCTGGCGCTGGAGCCTCCTCGGTTTTCGGGGCCGGAACAGGAGGAACAGCTTGCGGCGCTGGAGCTGGTACTTCCTGAGGTGCAGGAACGGCTTGTGGCGCCGATTCGACCGCTACATAGGAAACGCTTGCAGAACCACCTTTCTTAATAACAACTTTCATTCCGTCCTCTTCCACTTTAAATTCGGTGATAGAGGACTGATCCACCAGTTTGATGATTTCTCTAATTTCATGAATTTTGAACATAATTTGTCCACTCCTAACTTAATATATGCTCTATGTATGTAAAAACGCTATCATGTATTATATCACAAAGCAATCCTCTTGTTACCATTTTACTGAATTATTTATCAATTTTTGTGTGTTTTTCTCCGGATCATTCTCTTGGCAAAACTACCTGCGCGCAAAACGCCAGGCGGCTCCTTCCCATTACGTTGGACATTTCCTAAGGAGCGCAGGCCTGGCTTTCTGCGCGCTCGTATTTTACCCTATGGCTTGTAACTAACCACAATATTGTTTCCTGGCACCTTCATATGTTGCTTTACAACATTAATAATTTCGACTACTTTGTCCTTTTTCAATGTTTCAGCTTGCACAACAACACGAACCATGTCGTCTTTAGCGATAACAACGACGTCTTTAAAGCTGCCGAGAGACTTCACAAGCTCTTCTACCTGAGTCTGATTATCCTTGAGCGCGGCTAACTCTTCTAATTTTTTCTTCGCCTCAGCAATGGCTTTCGGGTTCGCGTCGCCGTTCGTCATCACTTCCATAAACCGACCCATCTCCTGTTCCTGCTGAGCATCGCGCTGCATTTTATATCCGATGAAATAGTCATCCGAAGGTGTAGTGACCGGCATACCTTCCGGCTTGGGCGCCACTTGTTTCGTCTCTACACTTACCCCTTTCATATCTGTCTTAACATCGGTCGCCAGCGAAGATTGAGGCACCTTGGATGTATCGCTCATGTTGCCGGTCGCCACCTGAACCTGCCCGGAAGAACCCTGCACCAGATAATAAGCAGATAACACGACAAGAACGGCAAGCATTGACAGTAACCATACCGTTTGTTTTTTCAACACCATGCTTCAGCCTCCTTAAGCTTTTTTTGGTAAAATAGAGATTTTATAGGAAGGAACAGCAAGAACTTTTTGTACCGCCTCCATAATCCATGCCTTTACCTGTAGATTTTCCGCTCCGGCGGCAACGATAACGACGCCGCGCACTTTCGGTTTTACCGTTTTCGTAACGATCGGCTGTTCGCCGGCATCATCCTTCATTGTTACGACTTGCTCCTGGGTCGATTCATTGTTGATATCGCGAGTAGCACCTTTGTCAGCTTCTCTTGTCGTTTGTGTCTGGCTATTCCGATTTTTCTCTACGACGATTTCCTCTGTTGATTCCAAATTGACCATCACAGATACTTCTCCAACGCCGGTAATGTTCTGCAATACTTCTTTGAGCTTCTTCTCATACATCTCTTCGTATTCACCCATCGTGTATGATTCACGCTTTTGCTGTATGAACGCTGGTGCCTCTTGCTGTGCCGGCGGAGAATCATGATTCGTCTTCTGTTTATCAAGCTCCAGAAATGAACTGGACAGCAGGAATGCAACGCCTAATGCGCCTGCAACTACAAGCCACTGCAACGTACCCAGCTTTCCTTTTCCGTCTTTGCTCACTTTATCCCTCCTCTCCGGTGTTTCGCCAGGTTACGAGCACCGTGCTTTCAGGAACATTCCACGCATTTGAAATCGTGGTCGTAATGCTTTTTTCCATATGCGATTGTTCAGTGGTTGCAGCAACCGGTTTATCATTTGTGGAAGAGTTCGGCTTAGCCCCTAGCGAGATATCGATTTTTACAGGCTTCATCGGCTCGATACCAAGCCCTTGTTCCTGTGTACCCGTTTCCCTGGGCTTATCCAACGCTACGATGATAGAGATGCGTTCGATTGGCTGCTTTGCTTTTTGTCCGTCTGGATGCACATGCACATCCACCGTTTCTACCTTCACTCCGTGCTGGGCCTCAATCTGCTTTTTGATGAGTGCGCCGATCTGTTGCTCTACATAACGATTCGCCTGTTCATCATTGTCTGCTGCTAATCTTTTGGCCAACGCTTCGATTCTGGCAAAGTCGGGCGCTCCTTTCCCGGCTTCCCCTGCGGTAAACGACAGTTGTGTCAGCGAAATATCCTTATGAAATAAGTCAAGAATAGGCGACAGCAAAGCTAGCAAGATAATTAGACCCATTGCTAATTTTACGTACTTGCTGTACGCGCTGCTTGGAAGAAGCAAATCAAGAAACGTAGCCAAAAGCACAAGAAGAATGAGTTTTTTCAGCCAAAGAACAAGCATCGCCATCATCTGTGTTTCCCCCTTACCGCATCATAACCGAAACGTTAGCCGCCGAAATTATGATCATGATCGCCAGAAAAAACATTAGGCTGACCGTCGCCAACGCTCCGAAGATGTAAAGCAAGTTCTTTCCGATGATGCCAAGGCAAGATAACACCGGACTGTTGCCAAGCGGCTGCATCACCGCCGAAGATAAGTGATAAATGAGAGCAAGCATTAAAATTTTTAAGCTTGGAAACGCGACAAGGAAAAGCAGAATAAGCACGCCGGCTATCCCCACCGTATTTTTGACGAGCAGCGATGCGCCCACTACGGTATCCGCCGCATCCGCAAACACCCGGCCAACTACCGGAATAAAATTTCCAGCAACATATTTGGCGGTGCGAATGGCGATCCCATCAGCAACCGCCGCCGTCGCACCCTGCAATGAAAGCACGGCGAGAAAAATCGTCAGAAAACTTCCCATCACCCCCAGGCTCACCGTCCGCAACAACTGCGCAAGCTTCGTCAATTGATACTTGACGGAAAACGAGCTTACAATGCTTAAAATCGCCGAAAGAAACAGAAGTGGAAACACAATAGTGGAAATAAGCGTGCCGCTTGTATTCACCAAAAATACAACCATCGGATGGAATAAAGCCGCCGAAGTGATCCCTCCTGTCGATGCCAGAAGCACAAGTACAAGCGGCATAAGCGCCAGCATGAATCCTACCATATCTTGGATGGCGCCCTGAGCAAAATCAACCGCCACCCGGAAGCTATTGACTGCAAGAATGATTAGTACCATATAGGAAATCGCGTACGCGACCATGCTGACTGTATTTTTTTCAAATGCGGTTTGCAACGTTTCCAACACCATCGCGAACACGGTAATAATGAGAATAGCCCCAAGCAGCTTGCCGTTGATCAGCAATTCATGAAACAAAAATGCCCCAAATCCTTTCATCACTTCGGTAAAACTAAATCCTTTCTCTCCTGTCACCATTTCAAACAGGCTCCGGCCGTCGCTTTCTGGCAGATATCCGCCGTATTTTTCGAGCACCTTTTGCCAGAATGCCTCAATTTCTTTCGTGTCGAGCCGCTCCAGCTGACTTTGGACAATCGTGTCCTGCGGCGACGATACCGGGGACGTGGCTTCCGCCGCGTGTACGGGTCGCCACAAAAGCAACGAAAACAGCAGCAATGCCATGTAAAAACCAAACCGCGACCGTTTCTGTTTCATTCTTTCTCACAACCTTTTTATGACGGAAGTAGCTGGACAATCGTTTCGACAATGACGGAAAGAATCGGAATCGCCAGCACCATAATCAGAATTTTGCCGGCCAATTCAATTTTCGATGCGATCGCGCCCTGGCCAGCATCCCTCGTAACCTGCGCTCCGAATTCAGCGATATAAGCAATGCCGATAATTTTTAGAATCGTATCCAGATAAACAATGTTTACATGAGCCTGCATCGCGATCCCTTCCAGCACCCGGATAACATCAGAAATTTTGCCGATAAGAAACAGAAAAATAACAACCCCGGTAAATGTTGCAAGAATAAACGAAAACATCGGCTTCTGTTCCTTAACCACAAGGCTCAAAATGGTGGCGACAATTCCCAGCCCGACAATCTGGATAATATCCATGCGATCGTCCCCTTACTGGAATAAGAAAACTCGTTTAATTTCCTGAAACAGATCGTTAATAAATGAAGCTACCATAAATAATACGACAATGAACCCGATCAGCGTGACCCATTGCGCCCAATCATCCTTGCCTGACTGTTTCAGCACGGTATGAATCATAGCGATGATAATTCCGATGCCGGCAATCTGAAAAATGGCGTTTACGTCATATGCCATGTCCTCCACCTCTCAATAGAGTAAAATGACGATCAAAATCCCACTCAACACCCCCAAGCTCCGGCACATTTTTTCGTAGCGCCTCTGATTATCCCGGGCGTTCATTTCTTCATGTTCCAGATTGGCGAGCGCAAGTTTAAGATGTTTCTGCTGATCCTCACGATCGCTCTGACCAAGAACGGAGCCAAGCTGCAACAAAATCTCTTTCTCCGGTTCCTTCATGGCTGTATCTCTCCATACATACTGCACGGCTTGGTGCCAGCACTCACTCGCCGCTAAATCCGGCTCTTCCGCACTCAATTCCGCCGCGCGCGCGAACAAGCGGGCGACATCTCCCGTCAAGCGGCGCGAAATGGAAGCAAGCGCCTCCAGCAACGGACGAGAGCCGTACACGATCTCGGTCTCCAACAATGTTAGTCCGGCACGCAGCTGGCGAATTTGCAACGGGCGGTGGGCCAAATAGCTCCCCAGTTGCATACCAATAAACGTCCCGGCGAAAATAACAAGCGAAGCGCCAATCAGTTTAAGCATTTTTCTCACCTCCGGCACTCGGTGAAATGCTCATTATACACACCTGCTACCGTTCCCACTTTCGGACGTCGGGAAAGCACAAGATAACGCTGAAAGACGCCCGCTTGCAAAATCCGAGAAAGCGTAGGACGCCGCATAATATCTTTTAAATCGCGACCATGCACGCTGGCGATGACCGTAATCCCGGCATGTATCGCCTCCTCAAGCGCGTATCCATCTTCTGGACGCCCGATTTCGTCTGTAATCAACACTTCAGGCGACATCGAACGAATCATCATCATCATGCCTTCCGCCTTCGGACAAGCATCCAGTACATCCGTGCGCGGGCCGACGTCTTTTTGTGGTACACCAGCCACACACCCGGCAATTTCGGAACGTTCGTCCACAATGGACACCTTTTTTCCAGCCATTTCTTTTGAGCCATAGCTTATCTGTCGGGCCAAATCGCGAAGTAAGGTTGTCTTGCCGCACTGGGGCGGGGAAATAACGAGCGTGTTTTTTAACTGTCCCCCTTCTACCAGAAGCGGCAGCACACCATCCGCCACCCCTCTTTTTTCACGGGCAAACCGGATGTTAAAGCTGGTAACGTCCCGAATAAGTTTCACTCTCCCGTTTTCCAGCACCACTTTTCCAGATAGCCCTACCCTGTGTCCACCCTGGACGGTGATATAGCCGCGCCGCATTTCTTCCTCCATCATGTAAACTGAATGATGACTCAATCTGCTTAACAGTTGCATACCCTCTTCTTTCGTAAACGTTAGCGCTTCCTCGGCCCGTCTTGTGCCTCCTCCCTGCCCGCTTATAAACCAGGAGGCACCTCCCCCCACATATTCAATGGGGCGGCCTACGCGCAGCCGAATCTCTTCCATTTGTTCTATGTCCTGCCACGAAAGATTCTTAAGCTTTACACGCAAGCTGTCGGGCAACATGCGAAGAACCTCTTCCATCACCTGACTCTCCCCTTTGTCCTATCTACTTATCACATTCATATGGGAAGCCTGGACACTTTATGCCTAAGAAGATAGAGTTGGAAATGAAATGAAGGACAAATAAGAGTACCTGCGCCCTGTTTCGGGCACACTATGCATGCTTGCAGAAAAGGGAGGTGTTTACACATGCCTCATCTCAATATCCAAAACGTACCGCTCTATTACGAAGAAGAAGGAAGGGGATTTCCCGTGGTCTTCCTCCACGGAATGGGTCTTTCCCACGCGAATTGGCGCGGGCAAATTCAGCATTTCTCCAAAAAGTTCCGCGTTATCACATACGATATGCGCGGTCATGGACGCAGCGGGATTTCGCACAGGCAAGCGCCAGAAACGTATCTTGAGGTGTTAAGCCGTGATTTGCAGCTGATGCTCGAACATTTAGGCATCCAAAAAGCCCATTTCGTCGCATATTCAACTGGAACCCTGGTGCTGCTTCACTTTTTGCGCGATTTTAGCCATATGTGCGAACGTGCTGTCCTAACCGGAGCCTTTCCATGCTTAAGCGATGCCTATATGTATACGAAAGTTGGAGCCTCCTACTTACTTACACTGCTTCACGCTTCTCGATACGAAGCGCGCAAAGTGGCTCAGGCTAACGGAGCAACCAGCCGACAAGTTGATCTATTCATGAATGAAGCATTAAAAGCGCGTCGTTCGGAAATGCTTGTGCTTTTACGCGCGCTCGTTACATGTAATCTGACTTCGTTTCTGCCAAAGGTAAACATTCCGACATTATTGATTTACGGGGGGAATGAATGGTACATGAGGAAATATCGGCATATGATGCTTACTTCATTACCCCAAGCCGAGGTCTGCCTTATCCCCAAGACATCGCACGCTTGCCCGACAAAAGCGTGTCAAGTATTCAACATGCTTGTGGAAGATTTTCTGACTGGAGAGGGAATGCAATGCGGAAAAACCGTGGAGTAGAATTGCCAGCTCAAAATACGCGGAATACCGCACCGCCCGGTAGGGTGCTGTTCGCTTTAAGCCTTGTACCGCTTATTATGGTACTCGGTAATTCTATGCTCATTCCCGTATTGCCCGCCATAGCAAACGAGTATGACTTAAGCGCTCTGGAAAGCGGCTTGTTAATCACGCTGTTTTCTGTGCCAGCCGGCATGATCATTCCACTGGCAGGCCTTTTATCCGATCGGATAGGAAGAAAAAAAATTATTCTTACGGCACTGGCGCTTTATGGCACGGGCGGCCTTATTGCCGGAGGTTCGGCGCTATTTTTTGCCGAGCCATATCCCTGGATTATAGCCGGGCGTATCATCCAAGGAATTGGCGCAGCGGGAACGGCCCCCATTGCCATGGCGCTTATCGGCGATTTGTATCCGCCCGAACATCGCGGCCGAGCGTTCGGCATTATCGAATCAGCGAATGGGCTCGGAAAAGTACTAAGTCCAATTCTCGGTTCGCTTCTGGCACTTATCGCCTGGTATATGATTTTCTTCGCATTTCCATTCATGATTGCACCTGTGCTCTGGGCGATCGCGCGCTGGGTCGATGAAAAAAAACCGGAGGCCCAGCCTTCGCCTGCACAATATAAACAAGACATACTGCGCATTTTTCAAAAACAGGGCCGCTGGCTTACTCTGAGTTTTTTGCTTGGGGCTGGCCACATGTTTTTTCTGTTCGGAGCTCTATTCTTTCTCGCAGAAATGCTTGATACACGCACAACTTTCTCCGGCATCGTGCGCGGCCTGTATCTTGCGCTTCCGCTTCTTTCGCTGACTCTCGTTTCCGCCTGGGCCGGAAACGCGATCGAACGCCATCCATCCACCATTAAAATGTTCCTTATTTTAGGTACCTGTCTTTTAGGAAGCGTCTGCCTCCTGCTCCCGTTTATCGGGCAGCCATTTGTCGTAATCGCTTTGCTGTTTGTTTCCAGCATCGGCAGCGGATTGGTTTTACCTTCGCTCAATATCCTTATTACCTCCGCCGTCGGCAAGGCGGAGCGGGGTATTGTTACTTCGCTCTACAGCAGCGTACGCTTTCTTGGAATCGCGGCAGGTCCCGCGGCATTCGGCGCTTTACCTAGCCACCCGCTTTTACTGTTCTGGGGAACGGGAGGGGCCTGTTTTTTGCTTGCGCTGTTCGCAGCAAGACTGCTCCGCCGCCCGAGAAAAATCCAAAGCAAGCGAGGCCACTCCCGTCTGATTTTGCATACTTTGCCACAGGCTTCAGAAGATCCAGCATAAAAGAAAGAGCACCAGTACAATAGAATGCTGCCCAAAAGCAAAAGCCCACCGTTATAAACAGTGGGCTTTCTCTATGTTTCCGCTTACGCGCGGGATACGTATTCTCCTGTGCGGGTATCGATAACCAGTTTGTCTCCTACGTTTACGAAGAACGGAACTTGTACCACAAGACCGGTTTGCATGGTAGCCGGTTTCGTACCCCCTGACGCTGTATCGCCTTTAATGCCCGGTTCCGTGTCCACAACTTCCAGTTCCACCGTATTCGGCACTTGCACACCGAGGATTTCACCTTCGAACATGACGATATTCACGATCATGTTTTCCAGCAAAAACTTCAGCTCATGCTCGATTTGGCTCGTTGGCAGACTGATTTGATCATATGTTTGCATATCCATAAATACGTGCTCATCGCCGGAAGCGTACAGATATTGCATTTCTTTCGTTTCGATTCTCGCCTTCGCTACTTTTTCGCCAGCGCGAAACGTCATTTCCTTAATGGAACCATTGCGCAGGTTGCGCAGCTTCGTGCGGACGAACGCAGCCCCTTTACCAGGTTTTACGTGTTGGAATTCAATAACAGAATAAATCGCTCCGTCATGCTCGATGGTGATGCCCGGGCGCAAGTCGTTTACTGAAATCATGCATAAACCTCCTACAAGCCAGTTATTTCTTGTTTCCTAACTTTCAAATTATAACACAATCCCCCTACTGGATAACAAGCAGTTCCTTCGGAGATTTTGTAAGAATCTCGCAGCCGTCCCCGGTAATGAGCACATCATCTTCGATACGGACACCACCCATGCCCTCTAAATAAATGCCTGGTTCGATCGTTACAACCATCCCGGGTGCAAGCGGCCGATCTCCGCGCGCCGAAAGAGTCGGTCCTTCGTGCACTTCCAAACCAAGACCGTGACCGGTACTGTGACCAAACATCGAGCCATATCCCGCCGCGGCGATAATATCACGCGTCAGCGCATCCGCTTCCTTGCCGGTCATGCCAGGCCTAATATTCTGTACGCCGTTCAGTTGGGCGCGCAAAACAATGTCATAAATTTCCCGCATTTTCTTTCCCGGCTCCCCCACGGCAATGGTGCGGGTAATATCGGAACAGTATCCTTTGTAGTACGCCCCGAAGTCAAGCGTTACCATGTCACCGTCCTCGATCACTTTATCAGAAGCGACTCCGTGCGGCAACGCAGAGCGGATGCCGGAGGCAACAATAATGTCAAATGATGAACCGGAAGCGCCGAGGGAACGCATATAAAATTCCAGCTCATTTGCTACCTCAAGTTCCTTCATACCGGGCCTTATATATGTGAGAATATGCGAAAACGCTTTATCGGCAATTTCTGCTGCTTCTTTAATAATCTGCACTTCTTCCGGCGTTTTCATGAGTCTCGCTTCTTCTACAATCCCGGCGACAGGCACCAGTTCAATATCCCCGGCCCACTCTTCCAAGCGCTGAAAAAGAGCATATGTGAGATGATGTTTCTCGAAGCCAAGCCTTCTTACGCCGTGATGCTTCGCCCGATTGACTGCCATATCCAACATATCCGCTTGATGGCGCACAATTTCAAAGAAAGGGGCCTGTTTCGTCGCCTGTTCCACATAACGAAAGTCAGTAATTAAATCGGCAGCTTCCATTGTCAGAAGACAGCAGCCGGAAGAGCCGGTAAAGCCGGACACATACCGACGGTTGTATCCGTTTGTGATCAACATTCCATCCAGCTCCTGCTCCTGCATGCCGGAACGAATCATTTGTAACCTTGTTTCCATTTTTATCATCTCCGGTTTAGATGGTTTAGATGGTGTACCAAGCCTTCAAGTGCCAGCTCATATCCATACGTGCCAAGACCGCTAATTTGCCCGACGGCAATAGGCGCGATTACCGATTCTTTACGAAACGCTTCGCGCGCGTGAATATTCGAAATATGAATCTCAACAAAAGGGATATTCACACTTGCAAGCGCATCCCGAATCGCATAACTATAATGAGTAAAAGCCCCTGGATTTATAATGATACCGTCACACAATTCGTGCGCCTGGTGAATCCGGTCGATAATCGCTCCCTCATGGTTCGATTGAAAGCATTCAATCGTGACACCAAGCTCGTGGGCGCGCCGCTTGATGCGTGCTTCCACGTCTTCCAATGTTTCGTATCCGTAAATGCCCGGTTCGCGCCGCCCAAGCATATTTAGATTAGGCCCGTTGATGACAAGAATCGCCGCCATATCTTCACCTGCTTTCCTCTACTATCCTTGACATTCATTGTTTTGCTTATTGTAACACACATCATTATTTTCTGAATAACAAAAGCACCTCCCTTTTCATGCAGCGGGAGATGCCACAATGAGTTAATACATTGCTTTCTTCTATTTCTGTTCGGATAAATAGGTAGCTACCGCTTCCAGCTCCTGTTCGTCCTTAATCAAACCGGGTGGCATTCCACCACGTCCCTCTTTGATGATTTGCTTAATTTCATCCTTGGACAGTCTGCTTCCTACATTGTTAAGGGCAGGACCTGAAGCTCCTTGTAAGTTTTGGCCATGACATGAAGTACAGTTTTTCTGCTGAATAATTTTTTGCACGTCCGCTCCTCCGCCGCTTGTTGCGGTGGATTGACTTTGTTTCTGATCAGCTGGGGCTTCTGTCGCTTTATCCCCGCCTCCACAAGCGGACAAACTTACCGCCAATGCCATCAGCAAACTGAAAGTTGTAAATTTTTTCATATTTAATTCACCTCCCCTCATTCATTGTACCTATGCCTTATCACATATTTCAATACTTTCCATGCGTTCCGGAAGCATTCCCCCGTTTTTTCCGCTAGAAACCACCAAATAAATCCGGTAAAATATAGGATAAGGAAGGTGTTTAATTTGTCAAAACAAACAGTACCAGCATACGGCGGGCAAGCCGTCGTAGAAGGTGTGATGTTCAGCGGAAGACGCTATACTGTAACCGCGATTCGCCGTAAAGACAACACAATTGAATATTATGAGGAATTGAAGCATGAGAAGCCTTGGGTCAAGAAGCTGCAGAAAGTTCCATTTATCCGAGGGATTGTCGCCCTTATTTTGGCCAGTGCCAACGGTTCTAAACACCTGAACTTCTCTACTGAACGCTATGACATGGTGCCGGGCGAAGAGGAGAAAAGCGAATCGGCTTCCTCAAAATTGGCGATGATCCTTGGCGTGGCCGTCATCGGTGTACTTTCCTTCTTATTCGGAAAACTTATCTTCACCATTGTTCCGGCTATTCTCGCCGACGTACTGTTCCAAAAAATAACGAACAATGTTTTGCAGAACATAATCGAAGGCACCATTAAGATCGTCCTTCTTCTCACATATATTCTTGTGATCGCAAGAACCCCCATGATTAAAAGACTTTTTCAGTATCATGGTGCAGAACATAAAGTGATTAATGCATACGAAGCTGGGGTAGACTTAACAGTAAAGAACGTTCAACAATTTTCCACGCTACACTATCGGTGTGGCAGCAGTTTTATTATGTTTACGATTCTTGTCGGCGTGGTCATTTATTCGTTTTTTCACTATGATTCTCTCTGGGAAAGAATCTACCAGCGCATTCTTCTCCTGCCTGTTGTCATTGGCGTTTCCTACGAAACACTCCAAGTCACCAACAAGTTGCGCGACATTCCCGTTTTACACATGCTCGGCTATCCAGGGTTATGGCTCCAGAAGCTAACAACACGCGAACCGGATGATAAACAGGTAGAAGTAGCCATTGCCTCATTTATGCGCATGCGCGAACTGGACGAAGCAAGCAATCCCTCCACGACGACAGTCTCGATTAGCTAGCTTTCTAACATATCGTAATCCAATACGAAATGAGGTGTTAGGGTGTCGCGGAAGTCTCAGATCTTCACAGTTGTGTTGCTTGCCCTTGTCGGAGTCGGATTGGCCACTCAGCTTTACAACAATCCTTGGGGTCTGTTCAAGTCCATTCTCGTTTTCGCGGTAATCGCCGGAGTGATGTATTTTCTGGTAAACCGTCTGCTCCTCTCGCGCGGGACAGGGTTCACGGGGGCTCCAACGGATAAGGGATACCAGAAAGCGCTGCGCCAACAAAAACGACGCAATAAGTTAAAACAACCAGGACAGCATGCTTCAGTTTCTATGCCCTCCCCTTTAAAACTTCGGAAAATGAGCCGCCTTAAGCCTTCTCTGCGTCGAGATAATCCTTTCCGGGTCATCGAAGGAAAAAAAAACAAACAGAAAACGAATAAAAAAACCAAAACCTCTTGAGCAAGCTCAAGAGGTTTTTCTTTTGATGCGCAAAGACGGCAGGCGAACCATGAATTGCTTCGCCGCTTGTTTCCCCGATTGGTAGAGCCATTCCCGCTCTTGTTCGGTTAAATCAAATTTGACCGCCGATATACCTTCGGTCGGAATAAAAACGGTACGCGCGGCGTGTTGCTTCTCCACATAGCGCTGGTCGTGCGCCTGCATCATCGTCCGGAGCATGGCGTGCATGTATTCAGGCAACCCATTAATTTTATACGACTTCACCTCGTAACTGGCCGAGAGACGAAATCCGATCGTCGGATAAGCGGACTGGCTGTTTTCTTCAAACAGCCAGAGCGGGAATCGGCTTAAAATCCCCCCGTCCACCACATAGATCGACACACTCTTATTTCTGACAATAACCGGCTCAAAATAAAAAGGAATGCTTGCGCTCATGCGTACAGCGAGCGCCACCGGAAGCGAACAAGGATCAAGCCCGATTTTTCCTGCATCATCCGGTAACACAAGCAAACTTCCGTTCGTAATGTCAGAAGCAATGACTTTGAGCATTCCCGTCGGCAAATCAGCAAATGTGTAGATATTTTTGTTAGCAAGGCAATCTTTCATCCAGTTATATAAATAATCCCCCGTATAAATGCCTTTCTTTATCCAAAGATTCAGCCATGGCCCGATCAGTGGCAACCTCCCCACACCTTGCTTTTTTTGCAGCGCCATATAATCGAATCCACGCATTAATTCGCCCAGTTCAGCGGCCCGGTATCCCGCTGCAAGCAAGGTGGCAATCATAGCACCCGCCGAAGTTCCCGCCACTCTATGCCAGCTGAATCCCTGCCGCTCAAATTCCGCGATCGCACCTACAAAAGCGATCCCTTTAACCCCGCCCCCCTCAAACACCGCGTCAACTTTTTTCACGGTCTCTCCTCCTCAACTCTTTTCATGTTAAATGTACTCCAGCGGGCCAGGTTTCAGAATCGGAAAAATAAGTTTCTAAACAATAAAGAAATAAGGAGCAGCCATTCCAACCGCTCCTTTCCATAAGGTATATATACTATTCTATTCCTTCTTCATCGTTCTGGGCTTCGCGGAATTTACGAAGGTCTTCGATGCGCTCAGGATTTTTCTGGAAGTACTGTACAAGACATTCAATGCAAGTAATCGAATCCCAGCTTAAATGATGTTCGATGCCTTCCACATCTTCGAAAATAACGTCTTCCGAAACACCAATAAGGCGCAAAAAATCTTCAAGTAACGTGTGCCGATCCACAAGGCGTTTGCCCATTTTTTTACCTTTGCTCGTCAACACAAGGCCCCGGTATTTCTCGTATATCAAATACTGGCTCTTATCCAATTTTTGCACCATTTTCGTAACTGAAGATGGATGAACGTTAAGCGCTTCCGCAATATCGGAAACGCGCGCATATCCCTTTTCTTCAATTAGAGTGTAAATTCGTTCTAAATAATCTTCCATGCTTGGCGTTGCCATTCCGTTCCCCCATCCTTACACACTTCTCATCCGAACATTCAGCTCGCTATTCTTTTATAATACCTTACTTTAAAAAAGAAATGCAAGAAATTCAGGTAAAATACTCAATTTTTTCCTATGGAAAACAATAGGCGAGCGTTGCCTCAAGTTGTTCCAGCAAATCGCGATATCCTTCTTTCCAGCCGGCAAATCGGTACAGCGGTGCAATAATCAATCCAAGCGGATATACGGCTTGGCTTGTTTCCCATTGTTGTCTGCAAATAGCAGTAATGGCAATGACCCTTGCAGCCCGTGGAAAGTGGGATCGCATACTCGGCAGCCAGCTTGGACGTATCCAATTTCAACGCTTTGCGCACACCGACAACAAGCGTCCGCTTAGCGTTCCGATATTGTTCTAATTCCTTCTCACCAGGAATGTCATACTGATTATGAGACATAATCATGTGAAAAGAAAAGGTTTCACCCCCGGCATGCAACAAATGGAAGCGATAAGAAAAACCCTGACCATAACGCCAGGGCTCTCCTCGTTATCTAAAATTGACAAACTGCAAATCGATCGGCAAATCAGCCGCCTTTAGCATGGTGATAATCTGCTGCAAATCGTCCCTGCTTTTCCCTGAGACACGCAACTGATCGTCTTGAATCTGGCTTTTCACTTTGAGTTTGGTGTCTTTAATCAGCTTATTGATTTTCTTCGCATTTTCTGCGTCGATGCCCTGAGCGATCTTGGCGCGCTGACGCACCGTCCCACCGGCAGCCGGCTCGATTTTGCCGTAGGAAATGTTCTTAAGCGAGATGCCACGCTTGACCAGCTTGCCGCTCAGCACATCTTTTACCTGGCCAAGCTTAAACTCGTCGTCCGAGACAATGACCAGTTCGTCCTTTTCCAAAGTAATCTGACTTTTGCTTCCTTTGAAATCATATCGGTTCTCGATTTCCCGCATCGCTTGATTTATCGCGTTTGTTACCTCTGCCATATCAACTTTGGAAACAATATCAAAAGAGTTCTCCTTGCTCATTCTCTTCCTCCTTGCTATATACTTCCGGTTCTATGTCTTATCGTACCAGATTTTGCAACCGGATGGGAATGAGAATGTTCTTCTCTGCCCTTCAAGAGACGATCGCAAGGGATTTTTTATACAAGTTTATTCACAACATGGATAGCGTGTCCTAAAGCTGCCTCCGCCGCTTCCAGCCATCCTTCCGTCAAGGTCGGATGTGGATGAATCGTCAGGGCCAGATCTTCTACTCGCGCCGCCAGTTCGAGAGCCAGTACGCCCTCCCCGATAAGATTGGAAGCATCGGCACCAACCACATGCATCCCTAACAATACATGGCTTTCCGCATCTACAATCACTTCCACGAATCCGTCCGGCTCATCGGTAGCAAGCGCCCGTCCATTGGCCCGGAAAGGGAACTGTCCCACTTTCACATTACGCCCTTGCCGCTCGGCTTCCTCGCGCGTCAATCCAACTCCTGCAACTTGCGGATCCGAGAAGATGACGTACGGAACAAATGGAGAATCCATGGCGCTCGGCAGTCCGCCAATTACCTCTGCAGCTACCACGCCTTGCTTGGAAGCCCGGTGGGCCAGCGCCGGCCCTAACGTGACGTCGCCGATCGCAAATATGTGGCGGACATTTGTCCGGCACTCTACATCTACCGATATATAGCCGCGTTCATCTATCATAACCCCTGCCTGTTCCAAACCGATTCCCTGTGTATTGGGAACCCGGCCGATAGTGACCAGCGTCTTTTCGCTCACAATCATTTCAGAACCGTGTTTTTCGGAGTAAACACGGAGATGCACCCGATCATCATCAACAGTCACCTGCTCAACCTGTGTCGCCGTCTTAATGGCTATGCCAAGCTTCTTGGCCTTTCGGGCTACTTCTTTTGCTACATTGCCGGCAACCTGGGGAAGAATCCGCTCCGCCATTTCAATAATCGTAACCTGACACCCCAGCTTGGCAAACGCCATTCCCAATTCGATACCAATATAACCGCCGCCGATAATGGATAGGCTGGACGGAACTTCGCGCAGCTCCAGAGCCGCTGTGGAATCCAGAATGTTCGCTCCGTCCACCTTCAGAAACGAAGGGATAGACGGCCTGGAACCGGTTGCAATAATCGCCTGCTCAAACTTATACGTTTCAAAAGCTCCATCGGTTTCTACTCCTACGCGATCATCCGACAAAAAAATGGCATGACCTTTGACGACGGTGACACCATTCTCTTTGCACAAATGACCGATCCCCTTGTTCAGCTGCATGACAATCTCTTCCTTCCAATTCTGCCAAGTACGTAAATCAAAGGAAACATTGTCTGCTGGAAGCCGAATCCCCATTTTGGCAAAATCGGCCAATTTATGATAGTACCCAGCCGTATGAATGAGAGCCTTGGATGGAATACAGCCGCGGTTCAGACATACTCCGCCTAACGTATCCTTTTCAATAAGAACAACGGACTTTCCTAATTGTCCGAGACGGATTGCCGCCGTATATCCACCCGGCCCCCCTCCAATGACGACAACATCGGTTTCTACCGCTACTTCTCCTACAACCATTTATACCATCTCCGCAAATAATCGTTCTGGTTTTTCTAACAATTCTCTGATCCGATTCGTAAATTTCACCGCCGTAACACCATCGATCAGACGATGATCAAACGATAAGGATATATTCATCATCATGCGAATAACACCTTCTGCATCCCGGACAACCATGCGCGGTTCCATCTTATGCAAAGCTAAAATGGCGACTTCCGGATGATTGATAATCGGAGTTGCATACAATCCGCCGATCGGGCCTACATTGCTGATGGTAAACGTACCACCGGTAATTTCGTCCAAAGTCAACTTTCCTTCCCGGGCGCGGGAAGCAAGATCACGGATTTCCTCGGCCAGCTGGAAAATGGTCTTCCGATCCGCATCCTTAATTACAGGAACAAGAAGGCCATCCTGCGTATCTGTAGCAATACCAATATGATAGTAATTCTTTAAAACAATTTCATTCGTGGCGTCGTCAATCGAAGCATTTAATGTTCTAAACTCCTTTAAAGCAATGACAACCGCCTTAATAAAGAACGGCAGGAACGTCAGTTTGATCCCTCTTTCCTCAGCATAATCCTTCAATCGCTCCCTTAATGCCTTTAACGCATCCATTTCCAGTTCATCTATATGGGTCACATGCGGAATAATGGTAACGGATTTCACCATATGCTCGGCAATTTTCTTACGGATGCCCTTTAGTGGAATCCGCTCCTCCGCTTCTTGTTCTTTGGGTACTGCTTTTCTAACGCTATCAGCAGGCTTCGCTTTAGTCACATCGTCAACGGCAACCCAATTTTCTGGAACCGTTGCAACTGTTTCGTTCTGCTTATCTTGAGCGAAACGCCGTACATCTTCTTCTGTAACCCGACCCGCAGGCCCGGTTCCCCTGATCTGTTCAATATCTATTTTCATTTCCCTTGCCAACTGACGCACATACGGAGTAGCCAACGCGCGATGTACCGTCGCGGTTGCCGGACTGGCATGGTTTTCGCTCATTTTGACAAGAGAAGCTGGAATTTTTGATTCAGCTGCGGGCGGTGCTGCAGCTTCTGTTTCCTCCTCAATAATGAGAAGAGTTGCTCCTACTTCAACGATGTCTCCTTCAGAAAACATGATTTTTTTGATAACGCCTGTTACTGGCGAACTTAATTCTGCATTTACTTTATCAGTTTGCACTTCCACAACCGGTTGATCGCGCGTGACAAGCTCCCCTTCTCTGACCAACCACTTAGAAATTTCTCCTTCATGCATACCCTCCCCTACGTCAGGAAGCTTAAATTCAACCATGCTTTTCCCCCCTATTTATCTTTCAGCTAAAACAAAACCGTTTCCACAATTCCTTGTCTAACCCTTTCGACATTTGGAAGGTAGTCATCTTCAATGCAGAATTGAGGAACAGGTACATCGAAGCCGGTTACCCGCTTTACGGGCGCCTTCAAATAAATGAGGGCTTCATCATTAATAATGGAGATAATCTCCGCGCCCAACCCTGCCGTTTTATGCGCTTCATGGACGACGAGCGCGCGACCAGTCTTCTGTACCGATTGCACAATCGTATCGCGATCCAAAGGATAAAGGGTACGCAAATCAATGACTTCACACTTCCAACCTTTTTCCTGTTCCATTCGTTTCGCAGCCTGTAAGGCTTCACGCAACATGGTTCCCCAAGCAAAAATCGACAAATCGTTGCCCTCCTGTACCACCCTTGCCTTGCCGAGCGGCACGCGATACATTTCTTCCGGCACCTCTTCTTTAAAGGCACGATACAGTTTAGTAGGTTCGAGGAAAATCACCGGATCCGGGTCTTCAATAGCCGAAATCAACAACCCTTTCGCATCGTACGGATTGCTAGGAACAACAACTTTAAGTCCCGGAGTATGCACAAAAAATGTTTCTACGCTTTCGGAATGCAGTTCAGGCCCGCGAATACCTGCCCCGTAAGGCGTACGAATGACCATAGGCACAGCGAATTGACCGCGGGTCCGGTATCTCATCCGGGCAGCATGGGAAACAATCTGCTCGAATCCAGGATAAATAAAGGCCAAAAATTGTATTTCCGCCACCGGAATCATACCGTTAAGGGCAAGCCCGATGGCTGAGCCGATAATGCCCGCTTCAGCCAACGGCGTATCAACAACGCGCTCGGAGCCGTATTTTTCGATTAATCCTTCCGTCGCCCGAAAGACCCCTCCATTGATCCCGATGTCCTCGCCAAGAAGCATCACGCGCTCATCTTCTGCAAGCTTCTGATCCAACGCTTCCGTTATGGCTTGAATAATTGTAAGTTTTCGGCTCATCATTTCTTCCCTTCCTTATCCAGGATGTTTTGCAATTCTTTTTGCTGCTCCCGAATATGCCAAGGCATCTCAGCGTAAACATGGGTAAACATATCGCCTGGCTTTGATTTCGGATAGCTCTCCGCCTTTGCTAACTCCTCATCTATCTGAATATTGATTTCCTTCAGCCATTGCTCTTCCATGATCTCGTTCCATAAACCTTTTTTCTGCAAAAATAATTGAAGACGTTTGAGCGGATCGCGCTTCTCCCGCCATTCCCGGGAAAGAAGTTCCTGGGCGCGATATTTCTTTGGATCATCCGCCGTAGTATGCGCTCCGTAGCGGAAGGTAATCGCTTCAATTAATGTCGGGCCTTCGCCTTTTATTCCCCTTTCAACCGCTTTCTTTACAGTAAGCCAAACCGCGAAAATATCGTTGCCGTCTATGCGCACGCCTTTCATATCATAGGCATCCGCGCGTTGGGCAATCGTTTTCGAAGCCGACTGTTTTTCAAAGGGAACACTGATCGCATACCCGTTGTTTTGACAGAAGAAAATAACGGGAACCTTGTATACGCCGGCAAAGTTAAGCGATTCGTGGAAGTCCCCCTCTGAAGTCGCACCATCCCCCAAATAAGCGATGCTTACACTCTGTTCGCCTTTCAGCTTGCTGGCCCAAGCCGTGCCAACAGCGTGTACCGTTTGTGTAGCGATCGGAACACATGGAGGCATAATCTTTTTCCCTTCCGGACTTATGGAACCTTCCATATGCCCCATCCAATATAAGAAGACGCGAAACATCATCTGGCCATGGGTAATCGCTGCCGCGTGATCGCGATATGTCGGAAACAACCAATCGTGAGGCGATAAAGCCATCGCACTTCCTACCTGAGATGCTTCCTGACCTTCAAAAGGCGCATAGGTTCCCATCCTACCTTGTCTTTGTAAGATGATGGACTTCCGGTCAAACATTCTAACACGCAGCATATTCTTATACATCCTAAGCATGAGCGCTTCATCAATTTTTCCTTCGATACTTTCGCGAAGCTCCCCTTCAGGAGTTAAAACCTGGTACATCTCCGCCGTATTTTCCTCGCCCGGTACCGGTGTATTCGCTTTCAATTTGCCAGCCTGCTCCGGTAATCCATTTATGCTTACCGACATTTTTACCTCTCCCTTCATAAAATGTGATGACAACTGTATACATTCCATTGGATACATTGACATCCTATTATCGTTCAAGAGTAGAGAAGAAGTCATGATACTTTCTTTAATTAGCAAGAAGTATACCAAGAAGAAGAGGTTATGTTTTCAATATTTTCAGATTTCATATCAGATTAAATGTAAAATAATGATACATTTTGTTTTTCTTTATGTATCAAAATGAGAAAACAAAGTGAGCATCTCTTATTTTTGTTTAAAAATGATACATAAATTTATCATGAGATACCATATGCTTCCATTTTTCTGTATAAAGTAGCCCGTGATATTCCTAACATTTGGGCAGCTTCCGCTTTGTTTTTGCATTTGCTTACTGCCTCTTTTATTAAAGACATTTCCATTTCTCTCAAAGTAGGGAGTTGAATGGTTGGGGAAGAATCGGATGACGCGGAAGCAATATGCTCTGGCAAATCAGCCAAATCGAGGACTTGATTGTCATCCATAATAATGGCGAGTTCCAGAATATTTTCCAGCTCGCGGACATTCCCGGGAAACGGGTAAGCAAGCAAATGCCGGATAACATCTGGATGTACCTTTTTAACCGTTTTGTTCAACTTATGTCTCATCTTCTTTAAAATATGATGAACAAACAACGGAATATCCTCTTTCCTTTCGCGCAAAGCAGGAATTTCTACCCGTACGACATTCAGACGATAATAAAGATCCTCACGAAATTTCTTTTCCTTGACCAGTTTTTCCAGGCTTTGATTGCTGGCTCCTATAATGCGTACATCTACTTTTTTCGTTTTCGTTCCGCCTACTCTAATTAATTCCTTAAATTGAAGCACCCGAAGAAGCTTGGCCTGAACAGATGGAGTTAAATCCTCCAATTCATCCAGAAACAATGTCCCCCCATCCGCGAGTTCAAACATTCCCTGTTTTCCTCCCCGCCTTGCACCGGAAAAAGCGCCCTCTTCATAGCCAAATAATTCACTTTCCAACAAAGTTTCCGGAATGGAAGCACAATTTACAGCAACGAATGGCTGTTTCGCTCTCTCGCTATGGTTATGAATAAAACGGGCCAGCATTTCTTTTCCGGTTCCGCTTTCCCCTTCAATCATGATCGTGGAGTCAACCCGCGCTGCTTTTAAAGAAATTTCCACAATTTTTTTCATGGCAGGACTATTTCCGATCAGCATATCATTCCCGTCAGCTAAATCGGCAAGCGATAACTTTTGCTGGAGATCTTTTATCGTATTTTCCGCTTCTGACAATCTGTGATTCAGCCGCAATATTTCGGTTAGATCGCGGAAGATCGATACAGCTCCCAGAAGCTGTTGCGTTTCGTCATAGATAGGCACAATATTTGAAATAACGACGCTGTCTCCTGCACGCGCTGGAATATCCAGCGCCGGGTAACCAGACTGTAAGACTTTTAAAATATTTGTATCAGAAACGACATCTTTTACATATTTCCCAATGAGCTCCTGTTTTGGGATTCCTGTGATTCGCGAGCATGCTTCATTTACATATAAAACTGTTCCCCGCTGATCAACGATAACGACCCCTTCATGGAAGAGGTTCATAATAGCGCCGCCCTCATCAATAAAATTTTTTACGTTCAAAGCGATCACCTTCCTGTTTTATTCTCGGTGCAAAATGTCTCAAAATTTTTATTTTACATCTACTTTTAGAATTTTCTCTAAATCACAATCTAAAATAAACAATTCCACCTGCTCCCCAAGTTTAGTACTTATATCACTGTGGCTTGAAATCACCTGACAACCGGTAATACGTGAAATCATCTCCTCCGTTTCCACGCTGTGTGACTCACGCAAAATACGCCGCATCTCCTTAACCAGCGGCTTCCCTCGCTCAATTTTCACCAGCGTCTTTTCTTCCTGGGTCAGCACCTCTTTTAAACGTACAATCACCATATCTTTAATAATATATGTCTTCGTTTCTCTTGGTCCTCTGCCGAGAATCTCCCGTAAAAATTTGATATACGCTTCACTGATCGTTGCTTCCATCCTGTTTTTTGATGATTGTCCCATAACAACGTCCCCCCTTTTTTTCTACCTGTTTTTCTTCATAAAAAAAACCGAAAGAAGAGGATGTCTTCTTCCGGTTTTGCGCACTACAAACAAAGCTGTCACGATAGCAAGACAACGTTCCTCCTCTCGACACGCTTACGAGGTTAGCTGACGGATTCGGGCGTGAGAGTCGCCCTACTTGAATTTGCTATTCAAGATTCACCCCGTGCGGCTTATAATTTTGAATACCGCGGTTGGTTCCCCCGTTCCCTATTTGGGACTCAGCGATCAGGTTGGATGTGAATATTTACTTTTTATCAGCACTTCGATTGCCATCATTTCAAAATACATCAATGGGATGGATTTATATTATGTGTGCTGTTCACTTTTTGTAAAGAAGGATTAGCATTTATAAAGCGAAGAAAATCTAAATTTTTTTCAAAAAAACTTTTACTTTTCTTCTATATTCTCTTTTTTTTACTCTTTTTCTTTTGTTTGCTCCACTGCATAAAATAAAAATATTTTTCTTGCATGGCCCTGCTTCAACATAAAAAAAACAGATAATACGAAGAAATCGTAAAAAATAAGGAGATATAGTAAGAATATAAATGATTTTATCATTTTATTATTTTAACAAAACGTAATTTAGCTATTTTTTGTTTAAATTTTGGGTTTTGTTTTTTGTTTCAGTCCTCTTATAATGATTCACATAAAACAATTGCAAATTCGGCCTAATTCCGGAGCATCCGGAAGCGGAGGACCCACGTATTTGGGGTTAATCCTTACTTTTGTAAGGAGGGATGAGAATCGCTCTTTCGCCATCCTACCCGTCAGCTAACTTCGTCGGCTAAAGCGAAGGAGGTCTTGAGACCGCCTATTTGAGCAGTCTTTTTTTATTGTGCTTTACCGCCAGTAAAATGAGCCGCTCTTATATTTTGCAGGTCTTTTTATTTTTGAAAAAATCAAATAACACTGTTTCAAGAAAAAGAACAGGGAGACAGAATGCAAGTCCAACCAGAAGGGATGGGCAGGCATTAGGTAGACCGATCGTGCTTTTTCTCCAGCAGTGAATCGCATGATAAACCGGACTTACATGGGAACTTTTTTATCCGTTGCCTCTATATGGAATGAAAAAGTTCTGGTGTACTGGCGTCTATTACACCCGGTTTTCTTTCATCATGCGTTTCAAACGGAGAAGAGGTATGCATCGGTCTATTTTTTTTTAGAAAAAACTACGCGATATCCAAAAAAGGAGGATGGAGGAATGTTTCATGATGTCATCACTATCGCTCTATTTGTAGTATCATTCCTGATTTTTTGGGGATTTGCCTGGTTTTGCGATCGAGCATAAGGAGGTGATTGATCGATGGTTGCACTTAGCATGATTGCATTCCTTGCTATTGTTTATTTAATTTTCGTCCTTATGAGACCCGAAAAATTCTAATGCTACCAATGTCGATGACGAGGAGGAACGAAAATGAGTATAGGAATTATACAAGTAGCTGTCACTCTATTGATTGCATTACTATTAATCAAACCGGTAGGAAGCTATCTGGTTAACGTATTTAGCTATGAAAAAACCAGACTGGATCGTGTATTTGGGCCGGTTGAACGTTTATTTTATCGGATAATGGGTGTGCATGAAGAACAATCCATGGACTCGAAACAGTATGTGACCGCTGTGCTATTCTCTAACTTCGTTATGATGATACTCATATACGCTGTACTACGTCTCCAAAAATATCTGCCGTTCAATCCGGATGGTATTGATAATATGCCAAGCGCACTGGCTTTTAATACAGCAGCATCTTTTATTACGAATACCAACTGGCAGGCCTACAGCGGAGAAAGCGGACTGTCCTATCTCTCCCAAATGCTGGCCATCACATTTCCGATGTTCACATCTAGCGCAACAGGATTTGCAGTAGCTATCGCTTTTATTCGCGGTATATCTGGCAATAAAAATGAACTGGGTAACTTCTATGTTGACCTTGTCCGTCTAATAACCCGTGTACTCCTACCGCTTTCTTTCATCGCCGCGCTCTTTCTTGTCTTTCAAGGCGTACCGCAGACGTTACATGGTGCAGTGACCGCGACAACGCTGGAAGGGGCAAATCAGGTGATTACCAGAGGGCCGGTAGCTTCTCTGGAATCAATCAAACACTTAGGTACAAACGGCGGTGGTTATTTCGGAACAAACGCAGCGCACCCGTTTGAGAACCCGACACCGCTGACAAACCTTCTGCACATTTTATTTATGCTGCTTCTGCCCACTTCGCTTATTTATGCATTTGGCGTGATGATTAAAAACAAACGTCAGGGCTGGAGTGTCTTTGCAGCGATGAGCGTTATTTTCCTCATTATGCTCGGCACTGTACTCTTTCAGGAATATAAAGGAACGCCAGCGTTACATGCAATGGGCATTCACGGCAACATGGAAGGAAAAGAAGTTCGCTTTGGCTTTTTTGAATCTGCATTATTTACAGCGGTAACGACAGCTGCTACCACCGGCTCGGTTAACAATATGCATGATTCATTGACTCCGTTAGGTGGTTTTGTTCCGCTCGCAGAAATGATGCTCAACAACGTATTCGGCGGTAAAGGTGTCGGTTTATTAAATGGCCTGCTCTATGTCATTTTAAGTGTATTTATCTGCGGCTTAATGGTTGGTAGGACGCCGGAATTTCTTGGAAGAAAAATTGAAGCAAAGGAGATGAAGCTGGCCTCCATTGCCCTTCTGATCCATCCGATTCTTATCCTGGTGCCAACTGCACTTGCCTTCCTGCGTCCAGAATCCATGGCATCTATCCTAAATCCGGGTTCGCACGGTATTTCTGAAGTGCTATACGCTTTTACATCCGGCGCAGCGAACAATGGGTCTGCTTTTGCCGGTCTTACAGCAAACACAAATTTTTATAATATATCAATCGGACTTGTCATGCTGTTCGGCCGCTACATCTCCATTATCGCTATGCTTGCTATCGCTGGCTCGCTGGCAACCAAGTCGAGAGTCGCTGCCTCTGTCGGAACTTTCCGTACTGATACGCCGCTGTTTACCGTCATTCTGCTAATGATGATTCTGATCATTGGCGCGCTAACTTTCTTCCCTGCTCTGGCGCTCGGCCCTATCGCCGAACATCTGGGGATGTAAAGGAACCTTTTGTCCGTTTGACTATAAATGAGGAGGATGTTGTATGGCTATCAAGCAGAAAAAGACGCTCAGCAAAGAAATGATCACTCAAGCCGTTATCGACTCTTTTAAAAAATTAAATCCTGTCATGATGATCAAAAATCCCGTCATGTTTATTGTTGAAATCGGGACATTCATTACTTTTGTTTTATGTGTGGTGCCAGATGCATTCGGTCCGAGCACCGTAAGCCGTGGATACAATGTTACGGTCTTTCTGACTCTTTTGTTTACCGTCCTGTTCGCCAACTTTGCTGAGGCACTTGCAGAAGGACGCGGCAAGGCTCAGGCTAATACGTTGCGAAAAACAAAATCTGATACAATAGCTAAACTCTTGCAAAAAGACGGTTCGATTAAAGAGGTATCATCCACCCAGCTGCGTAAGGGTGATATTGTCCGCGTTGACGCAGGGGAGCTTATTCCATCTGACGGTGAAATTATCGAAGGCCTCGCTTCCGTTGATGAATCAGCCATTACAGGAGAATCTGCCCCAGTAATTAAAGAAGCAGGCGGTGACTTTTCTTCGGTTACCGGAGGGACGCGCGTAGTCTCCGATTATATCATTGTAAAAGTAACGACTGACCCGGGGGAGTCATTCCTTGACCGCATGATTTCTCTTGTTGAAGGGGCAACACGTCAAAAAACACCGAACGAAATCGCTTTGACTACCCTCCTGACCGTACTAACGCTCATTTTCTTATTCGTTATCATAACGATTGTACCGCTGGCTAACTACCTGCACATTAAGCTGGATACCGCAACATTAATTGCACTTCTAGTTTGCCTGATTCCAACAACAATTGGCGGACTGCTTTCCGCAATTGGAATCGCCGGAATGAACCGTGTTACCCAGTTTAACGTGCTGGCGATGTCAGGCAAAGCGGTCGAGGCAGCCGGCGATATTGATACGATGATTCTTGATAAAACAGGAACGATTACCTTTGGTAACCGTATGGCAGCCGAGTTTATCCCTGTAGACGGTGTATCGCAAAAAGATATAACGCTGGCAGCTCTACAATCCTCCGTTAAAGACGAAACCCCGGAAGGACGTTCTGTTGTAGAGTTAGCAAATAAGCTTGGTGTTACGTGGCCAGAAAATGAATATGCAGATGCAGAGATTATTGAATTTACCGCAGAAAGCCGGATGTCTGGCTTAAACGTAAGCAACGGCACAAAGATTCGCAAAGGGGCGGTGGATGCGATTAAAGCGTTTGTTATAACAGCCAACGGCTCGATTCCGAATGATTTAGAAGAAAAAGCAAACCAAATCGCCAAGGCGGGCGGAACACCGCTTGCCGTGTCCATTAACAATCGCATCTACGGTCTTATCTATTTAAAAGATACGGTAAAACCAGGCTTAAAGGAACGGTTTGCTGAACTGCGGGCGATGGGGATTAAAACCGTTATGTGTACGGGTGATAACCCGCTCACAGCTGCGACGATTGCCCAGGAAGCCGGGGTAGATGAATTCATCGCTGAAGCCAAGCCGGAAGATAAAATCGAGGCGATCAAGCGTGAACAGGCACAGGGCAAGCTGGTTGCCATGACCGGAGATGGCACAAACGATGCTCCTGCTCTCGCCCAGGCTGATGTTGGTCTTGCCATGAATTCAGGTACGATGGCTGCGAAAGAAGCGGCGAATATGATTGACCTGGATTCCGATCCGACAAAGCTTCTTTCCGTGATCGCAATCGGAAAACAACTGCTGATTACACGCGGCTCGCTCACAACATTTTCCATTGCCAACGATATCGCTAAATATTTCGCGATTATTCCAGCATTGTTCATCGTGGCTCTGCCGCAGTTGCAGGCACTCAACATTATGCGACTCACCTCGCCGCAATCCGCAATCCTGTCGGCGCTCATCTTCAACGCTATTATTATTCCCCTGCTGATTCCGGTGGCGATGAAAGGTGCGAAGTATAAAGCGATGGATGCTAACCGATTGCTGCGTCGAAACTTATTGGTCTATGGTCTTGGCGGTATGGTCGCGCCCTTTATCGGTATTAAAGTCATTGATATGATGATCGCCGGACTCATGTAATTTAAACAAAGACAAGGAGGAATGATGATGAAATCGTTATATACTGCCATACGAGCTTCCATTCTCTTCATGATTGTCTGCGGCCTCCTGTATCCCTTACTTACAACAGAAGTTGCACAGATTCTTTTTCCCTTCCAAGCGCAGGGGAGTTTAGTTGAAGATAATGGAAAAGTTAAAGGCTCTGTATTGTTAGCGCAAGCTTTTACATCACCTAAGCTGTTTCATCCACGCGCTTCTGCCGCTGAATACGATCCGACCGCTTCCGCTGCAACGAATGCAGCCGTAGCTTCTCCAGATTATATAAAAAGCATGAAGGAAACGGTAGATGCAATAAAAAAAGAAAATCCTTCTCTGCAGAATAAAATCCCTGCTGATCTTGTAACAACGTCTGGTTCAGGTTTTGATCCTGACCTATCACCGGAAGCTGCGAAAGCACAAGTACCACGCATCGCCAAAGCAACCGGGTTAAGCGAACAGCTGCTGCTTTCCTTGATCGACAAGCATACGAAAGGGCGGCAGCTTGGTATATTTGGAGAACCCCGCGTCAATGTATTCGAGTTAAATCGAGATTTACTTGCACAAAGCAAATAACTTACAACAAAGCCGCCTCTACTAATCTAGAAGCGGCTTTTGGAGGTTTTTATACCATGAAAACATCAGATGGAAAAAGAAGGGAAACGCCAGAAGAACTTCTGAAACGGATTGAAAAAGAATCCAGAGGCTATTTAAAAATCTTTATCGGGGCAGCCCCTGGTGTTGGCAAAACCTATATGATGCTACGCGAAGGAAACGAATTACTAAAAAAGGGCGTCGATATTATTATTGGTATTATTGAAACACATGGCCGAGCTGCAACTGCAGCACAAATCGAGAACCTTCCTATTTTCCCACTGAAGAAAGTGGATTATAAAAACAAACAGTTAAAAGAGTTCGATTTAGAAGGAATTTTAGAAAGGAAACCGCAGTATGTGATTGTCGATGAGCTTGCGCATACAAATGTACCAGGTTCAAAAAATCAAAAACGCTATGAAGATGTCATGGAATTGGTGAAAGCCGGCATAAATGTGATGACTGCGGTTAATATTCAGCACTTGGAAAGTTTAAATGATACTGTAGAGCAGTTAACGGGGATAAAGGTACGGGAACGTATTCCGGACTGGATGTTGAACGAGGCCAATGAAATCCAATTAATTGATACCCCACCGGAAACATTATGCGAACGCTTAAAAGCTGGTCTCATTTATCAACCAGAGAAAATAGAACAGTCACTGAAAAATTTCTTTCGTATTGGCAACTTGAACGCATTGCGAGAAATCGCGTTACGCGAAGTAGCAGATGACGTCGACGAACGTCTCGAATCATATAAACTTGAAAAAGGCATTAATGGAATGAAAGGGGCTAATGAAAAAATTCTCGTCTGTGTTAACTATAGGCCAAATGCAGAACGTCTCATTCGACGAGGATGGCGTATTGCGAGTCGCTTAAAATGTCAGTTATACATTTTAAATATTCCGCTTGTTCCCGTTCATAAAATGGATGGAGCAACAAGAAAGCAACATCGATTGCTTGAAAAACTTGCAAAAGATCTTGATGCCGAATTCCATATTCGCGCACCGGGTGGTCGAAAACCGGAGCAGCTTATTATTGAATTTGTAGAGGAAAAGGGTATTACACAGGTTGTTCTTGGTCAGTCAGCCCGCTCTCGCTGGGAAGAAATTATAAAAGGCTCCATCGTTACTAAAATTATGAAAGGTACAAAACATGTCGATATTTTAATCGTAGCCGATGGGGTTGATCATCGGGAATAAAATTTAGTGATGAACGAATCATTATACCAATGCCCAAGTTATTTTTGTTATCCGGGGAAAGTTTGCAAAAAATAGTATTTTTATTTGAAAATCCACTTCACCTTCCTATTTGGGAAATGTGAAAATTTGGGCTAAACTTATATTTGCCTACAGCATAATCTGAATCGTGACTGTTACACAAAATAAAAAAGGAGTTAGATAGTATGTATCCTCAATCCCCTTATCAAATGTAACCATACTATTCACAGCCTTACCATTCTATAAGTGCTTTAAAAAACGAGACATTAAGCATGATTGAACCCTTTGTAAGATATGGCTTACAGGAAGCGAAATTCACATCGCATGCTCATGCCTTAAGAGAAGTAGCAGCTATTAGCTATTTATTAGGAAAAGGATATGATCCAAGAACAGCTCACCGAATAGTCGAATCATGGGAAGTATCGGATTGAGAGCATACCATTGTCTTTTCGTCGAGTTTTACGCAATAGTTACTTTAAAAAATAAAGTATAATCAAATGCAGTATAGTTTCTTGTTTTTTCACCTTGGGTGAAATTACTATTTTGCAAAACGCTCAATTAAAAACCGGCATCATGGAATTATCCAAGATGCCGGTTTTCTTGTTGCTTTACTTACGAGCAACGGGAATAGCCGCATGCTTCGCAATGTTTGCAGCCTTCTTCCGCCACAAGCGCCGCGGCGCCGCACTCAGGGCAAAGATCAAGTCCTTCGCGATAGACATCGCCGTCTTCATCGCGCTCCGGTGCATTCATCGGTACATCATTTGTGGATGCAACTGATTCATCACTATTTTCTCCGTCAAGATAGAACTCAATCGCTTTCGCCACCGCGTCCGGAATCGAATCTACGCGGTTTGCACCAAAGCCAACCGCACCGGAACCCCCGATCCCTTTAAGGTGCTTAATCAGCAGACGCGCTTTGTTACCGTCCGGCAGTTCACCGAAACGCAAGAAGAGCGTAGACACGCGGCCAAGCGCTTCGGACATCGCAAATACGTCGCTTCCCGCTTTGCCTACATTTACGATTACTTCAAACGGCGCTCCGTCCACTTCATTTACCGTTATGTAGGCTTTACCGAGCGGAGTCTTCATTTTGTATGTCGCGCCTTTTAGCTTAAGTGGGCGGCGGCGGTAATCTTTCGTCGGCGGTACTTCATCTACGTCTTGAACCGGAGCGGCTTTTTCTGCTTTTGATTCCCGAGCCGTTTCTTTCTTTCCTTCTTTGTTTTCATCTTTCGTTGTTAGAACTTGCACGTCACGGCTGCCGTCACGGTAGATAGTGACGCCTTTGCATCCGAGATCGAAAGCGAGCTCATACAATGCTTTTGTATCTTCAATCGTAAAGTTGGCCGGCGCATTTGCTGTTTTGCTGATGGAGCTGTCCACCCATTTCTGGATAGCGGCCTGCACCCGTACATGGTCTTCGGCAGATAGATCCATCGCGCTGACAAAGTAATCCGGTAGCGTATCGGAATTGTTTTCTTCCATCCATTTTTTCGCGATCGGTACATACTGTTTGTCGAAACCAAGGCGGCTTTGACGGTAATATTCGAAGGCATAGAAAGGCTCAATGCCTGTCGAAGTTCCTACCATCGTTCCTGTACTGCCGGTCGGAGCCTGTGTTAAAACTGTCACGTTGCGCATGCCACGCTCCCGTACCGCATTGCGTACTTCTTCATCAAATTGCTTCATGAAGCCGCTCTTAAGGAACAGCTCCGCGTCGAATGCCGGAAAACTTCCCTTTTCCGCCGCGATTTCTGTAGAAGCAAGGTACGCTTCGCGCGCGATAAAGTTATACAGCTTGTCCAAGAATTCGAGCGATTCCGGGCTGCCGTAGCGAATTTTTAAGTGGATGAGCATTTCTGCCAGCCCCATCGTGCCAAGACCGATACGTCGCTCTTTTTTCTGGTTCGCTTCATTTTCTGGGAAATGATACGGCGTTGCATCAACGACATTGTCAAGGAAACGTACAGAATGACGCACTGTTGTTCTGAGATTTTCCCAGTCTACATCGCCGTCTTTCGTGAATTTTGAAAGATTAATCGCAGATAAGTTACATACACCCCATGCAGGAAGTCCTTGTTCTCCACACGGATTTGTACAAATAATGGGGTTAAAGTACCAGCTGTTAGACATCTGGTTATAGTATTCCATAAATACAACGCCCGGTTCGGCTGATTTCCATGCCGACTCAATAATGGTGTGCCACATGTCGCGGGCGCGGACTTTTTTGTACACGCGTACCGGTTTTCCTAGTTCTTCCCACTTTTGCAGGTTTCCATCCCAAATTTCATCGTATTCCGGATCGGTCGTATCCGGGAATTTCAGCTCCCATTCCAAATCTTCTTTAACAGCTTTCATAAAACCGTTACTGATGCAAACCGACAGGTTAGCGTTTGTAATCAGGCCCATGTTCTGCTTGACTGTAATGAACTCAAGCACATCCGGGTGCCAGTCATTCATCATAAGCATTAAAGCCCCACGGCGCGAACCTCCCTGTTCAATTAACCCGGTCGTATAGCTGAACAGACCACCCCAGGACACGGAACCGCTCGAAGAACCGTTTACGCCTTTTACCTGGGCGCGACGCGGACGAAGCGAAGACAGGTTAATGCCGACGCCGCCCCCGCGGGACATAATTTCCGTCATCTGAGTGAGCGTCTCCATAATACCGCCCCTGCTGTCGTGCGGAGACGGAATCACGTAGCAGTTATACAGCGTTAGCTCATCATTCGCGCCAGCGCCCGCCGCGATCCGGCCACCCGGAACAAGCTTCCAGTCATCAAGAAGCGCGCGGAATTTCTTTGTCCATTCTTTTCTCTTCTCCGGTGTTGTTTCCACGGACGCGATCGTCTTCGCCAAGCGATCCCACATCTCTTCTGGCGTACATTCCAACGTCCGCAGCGCTTTGTCCGCTTCGGTCACCACCATCTCCCCGTTACGCAGTCTAACATGAATGGTATCGCCTTCACGCTTTTCTACAACCCCGACTTCTTTTTTCGGGAACTTCGGATCATCTTTCGTCAAAACAAGTACAGTGTCGCCGACCTGTACATTGTCTGGATTCGGATCTTTTAACGCGTAGCGGTCGAGGAAAATTTTTTCACTTAACCCTTCAAGCTTCGTTTTTCCCGCTGTTTCGGTTGTTGCCTCCATTTTTTATCCTCCCATTATGTGAAATATAAATTGACCAAACTTCTCATGTCTGATACATTTGACTAGTGCCCTCTTAGTCTAAACCAACCTTTACTATTACGTCAATATATTGAGTTTATGTTTAGATTTTACCACAATATATAGTTAATTTCCTATCTTTTTGGTAAAAAGCGTTCGACAAATTTTTTTATGTAAAATCTTTTATAAATTTCTATTTCCTCCATTGTTTTACAAGAAACAGGGAGGGTTACAAAGCATACAAAGCATTTTTCCAGTGCATGCAAAAAGGCGAAAAAACAGCAGGGAGCGGTATGACGTTTCGCTATAATATAAACTGAGGCTTTCTCAAAAGGGGAAGTGAGGAAGTTTTCTATTACTCGAAACGCTATATTTAGATTTATTGGCAAAAATGAATATTTATATGTAGGTATTGTTTCATACTAAAGGGGCTGGCTCATGACTTTTGAGACAGCCCCTCCAAGCGGCCGTTACAGGCCGCTTTTTTCTAGCGTTTGAAATTCCATTCGTCACACCCGTATTTCTCGCGCGCCAGTTGTTCAGCAAGCTCCGCTTCCTCAGCCGTTAGCGTATCGTCCACCAATTCTACACCAAACCCCTTGGCAAACCCTTCCCGAAACGCTTTCCGCGCCTCAGCAAGCGTCACCGGAGTCTTACGCACCTGATTAATCGCCACCGCCTTGTCGGCAAAATTTTTTTTAAGACGGTCTCGTACACGCTCATTCGGATGACGTATAATATCGAACAACATATCGATATCTATATCCAGCAAAATTGAGCCGTGCTGCAAAATAACCCCCTTTTGCCTTGTTTGCGCGCTTCCAGCCACTTTCCTCCCTTCCACGACCAATTCATAAGAAGAAGGGGAGTCAAAGCACGCAGCTGAAGATGGGATGGCAAACTTTGCATCGTCCGGATGAACCATATCTGCCTGAAGCCCTAGCAACCGAAACCCTTCCAGCAATCCTACGCTGATCACACGGTACGCGTCGGTTACGCTGGACGGCATGGCCGGGTGGGATTCAGACACTACGACACTGTATGTCAGCTCCTGATCGTGCAGCACGGTGCGACCGCCCGTCGCCCGGCGTACAAAGCCTAGACCATATTCGCGCACTTTATCCAAATCAATTTCCTTTTCTGCTTTTTGAAAATAACCAATCGATACGGTTGCCGGATTCCAGGTGTAAAACCGGAGCGACGGCTTCGTTTTGCCTTCGCTATGTACAATAAGCACCGCTTCATCAATCGCCATATTCATCGCAGGCGAATGTACCCCCGTATCAATAAAACGCCACTGTTCCATTTCTTTTGCCCCTTTCCGATGTTCCTCCTTACTTATTGTAGCATATTCCACAAATTCTCTCGCTTTGTTCTATTGTTTGGAAAACACCGGAAGCCGATTGAATAATTTCCCGTTTGAAAAAATAAAAGTTGAGGTAAGATATGTACATGAAAAAATTCCGAGAGTATCACAAAGGGGGAATTGCGCGATGAGGGATTTGTGTATTTATTGCGGCGAAGAGCTGGTACTCTGGGAACGAAACCGGAGCTATTGCTCCAAATGCCGGGAGGCGGCCGAAGTCGTATACGCCGATGATACGTATTATGATGACGATGAGTTACGTCATGACGACTACTACATTGATGAGTATGAAGAATTTCGCTACAAAAGATAAGCGACGATCGTTAGTGCAACAAAAAAGGAGGCCTGCTGGTCTCCTTTTTATTCTTTTACATATCCTTCATCTTCTGTATAGTCTTCCAGCAAATCTGGATTGCCTAATACAGATACGACGCGGGCGTCATCCAGCATATCTTCGTATTTTTCATGTAGCGGATCCTCTGTATTAACCCCGATATAGTTGCCCTCCATATCCGCAAGCAAAAAGCCTTCAATCTCTTCCACATAGCCGACCGATTCTTCCGATTCCACATACATATCATTATAATCCAGGCGCGCCTGTTCCCCGAAATCAGAAGGGGTATCCGAAGTACCGTATCTCGCCACTTCTTGCATCGCATCTTCCGCATCATAAAACGTGGCATCCCACGTATCATAGGCGTACGCGGCAAACGGCGGGGCAAGTATATCCTCCTCCGCCGGACGACGGCGCGATACATACTCCTCTTCTGCATGCTGCACGCAGCGCAGCGCGGTCGGCAGCACCTCCAGCCGCTCGTACGGGATATCGGCACCGCATACTTCACACATACCGTACGTCCCTTTATCCATTGCCGTAAGCGCTCGCTCTATGTCGTGTATTTCTTCCTCGCTATGTTCATGTAATGCAATGTCTTTGCCTCGCTCAAACGTTTCGCTACCATGATCGGCCGGATGGTTGTCATAGTTGGACAGATCACCCACTGTTTCCTTCATGGCCGCCCGTCCAATACCATATGCATCATCCGCTTCAAGGCGTTTTTTTATATCCTGAAGCTGGGTCTCGAGCATGGAACGAAAATGAGAAAGCTCCCGGTCTGTTAACATCCCAGAGCATCTCCTTCCTGTCTAGAAATGTAAGCCACCCAACCGCGGCCCTTCTGAATCATAGTATCTGCACTCCGACATACAAAATACCACCCGTGCCGCAAAGGCAGGGTGGTATTTCTTACATTACATATCCAGCAACCCATTTATTCCTTTGTGTACCGCAATACAGGCTTGCGCGCGGCGAGCACCTCATCCAAGCGACCGACCACCGTATTATGTGGCGCCTCTTGTACGATTTCCGGCGTCTCTTCCACCTCTTTTGCAATCTGAATCATCGCTTCAATAAATTCATCGAGCGTTTCCTTCGACTCCGTTTCCGTCGGCTCAATCATGAGGCATTCTTCTACGATAAGCGGAAAATAAATCGTTGGCGGGTGATAGCCGAAGTCAAGCAGACGTTTTGCAATATCAAGCGTACGCACGCCCAATTTTTTCTGCCGCTTGCCTGAAAGAACGAACTCATGCTTGCAGATATGATCAAATGGCAGGTCATAATATTTTGCCAATTTGCGCATCATATAATTTGCATTCAAAACCGCGTGTTCGGACACAAGACGCAGCCCTTCCGGCCCCATCGTGCGGATATACGTATACGCACGTACGTTAATGCCGAAATTTCCATAATACGCCTTAACGCGGCCGATCGATTGCGGGCGGTCAAAATCAAGGCGATACATATCGCCTTCCTTGACCACAAGCGGCTTCGGCAAGAACGGAATCAGCTCTTTTTTCACGCCAACTGGACCAGACCCCGGGCCGCCACCTCCATGCGGCGTAGTGAACGTTTTGTGCAAATTCAAATGCACAACGTCAAATCCCATATCGCCCGGACGTGCCTTGCTGAGAATAGCATTCGCATTCGCGCCGTCATAATACAGAAGGCCGCCTGCTTCATGCACAACTTCCGCGATCTCTACAATGTTTTTCTCGAAAAGACCGAGCGTGTTCGGATTCGTGAGCATCAGTGCTGCCGTATCCGGGCCGACCACCTGGCGCAACGCCTCAATATCCACGAATCCATTCTTATCGGAAGGAACGGTTACGGTCGTAAAACCTGCTACGCTTGCGGACGCCGGATTTGTGCCGTGTGCTGAGTCTGGAACAATGACTTTCGTCCGATTCTCACCCCGGCTTTCGTGATAGGCGCGGATAATCATCAAACCGGTCCACTCACCCTGCGCCCCCGCCGCCGACTGAAGCGTAACGGCATCCATACCGGTAATTGCCGCCAAATCCCGCTGTAGTTCATACATCAGCTGTAGCGCGCCCTGTACCGTCTCTTCCGGCTGATACGGATGGATACATGCAAACCCCGGATAACGGGCCACATCTTCATTAATTTTCGGATTGTATTTCATCGTGCAGGAACCGAGCGGATAAAATCCGGAGTCAACGCCATGATTGCGTCTGGAAAGCTCCGTATAGTGGCGCATGAGCTGCAATTCACTTACTTCCGGCAGTTCCGCCGGCTTCTCGCGCAAATATTCTCCCGGAATGGCAGACGCAACATCGACTTCCGGCACATCGCACGCTGGAAGCGAATAGCCCACACGACCCGGTTTGCTCATCTCGAAAATCAACGCTTTATCTTTCGCAAGCTCCGTTCTCGGCATTGTTTTAAGCATAGCGCCCTCCCTCCAATCCTTTCACCAGTCGGTCAATTTCTTCTTTCGTTCTTAATTCCGTTACAGCAATGAGCATATGCTGTCCAAGTTCCGGATAATCGCGCGACAAATCAAAACCGCCGATAATCCGTTCCTTCAACAACTCTTTATTGATCTCGCATACCGGACGCGGTGTTTTGATAACAAACTCATTAAATACCGGGGAGCTGTACGCCACTTCGTACCCTTCCAATTTTTCGATTTCCCTTTTCGCATATTGCGTTTTCTGTACATTCAAAAGGGCCATCTCCTGTACACCCTGCTTGCCGAGCGCGGTCATTGCCACCGCCGCCGCCAGCGCATTCAATGCCTGATTCGAGCAAATGTTAGATGTCGCTTTCTCCCGACGAATGTGCTGCTCGCGCGCCTGCAACGTCAATACAAAACCACGGCGCCCGCGTTCATCTTTCGTCTGGCCGACAATCCGACCCGGAATCTGACGCATCAACTCTTTTTTCACTGCGAAATAGCCGCAATGCGGTCCGCCGAAAGCCATCGGAATCCCGAACGGCTGTGCATCACCAACAACCACGTCAGCTCCGAACTCTCCCGGCGGCTTAAGGATGCCCAGCGCAAGTGGATTGGCGCTTACAACGAACAGCCCGCTATGTTTGTGTGCAATTTGCTCAATGCTTGCCAGCTCTTCGATTCCACCCAAAAAATTTGGATACTGTACAAGAACAGACGCCGTATTCTCATCAACCGCTTTCGCAAGCTCATCCAAATCAGTCAGTCCATTTTTCAAGCCAACTTCGACCACTTCCAGCCCCTGGCCTTTCGCGTATGTCCGCAAAATAGAACGGGCTTCCGGATGCACGGCGCGGGAAATGACAACTTTTTTGCGCTTCGTTTTACCGGCCGTCATCGCCGCTGCTTCCGCTAGCGCGGTCGCTCCGTCATACATGGACGAATTCGCTACTTCCATGCCAGTTAATTCGCAAATCATCGTCTGAAATTCAAAGATAGCCTGCAATTCACCCTGGCTAATCTCTGGCTGATACGGCGTATAAGCGGTATAAAACTCCGAGCGGGAAATCACATGGTTCACTACACTCGGAATATAATGGTCGTACGTGCCAGCGCCAAGGAAGCAGACGTAATCGAGCGCATTTACGTTTTTCCCTGCCAGTCGACTCATATATTTGGTTAGCTCCGCTTCCGGAATGGCTTCCGGAATGTCAAGCTCTCCTTTAAAACGCACCTCTTCCGGAATATCAGAGAAAAGCTCCGCCACATCTGAAATGCCGAGCTCCGCCAGCATTTCCTGACGATCGGCTTCCGTAGTTGGAAGGTATCGGTATTTCACGACTTACTCCTCCTCTTTGATAAACGCTTCGTACTGTTCTGCTGTCATCAATTGCTCAAGTTCTTCCGGATTGGACATTTTTACAATAACCATCCAGCCTGCGCTATACGCATCGTGATTGATTGTTTCTGGCGCTTCTTCCAGCGCACCATTTACTTCTACCACTTCTCCACTTATCGGCGAATAAATATCGGATACTGCTTTAACCGATTCGACGGTACCCATGCTCTTGTTCGCTTTCACAACAGCACCTTCTTCCGGCAGTTCGATAAATACGATATCGCCGAGCTGTTCTTGGGCAAAATGCGTGATGCCGACACGTACCCGTTCTTTATCGAGCACCTCTACCCATTCATGTTCGTTGCTGTATTTAAAAGCTGCTTTTACTTTGCTCATACTTACATCCTCCGGGTTTCTTTGTTTATTTTTTGTCTTATATTTTGGGCCGCTTATAAAACGGCGTGCTAACGACTTTAGCTTTGAGGCGTTTGCCGCGGATTTCTACGTCCACTTCCGCACCAAGATCGCTATACTCCCGCTTAATCAGCGCAAGTCCGACATTTTTCTTCAGCGTCGGCGACTGTGTACCGGTGGTTACTTCCCCGATTTTTTCTTCTCCCGCATACACCGGGTAGTGCGAGCGCGGAATCCCCCGTTCAATCATTTCGATGCCAACCAGCTTACGCGGTGCTCCGCTTTCTTTTTGCCGCTTCAACACCTCCTGGCCGATAAATGGAACCGGCTTGTCAACCTTAACCGCAAAACTGAGCCCAGCTTCAATCGGGCTAATGTCTTCGCTTAACTCCTGCCCGTACAGCGGCAAACGGGCTTCAAATCGCAGCGTGTCCCGCGCTCCAAGCCCGCACGGCAAAACGTCATCTCCGCCCACTTCCAGGATGTTCTTCCATAATACGCGCGCATCTTCCGGTTTGACATATATCTCGAAACCGTCCTCTCCTGTATATCCGGTGCGGGATACAAGCGCGCATACACCTGCTAGTTTCACCTCTGGCTTAAAGTGAAAGAAACGGATTTCAGATAAATTGGTATCTGTGAGTTTTTGGAGCACCTGTTCGGCCATGGGCCCCTGTAAAGCGAGCTGGGCCGTTTCATCTGATATATTACGCAAAATCATGTCGCCTTCCGCGTGCTGCTGCATCCAGGCTACGTCTTTCTCGATATTGGCCGCGTTAATGACCAGCAAATAATGATCTTCGCTCAACTTATATACCAGCAAATCGTCGACCGTACCACCGTTCGGATAACACATAATAGAGTACTGTGCTTGGCCTACGGCTAGCTTCGAAGCATCGTTTGTCGTGATTTTCTGTATGAATGCGAGCGTATCCTTCCCTTTCACTTCCACTTCGCCCATGTGCGACACATCAAACAGGCCCGCTTTTGTACGTACCGCTTCGTGTTCTTTTTGAATGCTAGAAAACTGGACAGGCAGTTCCCAACCACCGAAATCAATCGTTTTAGCCCCGTATTCCCGGTACAAGGGGTAAATAGGCGTTCGTTTTAAGGCTGACATCGTGTATAAGACCTCCCTTGTTTGTCGCTGGCTAATTAAGAAAAGCTCGCAGGCATTGCCACTCGCCCTTTTTCCATAAAAAAGGACAGAAATAGGGTATCATCCCCATCTCTGTCCTTTGTACCTGAGAGCTACCCGGCTTCTCAAAGCGCCGGTTTCCCCTTTGGTGGCCCGCTCAAAGCGCGAGCTCTCTCCAGAGGCGCGTCCCGCAGAGGTACTTTTGCCTGAGAGATTGATAAGGTGGGTTTGCTCCTTCGGCGACGCATCAAGCGCGTTCTCTCCCTCTGCTTTCATCCGCACGATATTTTATTATTGGCAAAAATCAAATATGTAATCCTTTTCTATGGTACCATGAATTTTAAAAAATGCAATGCTTTTTTTGATAAAATCTTAACAAAAAACAAAAAACAGCTATAAACATTTGTTTTTAAAACAAAAAAATAATATATCTCTTCTAAAAACATGAGAAAAGTGATGTAAACTCGAACATTATCATTCTTTCTTGTTCTCCGTTCCACACGCTTCTCTTCTTTGGAAATAAATAGGAAATGGAAACACCCCACGCGCCTTTCTCTTGTATTACGGTATAAACCGAAATTTGAAAAACTTACTTCTTCAACTCCCTCACCTAACAAAAAATGGAACGCACAAGCCCCGTTTCTTCTGGTGCATCTATTTCTTATTACGTCTCGGCTCGAAGACACATGTATATATAGGTTCCGTCTTGGTTAATACGATGCAATCGCCTTCCACCTCGATCTCAATCGTTCCATATCCCAGAATTTCTTGAATCTCCGGTGGCAGTACTAAATTCCCCTGTTCATCGATCCGGCCAAGCAACGGTTTTTTTCCATTGATATGTGTGTCCCTCCTTATGGCCTGAAAGTTTCAACTGCTCCCACCCACGCTAATAGTAAAGGTAGGGAGAGCCTGTGCAATTTTAGTTATTCTACCTTTCTTATCCATTATTTCATCTCTTTCTTGCGGATTCAACACCTAAAATATAAGCCTTATATCCTGTTACTATAGAATTATTTTACTAAATCTCAGCGGAGAGCGGAGGAAAAAGTAAATAAAAAACCTTATTATAAAAGTATCCAAAAACCCTTTGTATAAGAAAAAGGAGGGGGGATAGACAGATGTTGTCAAACTGCGCCGCATGCGGCAAAGTATTTATGAAATTTTCAAAACCCGTATGTCCCGACTGCGCAAGCAAAGAGCTGGATACTGCGAAACGCATTCGCGATTATTTAAAGCAGAAAGAAAAACGGAATGCTCCCCTAATCCAGGTTTCTCAAGATCTTGACATTCCGGTTCGTTATATCGAGTACCTGATTCGCCAGAAATACTTTGATCTTGCACGCTACCCAAACTTACAATACCAATGTAAAAACTGTGATACGCTCATCTCATCCGGTGAATATTGTGCAGCATGTGCTGAAACATTGCGTAATCATTTGCTCAGCGTACAAAAAGACAAGACAAAATCCGATAAACAAAACGACGAGTCCCACGAAAATTTCTATAGATCACGGCTATAACTTTCTCGCTTCAGCATACACATGTACAAATACACTCTCTACTATGTGTATGTAACGGATGTGAGGAAATGAAATCGACAATCGCGGGACAGAAAACTTGGTATAATTTTTTATTATTATTTCTGCTCTATATGAATCTCGTGCTTTCTTTCGGTCTCGTGTACTGCGCGCTTGAATGGCTGGGACTTGGGTTTATTCTTGATCATTACGCCTCAGCAGCGCATCAAAACCAATGGTATGACCGGATTACCCGGTCCTTTTATTTTAGCGCGATAACACTTCTCTCCGTCGGATATGGCGACTTAAGTCCTTTTGGTCTTGCGCGCGGCGTCGCAATGATCGAAGCGATGGTAGGATATGTGCTGCCGGCCGCCCTCGTCATTCGATATGTTATTCCTCCGATCGCTCCCCCTAAACGGTTTCGGCTTCCATCTCACCGCAAGCCGGAAAAGTAAAAAGACGAGGCATGCCAAAGCTTTTGCCCCGTCTTTTTGCTTTAATGAACGTTCAGCTTTTTAAAGTTTCCACCTTTTACGTTATGGATTGAGCCGACTGCAAGAAACGCCGCTTCATCTATATCTTCGATGATCGCTTTAAGCTTTGCTTCTTCCAGACGGGTAATTACGCAGAAAATGACTTTTTTATCGTCCCCTGTATATCCGCCTTCCCCATTCAAATACGTAACGCCCCGGCCCAAGCGCGCGAGCAAGGCCTCACCGATTTCTTCATATTTATCGCTAATAATCCACACCGAACGCGATTCATCCAACCCTTGGATTGTCACATCGATCATTTTAAACGCGATATAATACGCGATCAGCGAATACATAGCGCGATCCCAGCCAAATACAAATCCGGCGCTACCCAAGATAAAAATATTGAAAAACATAACCGTTTCCCCGACAGAAAACGGCATTTTTTTGTTAAACAAAATAGCGACAATTTCTGTACCATCAAGCGAACCACCGTAACGGATCACCATTCCCACACCGATGCCCAAGATGATTCCGCCAAACACAGCCGCAAGCAACGGATCAGCCGTCACTTTCTGAACCGGATGGAGAAGCGTTGTACCTAACGACATCACTGCAACGCCCAGCAATGTGGATATGGCAAACGTTTTTCCAATTTGTTTATATCCGACAAAAAGAAATGGAAGATTAAGAAAAAATAAGAAAATGCCCAGCTTAAGTCCTGTCAAATGTGAAAGAATAATAGAAACACCAACAATTCCTCCATCAATAATATTGTTCGGTACAAGGAAAATTTCCAGCCCGACCGATACGAGAGCAGCACCCAGTATGATAAACAGGGCACGTTTTAAAATTTTGGGTGTCGAAAGTCGTTTGTGCGTGCGCTTGTGTGCTTGAATATACTCCACGAATTTCCTCCTAATACGTAAATTTTTTCACTTATATTATACCAAAACTGCACTCACAAAAGTACATAAAATACAGGCTTTACTCACATGGGTCTGACAAAAAGAAATGGAGGATGAGTGCCGGTAACTTGTATAAATGTTTGCCTTTTTGCGCATGCTACATTTGCGTATGCATCGGAAAAAAGAGGGTGGATTTCATATGACAGACATTCCTGTTTCTTTTCAAAGAGACTGGATTGACGGATTGAAGGCGAGAATGGCAGAAGACGGACCTTGGCACCATAGAGAATTGTACCGCCTGGCATGGGAAGCGGCGCGAGCAAGCGCGGTGCATGACTTCAATGAATTGCAGTGTCTGCGTCATCTGCCACATTTTACGCCCCTGCCGCATCAAATTGAGACGGCGCAAAAGGTCATCTGCGATATGCATGGCCGCGCCCTGCTTGCAGATGAAGTAGGTCTCGGAAAAACCATTGAAGCTGGTCTTGTATTGAAAGAATATATAGTACGCGGTCTGGTCAAAAAAGCGCTAATTCTCGTGCCTGCTTCGCTTGTCGTGCAGTGGGTGCGCGAACTAAATAACAAATTTTTGATCTCAGCGGCGGCGCAACGCAAAGAATACATGTGGACTCAATATGATATTCTTGTCGCTTCGATTGATACGGCAAAACGCCCGCCTCACCGCGATATCGTGCTCAATCAATCGTATGACCTGGTTATCGTGGATGAAGCGCATAAATTAAAGAATAAAAACACAAAAAACTACCAATTTATCCAGGAACTCAAAAAGAAATATTGTCTGTTGTTGACCGCCACTCCGATCCAAAATAAACTTGACGAATTGTACAACCTGATTACGCTCCTAAAGCCGGGTCATCTCGGGCAATCAGCGCAATTCCAGCAAAGCTACGTCCAAGGAAAACGTCAAGTAAAAAACAACGAGATGCTAAAAAAAGAGTTAAAAAAAGTGATGGTTCGCAACCGGCGCGCCGATGGCAAAGTCGAATTTACAGCCCGCCACGTCATCACCGTGCCTATCGAACTGTCGCCGGAAGAAAAGCATTTATACGACAGCGTAACCCGCTTTGTACAAGAACAGTATCATAGCGAAGGCAGCGGGTACAAAAACCCGCTCGCGCTTATTACGTTGCAGCGCGAAATTTGCAGCAGCCGGGACGCGGCGCTTGTCACGCTGGTTAATATGCACAACCGTGCGCCCGAAGATTCGCCATTGCGCCAGGAAATCCGCAGACTGCTGGATATTCTTAAGCAAGTGACCACCCATAGAAAAGCGGAAAAAGTCATCGAAATTATCAAGGAAGCGAATGATAAAATTATTATCTTTACCGAATATCGGGCAACTCAACAGTATTTGCAGCATATTCTCGCCCAGCATGGCGTAACGTCCGTTCTCTTCCGCGGCGGCTTTAAACGGAGCAAAAAAGATTGGATGAGCCAATTGTTTGAACACCGAGCTCAAGCGCTAATCGCTACAGAAGCGGGCGGTGAAGGCATTAACCTGCAATTCTGCAATCGGATTATCAATTATGATATGCCTTGGAATCCAATGCGTGTTGAACAGCGGATCGGCCGCGTACATCGCCTCGGGCAGACGAGAGATGTTTATATCTACAACTTGGCTACCCAAGGAACCATCGAGGAAAAAATTCTCCATCTGTTGTATGAAAAAATCAACCTATTCGAAATGGTGATCGGTGAACTGGAAACAATCATCGACCGTCTTCATTTACAGAAGTCATTCGAGAAAAATGTCATTGATATTCTTCTATCTTCACAATGCGAAGGAGAGTTGACAATTAAGATGGACAATTTAAGCCAGGTCATCCAATCGGTACGCGAATCGGTTCAACCGGCCGCGCCGACAACCGATGCATGGAAAGAAGGGGTGCTACCTTGAACCAAGCCCAGGTCCGTTCTTTTCTTGAGCGATATTTCGCCGCCCATCAAGCCCATTATGTCGAACAGCATCCTGCCTATTTCAAAGTAGAACTTCCAATCGAGGTTGATAAAGATCTGGGAAACCGTCCTTTCTATTGGACGTACGTGGAACGGCTAAACCTTGAGCCGCAGCCAATGTGCATGACGTTTGTCTTCGATAATGCCTCGCTTCCTGAAGGGGTGAACGGGGAGGATATTACCTTCGGCTCACCGCGGTTGCAGCAATTCTTCGCCTCCGCACAACGCCATGGCCGTTATATCCGCCTGTATGAGCACACTGATCCTCCGAACGGCTCTAACTTACATTTTGCCCTAACTCCATGGCTCGGCATCAACTACAAAATTTCCTTTATTTGTGATCGAAAAAAAGATCGGCTCCTTTCGCTCGGAATAAACCTTATACACGGGCAAATCAAAGAAAACTTTTTCGACTATCTTGAGGCGCGTAACATCCTTCCCGTATTGCCGGATTACGCTTATACCATGCGTCCAATTTTCAGCATTGATTCAGCCGTCCAGCATCTTGAGCGGCACGTGCAAACAGCCATTGACGCAGAAGATAAAACATGGGCCTGCGAAGCCCGCTCACGTCTTGCGGCCGAACTTGCGCAAATCGAACACTTTTACGCAAGAAAAACAGCAACCGAAGATGAAAATGAAGAACCTGTATTGAATCATAAAGAAAAACGAGCGGAAGAACTACGCTGGCAATACGAGCCACGGATTGAGGTAGAAATTATTAACGGCGGAGTGTTTTATCTGTCCCATACACCCGCGCCCCCCGCATAAAAACCCGGGCGCGGCATAGTTACGCGCCCGGGTTTTTACCTCTGTCTTGCCTTCGCTTCCGGTGAAACAACATGCCAAACGCCAGCGGCAGCACTCCGAACCAGCGATACATCCACGCTTCTTTCGGCTTTTTTACCCGCTGCTCCTTCGGCGTCTCCAGATACTCGACAAAACGTTTGGTCAAATATCGCACATATTCCTGTGAAGACATGCACACACGCCTCCTCAATATCACTTGTTACTTATAGCGTATCCGTTTCCCCCCGTTTTCAATCGTTCTGCGTCAAAAATCGCCGAAACGCCGGATGTGCCCATAGTTCGTCCACAATCTGAGCCACGCTTTTTCCATCGGTCACAAGCTGGACAGGGGCAAAATCGTACAATCCTTCACGTTCCTGCATAATGCGCCTGACATTCCGCTCTACATCCCCCGCAAGCAACGGCCGGGTCGCATCCGCGTGCAACCGGGCTACAATCGTTTCCGGTGTCGCGCGCAAAGCAACAGCAAGACCATGGCGGACAATCAATTCCACATTTTGCTTCCGGGTTACTACCCCGCCTCCAGTCGTCACTACCTGCGGAATCGAACCGTTCAATACCTGGGCCAACATCTTCGTTTCCAGCGCTCGAAACCCTTCTTCGCCCTGCTCCCTGAAAATATCCCGGATTTCCTTTCCGGTAGCTTCCACGATGCAATGATCAACATCTACTTGCTTCCAGCCAAGCCGCTTGGCGATAGCCTGGCCAACTGTCGTTTTCCCGGTTCCCATAAACCCAATCAGGATAATCTGAGTCGTCAATCTTATACTCACTCCACTTCGTCATGATTCCTGTTTTTTTATCAACCGTACACCATAAACGTGTACGGTGCGCATAAGCAAATGGAGCGCTTCCTACCGCCAACAACCAAAGTTCTTTCGTTCCCCACGGTTCCATTAATACTTTCACAGTTACGTCTCCTATCTGATACTCGCGCTGCGAAAAATCCTGCAAATTCTGAAGCGCTTCCTCTATTCTCAAATACAGCCCTGCTTCTGTAGCATAATGCATCTTCATTCTTTCCTCATCGTTGCGCGGTATTTGCCGCAACATGCTAAAGACAGACAAATGATGCAGTACAATCAAGCATAAAATCTGCGTATAAACAAGCACAATAAAAAAAGCGGAACCGCGCGAATTGCCGAAACTTTTCAGCATTATATCACTCCATTCCGGCAAATTCTACCCTTTTTCCGATAAAAATGCTTCCTTTCCACTCGGCTTCCCCATTTTTCAATTCGAGGTGAAAGCGGCACCCTTGCTGCTCTGCTTCAAAGTCAAACTTTTTCACATACTGAGCCAAAAAAATATACCCATCTTTCATTTTTCGGACGACTTTATTCCCGACCTGTTGATAAACAATATCGTTCCCCTTCTCGTCCTTAAACCATAACTGATTGTTCTTTTTGTGGAAACGATCGCAGCGCCGAATTTCTTCCTCCGCATAAGCGAAAAATCCGCGCGCTTCCGCCTCCAATATGGCCGCCGCTTTTGCTTTTGCAAACTGCCGCTGCGCTTCGACAAAAGACAAAGAGGCTGCGATCAAAACCAGGCAACAAACAACGGATGCAACCAGTGTTTCCATTAAGGTAATCCCCCGATTGTCGCGGACGGTGTTCCAGGCTTGACGGGCACGAAACGGTAACCAGTAAACCGAACATACCTTCTTCCTAAGCGTCTGCTTTCCCACCGTACTTCCACCTCACATTTTTCCACCCGGTTCGTTACCCTGCCCGGGATCAGTCGCATTTCGTAAAGTGTACCGCGAAACTCTTGGCTTGTTCCGGTTATCGTCAGCCCCGCCTTCCATTGTTCAACAAGCGAATACGCGAACAAATAACCTTGCGTTTCATACATTTTCTCTTCCCGTTCCCTCGCGGTGTAATACAGCGCTTCATGGACAAAGAGAATGACTGCGGACAGTAACGCCATTGCCAGCAGAGCTTCGATATACGTAAATCCTCTTTCGCGCACCTTCGCTTCTCCCTTACTTAACCGTGCTAACCGCAACACGACCGCTAGCCATATACACCGTAAGCCGTTTTTTCATACCATCTGGATAAACAAGATAAAAACTACCTGCCTGCCCTACGTGCCCCAGTTCATTAAAAACGATGGTTCCGTTATTAAAATTAGAGTATATCGTAAATCCCCGGGGCACATTAACGATCCTTCTTCCCATCTGCCAACTTCGCCTCACTACATACTGGTTGTAATCAATAGAAAACTCTATCTTGACCTTTCCCCGCTGGCTTAACGCCTCGTTTGCAGCATATATGATATCCACGCTCAACTTTTCCATAAAACACTGTCCTTGAAGTCGCTGTACCATCTGCAAAAATGAAGGCACGGCTAATGAAAGCAATACGGCCCAGATCGCAAACACGATCGTAACCTCGATAAGACTGAAACCTTGTTCATTTCGCCGTCCCGTGTTTATCACACGTCACCGTCACTTTCTTCTCAGCGGATGAAACCTCCACTTTATACTGCCCTTTAGCAGGACATTTTGGCTCCTCATGCAGATATCCTTTCGCCACCAATTCGCCCAGCGCGTTCGCAGCTGGCGGATATTCGTTTCCATTCTCAATCGCATAGGCTTCCAAAGCCGTAAGGATTAACCGTTGGTTTGCTTCGCAACTACGCGAATACGCATTGGCAACAGCGCTTTTGTAATTGGGAAACGCGACCATTAAAAACGCTCCGATAATCGCGACAACAATCAAAAGTTCAATTAAAGTAAACCCGGCTTCCTTCTTTTTTGCGCGTCCCGAAAGCACGGCTCTTTCCTCCTTTGGCTCTATTTCAGTTCGCCCATCATTTGCAACACCGGCAAAAAAAAGGACAAAACAACGATAAGCACAACTCCTCCGACCAACAATAGAATAAGTGGCTCTAACCATCGCATTGTTTTCTCTACCTGTTGTCTTATCTGCCTCTCCATTTGTTCACTATAAAACAATAAACATTCGGCTACCTTCCCCCCTTCTTCCCCGAGTTCAACATAACGCACCAGTTCTGAAGTGAAGCAGCTATGGAATTGCAGGGCACGGCTGAGAGGATGGCCGCGCTTTAGCTCTGCCTCAATCTGCTGCATGATGTTTCTAACGAATAGCCAGGGCGCTTTCGCCTGAAACAGCTGACAAACTTCCAGCACGGAAATGCCCGCCTCAAGCAAAAGCCCACCTTGCAATGCAAAATAGTGAGTGATTTTCAATTTGAGCCAATAACGCAAAATAGGCACACGCAACATGAAAAACATAAGCGACTCTCTCTTCCAAAACAGCCAAATGACGCCCGTCCCCAATGCCGCCCCTCCCATAACGGCTATGCCGGATGCCGGCAAAACGGAGAGCACGCGGATAAACCATCCTGTTAGCGGCGGAAGCGGAAGATGCATCGTATCGTATATGGAGAACAAATGAGGCAAAGTAATATGAAGCAAAAACCAAAGACATACGCAGGATAACACCAGCAAAAGCAAAGGATAGCTGACAAGTTGACACAGCTGATGTTTCCAGATAGCGCGCCGCCTGTAATAACGCGCAGCGAACGCTAAGCTAGAATCGTAGCGACCGTGTTGCTCCCCAGCAGCCACAAGGGAAAGAAATAAAGGCGGAACGTTTATTTGTTGCAAAGCGGCGGAGAGCGATGCACCACTTTCAAGCTTTTTTTGGACACGCAGCAATTCTTCTCGTTTTCTTGGAGTGAAATGATGCAGAATCAAAGAAAGGCTTTCAAGAAGCGGAATACCGGCCGCAAGCAAGTAAGACAAATGCTGGCTCAAATACGCAAGCGAATCATCGGGCCAGCGCGCCCGTCGGAACATACGCTTGATATTGCCCCTGCTCATCTCCCTCCGTCACCCCTTCCGCCAATTTCTGTTCCAGAAGGGATGAAAGAAATACGAATCCACTTTCCTCCAGATATCGACGCATTACGGCCGCAGAACAACGGTTTAAAATATACGGCTGAAACTCTTCATCAATTTGCAGCACTTCGTAGACGCCGACACGCCCCTGAAAGCCCGTGCTGTGGCAGGCCGTACAATCCACAGCTCGACCGTAGCAACGCAGGCATCGTTTGCGGATAAGACGCTGTGCAATCACCCCGGTAAGCGCCGAACTAACAAGGTAAGGTTCAATCCCCATATCCAACAACCTCAAAACAGTACCTACTGCGTCAAGCGTATGAATGGTGGAAAGAAGCAAGTGACCAGTTAACGCGGCTCGCACTGCCACTTCTGCGGTAGGCTTGTCCCTGATTTCGCCAACCAGAATCACGTCAGGATCCTGCCGCAGCACCGCCCGCAGCCCCTCATGAAAGGACAGACCGGCCCGCGGATGAATTTGCACCTGGTTAATACCCGGGATACGATATTCAACCGGCTGCTCCAAGGACACAATGTTCCGCCCACGCTGCTGCAATTCATGCAACATCGTATACATGGTCGTCGTCTTTCCGCTTCCTGTCGGACCTGCAATCAAAACCATTCCCTGCGCCTTCGCAAGCATCCGGCGCACTCGCAACACATCCGTTTCGTTCATGCCAAGCGAAGCCAACGAGCGATACTTCGTATCATGAGGCAAAAGGCGTAGCACGATCTTCTCCCCGTAAATCGTCGGTAATGTAGCTACCCGCACATCGATAGAGCTGCTTCTACCTTCCCGACTTTTTGTCTGAAATGCGAAGCCACCGTCCTGAGGCAATCTGCGTTCGCCAATGTCCATCCCACTCATTAATTTAATGCGCGAAACAAGCGGCGGTCCCCACCCTTCTTCCTTCCATTCCATCTCCTGCAAATAGCCATCGAGACGAAACCGAACCATGATCCCTTCAGGCACTGGTTCCAAATGGATATCGCTTGCGCCATATTCGATTCCTTTTTCGATCAGTTCTGTCACATATCCCGTTACATCTTCAACCATGATTCCAACCTCCTTTTTTTATAAATTATACCATATATTGGTAAATTTTAAATAACTTTCCTAAAATTTTACACAAAAAAAGCCGCCTTGCTTTTAAGACGGCTTACGTATCGCTTATTCAAGTGAATTTACATATTCAATAAGGGCAGAAATTTCTTCGTCGGACAACCCCTTAACATTTCCGTGCTTCCCTTCTTTATTACGCGTAACAAGCACATCGTAAATCGTTTTGGCGCTACCATCGTGCAAATATGGCGCAGTAGCCCATACTCCGCGCAATGTCGGCGTATCAAACAATTCCTTGCTCCGCGGATTGGTGTAGTTGGCGCGCGGATCGCCTGGTGTACCTTTATCAAGCTGGCTTGCTGTACCAACATCATGAAGGAATTGCGTATTAGCTGTCGTCAGCTTGCCTGTCGCATCCACCGCTTTTACGCTATCGGTCATCGTCTCTCCGGCATGGCACGTAATGCAGCCCGCTTTGCCTTCAAACAACACCTTACCCTGTTGCGCTTTCACAGTTAGTGTACCGTCAGGGTTACGGTACGGACTTTTCGGCACCGGAAACGAATCCGAGTACTCCAGATATGCTTTCAAAGCGGTAAACATTTCTTCAACTTTCGGGGGTAATGGTTTGCCCGGATCATACGCTGTCAAACCGCCCATCTCCCCCTGTACGGTCAACAGATAATCCGTAAAATCATCCCGGCTGCCGTCCCACATAAACAATCCGGTACGCATCGCCAGCACATTGCTCGGTACGTTACGCGGACCTTTCGGGGTCATTAGTGTTAATCCGTTAATGTCCCCGTCCGCATGGCAAGACGCGCAACTCATCCAGTTATTCCCCGTAATCGGTGCCGCAAATTTATCGCTATTCGCGCTAAAAAATATGGTTTTCCCTTTCCGGACAAGCGGCGGCAATGAATCTTTGGCAATCAACCGCAACGTTTCAGGCTTTGCTTTCGCTTCCGCATATGCCTCATTCCCGCCCGTTTCAATGCGAGCTAAACTGTGGCTCATTGCATTGTGCACATACAGTTCGTTTCCATCGTTCGACAGCACCATCCCCCGCGGGTTATCGCCCGGAATGCGCCGCACGATTTGAGTCGCCTTACCGCCCCGGACCAAGTCAAATACAACCAAATCTTCGCTGCCCGACATAAGCACGAACGCTTTGCTTGCATCCGGCATAAATGCTACATCGGCCGGATTAGACACGATTATCGTTTCATTTTTTACATCTCGCACATCCATTTTCTCAAATAATTGTTTACGTTCCTGCTTGATTTCTTCATCTTTTTCAAGATCGATAACCGAAATCGCCGGAAAAACAGTTTCCTCAAAATGAATCGGCGTATCTGTATTTGTTACAAGATGCGGTACCCAAGCGGTCTTACCGTCAGGCGCAATCACGAATTGCTCAACCGTATTTGGAAGCCCCTGGCTCTTTTTGCGATCCTCTTTATCCGGAGAAGGAGCTAAAGCGATTATTTTTCCCACTTTTTCTTTGGAAGTATCAACCACGCTAATATGCCCGGACAAATAGTGAACCGTATACAGTTTTTTTCCGTCCGCGGTTAACGCCAGCCCGCGCGGTCGTTCCTCAACTTTTATCGTTTTTGTTACTTCTCGTTTCTCAGGGTCAATGATAGACAATGTGGAAGAACGGTAATTACTAACATATATTTTTCCTCCGTCCGGACTCGTCACGATGCCAAACGGTTCGATACCGACCGGAATCGACGCCGTCACTTTTTTGGCGGCGATATCAATAACATCAACTTTGTTGTCAAACATACACGTAACGTACAACGTTTTTTCATCCGGGCTTAACGCCAATTGACGCGGTTCACGGCCTACCGCAATCTCTGCGGTAACTTTGTTCTGCTTCACATCGATCACCGATACGGTGTTAACATCAATATTAGCCGTGTACAATACATCCCCGGCCCGATTTTTGACAATGCTATTGCTTGAAACCGGGGCATTGCGCGTCACCGTTTCTTGCGTTACAGTCTCTTTCTCGCTGCATCCGCTCAGCATCATTAACAGAACGAACGCGGCGGCAATCCAAATTCTCCATTTCCTCATTTTTTCTGCTCCCGCATTTTCTTTTTCTATAATAATAAACAGCAAAAATAGGAGGATAGCCTCCTATTTGCTTTTCACCTCAACCGGAACAAGTACCGGCGCGATACCATATTTACCGTGACCGGCTTGAATCTGTGGCACGTTATCACCATCTGTATTACCGGACTTGTCGCCTTCTTTATAAAAGTCTCCAGTATCCCAGAATTCGCTCGTCTGCATGCCCTGGTCAAGCGCCGGGCCATCAATTACGCGATCGTAAAAATCGACGTAGCGCGAAATAATGGTCTTGCGATCAAGTGCCGGAATCTTTTCTTTATCGGTTTCTATGTTATGCAGGGAAGCAATACCCATACGTAATGCTCCAGAAACACCGCCTGCGACAACGGCATCATACTCGTATTGATCCCCTGACGTTTTATATGCTTTCACTTTATCGTCCCACATGTATTTATCCATAGCCGCGTAAATTTTCCGTGCTGCCTCACGATATTTTGGATCTTTAGTCGCTAGAAACGCAGCCGTCAAGCCACGGATGGCGCCGGTTTGTGCCTTCAGTGTCGGCGCATCTGCGTCTTTGCCTTTGCCCACTGTCCAACCGTTAGCCACCAATCCTTTTTCATCAATCATCTTGAAAATGATAAAGTCAGCCTGCTTGCGGATCATGTCAAGCGCGGCTTTTCCTTCTTTTGTCTCCAATCCTTTGGCATCGTCCCCGCTGACGTAGCCAACCGGTAAGCCATCAAACGCACGTTGGAAAATGCGTAACGCTTCCATAGCATATGCGGCATCAAATGTATCCATATGCATGCCCTGCTGCTTACCATCATGTTCAGCAATAAACACGCCTTCCTTATCATTCCAGTGCATCATCTGAATATTTTTGAAGATTTGCAACAACAGGTCACGGTTAATGGAATACGGATCATCCGAGCGAATATCGTTATCTGCGCGGTTATCAATATTTTGCTTCGGCGCAGCCGGGAACGGCTTTCCGTCATATACGGCACGGAATGCCGGATTCGTGTTTGCATTAGCTTCCCGCTGATCTGTCATACCAAAGTATTCAGACAAAGCCCATAACATCAGCCACTGATCCTGTAGCAAGCTGCGCGGATCTTTCACTTCAAGCGACGTAGCTGCCGTATATTCCTTATCTCCGTTTTCCGTAACGGCAATGGCATGCGGCAGGTACACAAGCTGCTTCTTCGGATCATAAGAAGCGCCTTCCGCTTTGCCTAGTTTTCCGGTTTGTGGATTATAAAACAGGGAATCCCGGATATATGCAGCCTTGTTCCACATCTGCTCGGACATGATTAAACCTTGAAGACCATCAGTAGAGTCCCCGCCAAAGGCAATGTTCGGGTTTTCGTCATCTTTATCCGTTTTTGGTTCCACTTCCTCTTCCGTGTCTATCGTGTGCATTGCTCCTAAAAAGTCGCTCGCCCATAGCGCTTGTTTCAAAAAGACGGAGCCATACGCAGCCGGAACCAGCGTTTTATCCATCTTATCGCGATCCCACCGCAGCGTTTTAAAGTCGACCTGATATTTCGGAATGTATGTACCGTTCTCACCGTCGGCAAATTTCGATGTGTCCACAGGCTGAATATAGTGCGGATCGCCTTTGCTGTACTCAATAAACGTCGGATACATGTTGCGCGGAATTTCATCCGGCTTATGTCCTGCAGCATTCGCCAACTCAATAAAGCGCTGCGCCAACATTTCATTCTCTTTCTTGCCCGCCTTCTGCGCCAATTGTTTGATCATTGGCGCGTGAATCATATGAAGACCAAGGCCTGATTTTTCCACAACTTCGTACATCGCCTCTTCCGAATACTCATACGATTCAATTCCGGCCGTGTAATCAAAGACAGTCGGCTGATCAACTTTCGCCGCATCCAGCACATCCAGATCTAAGCCAAGCGCTTCTACCATCGGCTCGCCCGACAGTTCAAATTCCGTATAGGCAAACATATTGCCGGCCGTATCAAAAGTATAATCTTTAACCGGTACGGAAACGTTTTGTTTCGCTTCCTGTTTCTTCGCCTTAGTGTCTTCCCCTGTCATGGCTGCCTTTTCATTCGTACCGCAGCCGCTCATAAATGCAAGCACGGAAGCTAAGCTTATCGACATGACCGTGCGAAACGGGTATTTTTTCTTTCTCTCTTGCAAACCCCTTCACTCCTCTATCCTCTATTATGAAAATGATTCTCATTATCTAATTTTAAGTATAATTGTCTTCCTAAAAAAAGACAAGAAAAAATCATCCCCGCTAAAAAACAGGAATGATTTCCTTTTGCTTGCATTGTATTACTTCACAATCAACACCGGGCAGGTCGCTAGCTGCGACACTTTGTGGCTAACGCTGCCGAGCATCATTTCCTTAAAGCCACTCAGCCCGCGGCTGCCGATCACGATAAGCTGATATTTATTTTTATCCGCGTAATCCACGATTTGCCGTGCCGCATCTCCCTTTAGATAGACAGGCGTTGCCGCCACCCCTTTCGCCTCGGCTTTTGCTTTCGCCTTATTTAGCAATTCTTCGGCTTCTTTTCTCATCGCTTCATTAAAATCAATATCATAATGTTTAGAAATATAAGCCATTTCTCCGACCATATACGGCGAAACGACAACTTCTTTTCCCACATGAAGCAAGCTGAGTTCAACTTGCTCTTCTTTTGCGATGGCAAGCGCCACATCTAGCGCTTTTTCTCCCATTTCAGAGCCATCAATTGCTACTAAAATTTTTTGAAACATACATTACTTCCCCCATTCTGCAAAATCCCTTCCCTATTATTTTAAAACAATGTTACACTGTTTTCCAACAAACAAAAAGGGGAACTATAACAATTTTGTTACGAAACGGAATGCTGCCTGTTCTCTCATCTATCGTTCCATTGCTCCTCCCCTGGCGATAGACAAGATTTGCGATTCTTCCATTTTATAGTCGAATTCTTTCGCTTTATCTGGCTTTGCATTATCATAATGTACCGGAATTTCATGGCGGTAAGACTTCTCCACCTTAGTAACAAAGTCAAGCCGGGAAATTCTCTCAATCGTTTCTTCTAACGTATCTGCGGCGATATACATGGATACATAATTCAACCTACGGGATATGTAATGAATATTGCCAAACTTGCGCAAGTTACGAGCCACTTTGATATTCTTGACATACACCGCAAGCCCGACACGTCGCTCTCTCATTCTCCGACTCTCCTTTTTCGTATAGTATCCATCAGCGATGATTGTTATCAAACACTGAGGCTCTAAAAAATGACAACTTTATAAGTTCCCTTAGTTCTAACTTATACGCTATAAAACCTCACTTGCTTGTATCAAGAATATAATATCATCCACTCTGACATTCCTATCTCTGCCCGCAAAAGCGCGGACATATTAAATCAAATGTACATCAGGCCGCCTGATCTCTCAAGCGGCCCTTGCAAGACAGAAGGAGCAGCCTCCCATCTTTATATCCCCTTTTTAACAGTGCAGCCACAACTACCGCCCGTCCCGCACCCGCCGCTACCACAGCCACCACCCGCCAATTCATACAGCGGATTGTTACTCGGCACTTTAATGCTCGCAGAAACCGCGTCAGCGATGGTGCGGCTGATACGGTACAACAACTCATCCAGGTCATTTTCCGCTTTTTTGAAAGCGGCGACAGTTGCTACTTTTTCCATCTCTCTTTTTTTCTGCCGAATCTCGCGAGTGACTCTATCATAATCTGGATGGTATTTTCCGAATCGCTGCACTTCCTCATACGCTTCCTTCATGCGGTTGAAGGAAGCAATCTTCGCTTCCGCCTCCGGGTCCTGTTCCATCCGCCTGCGGAATTCCAGGTACCGTTTCATTTCCTCAGAGGCCACGAGCTGCTCTCCGATGCGATGCGCTCGTTCCATCACTTCATAAAAATCAAGCGGTGATACAGTCGCTGTCTGACCTGACATATTCTCACCTCGGTATCATTGTACCATGTTGCATATTCTCTGCCTAGTCCTCGTTCCAAAGGGCGGGCAGCTCTAATTTTATTCTCCCTACATTCTCCATATTTATGTTCTCCATCCGCCCTTCCGCATCAAGCGTCAGCCGATACGCTCCGCCTTCTGCGCGTATATCAAGCACGCGGGCGTTTTCTATAGGCCGGTTATTAATTTCCAGCTTTAGTCGGATGCCAAGCGAACGCGCAGTCATAAGCAACGTGCGAAGCGTTGAATGATGATATCGTTGGAAATTTTTGTGCCATATCGTCGGTACATCTTTTAATTCAGGCAAAACATCTTCAAAAGCAGGGAATACAGATTCAATCTTATATCCGTTCTCCGCAAACCCAATAGAATGCGAGGCGTGCGATGGAAACCGTCCCGCTTCACTCGGCTCTTTTGCCGTGCTTTTTTGGTTTATATTTATCTCGCGGAGCGTGAAAGCCTCTCGCAACGCTGCTTCCTGCGACGCATCTACAATAAAATCTTTTTCGCCGATTCTCGCACGCCAATACGGAGCAAATTCCGGCAAAGCGGCTAGCTGTTGCGCCGTTTCTGCATCCGGACAGCGCACGAGCACTACTTGTTCGAGCATGACGCTTGGTTCGCTCCGCATCCATTGCTCTAGTTGCACGCGTACATTATCCGGAACCTCAAGCTGAATTTGCTCAAGCAAACGGATAAGCGCTTCGTTCTCTTCTTCCCCCTTCACCGCCCGCACTGATTGCCGTGTCAGGCGAAACACCCATACTTCCTGCTGCTCTACCAGTTCTGCATACCTGCCAAGACGCCAGCGCACCTCATATGATGCATGCGGCAGCAGAAGCACTTCAAACGTAGGTTGGACATACCCGATACCATAATTCGCTACGGCATTTTCCTCATTGGCTGTCAAATTCATATTCCAGCGCATAGACGCGTCCATTCCTTCTCCCGTCCTAGAAATAAATCCAAAAGCGGTAAGCAAAGCGCATATATTTTCGGCAAACACCTGCCAGTGTTTGGACTGATTGGCCTGGCTTTTCTCCCGCAAAAGCCTATTTTCCGCTGCCTGCAATTCATTCAGGGAAAACGTGTTCACACCTTTCGCTTCCATCCAATCCAAAATGACAGGATTACAAGGCCCCAGCCTGCCTAGCTTTTCTTTCACTTGCTGATAAACACGGCGCTGCACATCCGCTTCCGCGCCATGAAACAGCCGGGCCGCCGCCGTTTCATGGACAATATACTCCAGCCCGGTTTCTGACTCCCGCTCACGCAATAAATCCATCTCAGCAAGCAATTCCAGAAAAAATCGCTCCCGTGCCGCACCGTCTCCACACGCTTCCGGATACAGCGGGGCGAACCATTCTTCCGCATACGGGATAACTGCCTGCCAAACGCGACGCATTTTCATTGTCATCGTTTTCTTTTTAGTAAGCGCGATCGGTTTGTGGCGATGCGTTTGCAACAGGCGGAAAAGCACATGAACAAGCGGCGTAACAGATTGGAACTCTGCATCTACGGATATTGCTTGCGTTTCTGACAGCACCCGCGGCAAAAGCCAAGCGCGCCATGCTCTCTGCACATCATACGGCGCCAAATATACTACTTCCCCCCACAGACGCCGCAGCGTATAAATAAGTCCGCGCCGTCGTAATCCGGTAAGACCCGCGTATGCAACAATCGGCGACACTGCTTTCGCATATTCCTCCATTTGCCTGTACGTCACAATATCTTCTCCAACGCGAAACAAAAAATGCAACCATACTTCTTTTTCCTCTCTGGATAGTACCTGCCAAGTCTTCTCAATGGTGCGCGCGTCCTTTATGTAAGCTGCTATTTCATCAAGCGGCGCCTCCGCCTCCCCGAATGTGAACGGCCATGCATTCTCTTCCGCGAGTCTCCACAACAGCCGCGTATTAAGCTGCTCAAAAACATCCCTTATCTTCATCGTTCCACCTTCGCTATTTATCATTTTTCCCTCTTGCGGGAAACAAATTGATTTGTTATAATTTCAACAACTTTTCCAAATTATTTATACTCTAATATTCAGAATAACCTGTGATGAGGACACGTGATTTCCTTTCCCGTTCCCCAGAGAGCTGACGGTAGCTGCGAGTCAGTGAACGGCAGGAACATCATATCCCCTCTGAGGTGTCATCCGAACATTGCAGTAGGAGCGACCGGCTTTCCTCCGTTATCGGGAACGGCGTATGATGGTACGCTGAATAAGGTGCCGCTGTATGTAAGTATACACATTTCTGGTATGGAGTTAAAACACAGCGGAATCAGGGTGGTAACGCGAGCAATCTCGTCCCTGTATGGGACGGGATTTTTTTATTATTATTGGAGGTGGTTTCCTTGGGAATTACGAAGTTCAACTTGCACAAGTACAGAAAGCTGGCGAACGTCTGAAAGGAGTGATCCATAAGACACCGCTTCACCTTTCGCAAACATTCAGCCGGATGTGCGGCTGCGAAGTATACTTAAAACTAGAAAACTTGCAGAAAACAGGGGCCTTTAAAATCCGCGGCGCCTATAATAAGCTCGTCAGTCTATCTTTAGAAGAAAGGAAACGCGGTCTGATTACCGCTTCTGCGGGTAACCATGCACAAGGTGTGGCGCTTGCCGCCCAAAAATACGGTATCCCTGCAACCGTCGTTATGCCAGCGCATGCTCCAAAGACAAAAATACAGGCAACAGAAGGATACGGTGCGCGCGTCGTGCTGCATGGCGCCACATATGACGATGCCTGCGCCAAAGCTAGGCAAATTGCAGCGGAAGAAGGGAGTACGTTCGTGCACGCGTTTGATGACCCGGATGTCATCGCCGGGCAGGGAACCATTGCGCTCGAAATATTTGAAGCGAATCCTGATTTGGATGTCATTGTCGTCCCGATCGGAGGCGGCGGTCTTATCAGCGGTATCGCCGCAGCGGCCAAGGCGCTCAAACCTTCCGTCAAGATCATCGGCGTTCAACCTGCAGAGGCAAATTCCGGCTACTTATCCTGGAAGGCAGGAAAACAGGTGCTGATTTCACATCCCGTTTCCATCGCAGACGGACTGTCTGTAAAAATGCCGGGAAAACTCCCGCTCGCCATGATGTGCAAATTCGTAGATGATATTATTCTTGTGACCGAAGAAGACATCAAGCAAACCATGCGCTTGCTGCTTGAGCGAAGCAAAGTGTTAGCCGAGGGCGCGGGCGCTGCTGCCCTATCTGCACTTATTTCAGGCAAGCTTTCCCTGCCAAAGCAAAAAGTCGCTTTCGTAGTAAGCGGCGGCAACGTGGATCTCACCCGTCTATCTATGCTCGCCTCCCAGGCGCTCGTAGGATAGAGACTATCTCAAAAGGTCATTTGATCGCAAACGGAATGCAATATTTTCTATGCGTATATATGGTAACGCAAAAGGGTGCCCCATCATTTTTGGGACACCCTTCTTATTTTTTAGTTATAATAAAAAAAACATTCCACTATTAAGGAGATGATGCAAAATGCAGAAAGATCAGGAATCATTGCTAGAATTTATCAGAGATACATTGAAAAACGGTACGGAAGACGAACAGCAAATTCTCTACCTCGCGCGCCAAGCTATCGAATATATGCGTGATCGCAAACGCAAAACTGCTTATTTGTCCGGTTTTCTCGGATTGCAGGGAGAATATCTGGAAGATGGAACATATCGTTTTGAAGTGCCGATCACCCCGTTTATGCTCAACGGTTTAAACATTGTGCACGGCGGTATTACGGCTACATTGGCTGATGCAGTCATGGGCTCAGTTGCAAGCCGATCGACCGGATATAAAGTAGTAACAACCGAGATGAATGTTCACTATTTATCGCCAGGAACAGGGGATAAACTGATCGCTACCGCGTCCGTTCTCAGAAGGGGCAAAACATTGTGCGTGTGTGAATGCAAAATACATAATGACCAAAGCCAACTCGTTCTGGCAGGTACCGGGACGTTTTATCTCATCGAGCCAAGATAGCATTCTTTGCACTCATCCATTGCTGAGCCGTCCATGTAAGTACATGCGGTGTAGCACCGTAGAACAGATGAGGTGATGACACGCCCCTAAACTTGGGTGTTGTCCAAAACGGAAACGGCTCGCGGACGCTAATACCCCAGGTATCTGACCGCTTCAGCCGTGTGGAGTGTCTGTCAAACCGGAAAGTACAGATAGTCCCTGTCCAAATCCAGCGTAAAGGAATAAAATACTACAATTTATTGAGTTTGATAAATCAAGTTTCTAATCTCGTGATCGTTTTCTAATGTTATCGTGTGCTGTCCTTTACTTGTAACATAAAAAGCAATCTCTCTGGTATTACCAACTACTTGATTTTTTGTAATTTTCACCCCGGAACTATGACCTTTAACAACAAATGATTTGTCTTGAGAAATCGTATACGATTGGTTTACTACTATGTTTTTGAAATAGAAATTAAATACTGGCTTGTTTACTGTTACGCCGTTTACTAAAGTCGGCACTGATGATTCAACTCTTACTTCGTATGCATCGCTTAATGATAAAGGAATTACATCCTTTTGAGAAGACACAACTTGGGCAGAATCCTCTACTTTGACATCTGATTTTTCTATGGTCACTTTGTATGCATCACTTAACGACAAAGGAATAGGTGCCTTTTGATTTACAGCATTTGCATCTGGGGATGATGAAGGTGTAGCGATTTCATTAGCACTAACTGATTGACCGCCAAACATCAAAAAAACTGTAAATAATGAAGAAAACATTATCGTTTTTCTCATAAAACCTCCCCTTTTCAAAAATTGTATTTTTTTCAATTTTTATACAAAATATTATAATGTACAATTATATGTTTGTAAATAACTAAAAATGACCTTCCCCTCACTATACAAGTAAAGGAAAGGTCATGGAATCATTTGTATAAGCAAAAAGGCTTTCGGAAGACCGAACAGCCTTTTTGCTTTATTTTACGCGCTGTGCCGCCGACTCGGGCAGCATCTCTTTTTCCTGCTTTGGAAATTCCACGCCTTCTACTTTCACATTGACCTCGACTACGCGCAAACCTGTCATTGATTCAACCGCATCTTTTACATTTTGCTGTAGATTCCGGCATACTTCATCTATTTTCGAACCGTATGAAACAATAACGCGCAGGTCAATGGCCGCTTCAAATTCCCCGACTTCCACAGATACTCCCTTTTGCACATTCTTACCGCTGACCCTACGCGCCAGTCCCTCGGTAATTCCGCCTGACATCCCTGCGATACCCTCGGTTTCGCTTGCTGCGATTCCAGCGATTACGGCCACTACATCGTCCGCAATGCGTACAACTCCGTTTCCTTTTACATCATCGGTCATGGGAATTCCTCCTTTGTGTACCTAGTTAGTTTTCATTTTATTCTTTCAAATGGGCAATGACAACTTGTTTGCCGAAAGCGTCGTAAAATTTTCTAAAATGCGAGCAAGAATTTTGAAAGTTCCTCCATCTTCTCCCGCCGTACGCGGTAACACACAAACGTTCCGCGCTCCTCTGTTTCCACAAGTCCGCTATCTTTCAAGATTTTCAAATGGTGTGAAACGGTGGACTGGGCCATGCCAACAAGAGAAACGATATCACCGCAATAATATTCCTCCTGCTTTGCCAGCAAATCCAAAATGTTCAGGCGTATCGGATGACCGAGCGCCTTGCACACTTTTGCCATTTCCTCAAACTGATTATCCATAGTTCCCTTAACTCCAATCATTGCCTTTTTGTTCTCTTTTCATTATACACATGTTTTTCTTTCTTATCGTTCAAAATATGGATAACTACGCTCAAACTTTGTAAATGGAGGTTCCTATGAACAGAAAAAAGGGTGCATGGCTTGTCTGCCTTTGCGTGGCGTTCGTTTTGTTATACGCAAGTTTTCCCTGGATTCCACACCAGATTACACACGCTTTTAGCAAACAAACGGTGTATGTCGGCTCGTCTGGGCCAGACGTAAAGGAAATGCAAGGTCGGCTAAAGTTTCTTGGTTTCTATACAGGAAAAGTAGACGGCGTATTTTCATGGCGCACATATAACGCGCTGCGTAACTTCCAATACGAATTCGGTTTAAAAATTGACGGTATTCTCGGACCAAAAACGAAATTGAAGCTGTGGCAAGCGACGAAAAATTGGCGTCCTGGCCCGGGTGAAACCGCTGCTTCATCTCCGTCGCCGAAACCAAGCGAAAAGCTGCCAAAAACCAATATGGCCCTATCAAAAAACGAATTAAAAATTATGGCGAATGCCGTATACGGCGAAGCGCGCGGGGAACCGTACATAGGACAAGTCGCTGTAGCTGCGGTTATTTTGAACCGTACAAAGAGCCCATCATTCCCTGATTCCCCAAGCGCCGTCATTTTTGAACCTGGAGCTTTTACGGCAGTGGCGGACGGCCAAATCTGGCTGACGCCAAACAAAACGGCGGAAAAAGCGGTTCAGGATGCTCTTAACGGCTGGGATCCTACCGGTGGCGCTCTTTATTACTTCAACCCGGATACAGCCACATCACCATGGATTTGGACACGCCCGCAGATTAAAAAGATTGGAAAACACATTTTCTGCAAATAAAAAGCAAAGACAGACGTACCTCGCGAGTTTTTTGCTACTTACATGATAAGAAAAAACGTAGCGGGTGGGAACTTAGTTCCTCACCCGCCTGCTTTATTTTTATTCCTGCATTCTTGAATCAAAGCGGCCGGAATGCTTTTTCATGTCCGTCCGCCGCCATTCCCGCCAGATGGCCGGGAAGACATTGATCAAGTAACCCCAAAATGTAATAAACGATTCGCCCGTTTCTCTCACTTTGTATGGGATGTCTACTTCAGCGAGACGATAACCCTGGCGCACAATATTCATTGTCATTACCTGGGCGTAGTTATAATCATGAATAATGTCCATATCTCGCAACACCGGACGCGAAAAAGCGCGAAAGCCGGTTTGTCCGTCCGTAATCCATTTGCGCAGAAGCAACATCTGCAGCGCGGTAAAAAAGTAATTACCAAGCCGGCGATACAATTTCATGCCGCGCACGCGTCGACGAAAACGGGAAGCGAGCACATAATCTGCCTCGCCTTTCAAAATCGGCGCTACCACACGCGGGATATGATCAGCCGGGTATTCGTCGTCCGCGTCGATCATCACCGCAAGATCGGCACCCAGCCGATATGCTTCTTTCAACCCTTCGCGCACTGCAGCGCCTAATCCTCTGTTTTTGGAAAATGTCATAATATGTTCCGCGCCAGCGCGCTCCGCTGCTTCCACCGTACGGTCAGTCGAACCGTCATTGACAACCAGTATTTCCACTTTTACATCCGGATCAAATGCATGCGGCACTTTGGCAATAACCGTACCTACGGATGCTTCTTCATTGAATGCGGGAATAACGATGATAAGCTTCTTCATCTTCTATCGACTCCTCCGCTTTGAATGCTTCTTTTAGGATCGGTCCGCGCGCGTGATCGGGCAGCGGTACGCCTAGCAAAGCGCTAATGGTCGGGGCAAGCGATACAATGCTGCGAAATTCTTCCACCCGCTTCCCACGCTGAATCATTGGACCATGCATGAGAAACGGTACGAACCGCTCGCCAACATCCAGATGACCGTGTCCGCCAATCCCGTTTCCTTGGCCATGATCCGCCATAACAATAAACGCCGTTTCATCCATTTCGCCGCGCTTCATCAGCCAGGCGTGAAAATCAGCGATAAGTTCATCCGCTTCTTTTATTTTCTCTAGATATTCCGGGTATAGCACACCCCGGCTATGTCCGGTCTGGTCTACAGCAATCATCTGTACAACAAACAAATCAGGATTTTCCCGCTCGTAAATGACTTTGGCCTGCTCCATAATCTTTCTATCAACAATATCGTTGTGCGAAACCGCAGTGAAACTTTCAACATAATCACCGAATGCATCGATCAGATGCGCGCACCCGAACAGCACTCCCTTTTTTCCCTGCTTTTTCAGTACGTCGAATATGCTTTCCACTTTCACTAATAAACTCCATACCATATTGGATTTAATGCCATGTTCGCTCGGATACGTTCCCGTAAACATAGAAGAAAAGCAGGTAACGGTGCGAGCTGGATAAATCGTTTCCATCGTTTCATACACGGTTCCTTCCTGCATCAAACGATGCAAAAACGGCGCATCCGCTTCATAAAGACGCTCTTTGCGGCAACCATCAATAACAACCACAACCACCTTTTTTGCCAGCGGCTTTTTCGGCAAATCAGCCGGATCGGTATATGTTGGGTATTCTACCGGCTTCCAATTAAATAAATATTTGTGAATCATGTATGAAGCTACAAGCAGCGCCGCTGAAAACACCACTAGCTTTCCCAGAAGTGCCGCTGGCTCTGGCGCATTATAAATCGCTGAAAAAACAAGAAGCTGAAGAAAAAACTTCGGCACTTGCTCAAAGACATTACCACTGGTGGAGTCCGTATTTTTCAAGAATAGTTTCCAGATACGCAAGAAATTCCACCAGGTTGTACCGATCCGCAAATGATAATACAATGTTCCCCAGAAAAACACGGTGAAAAAAATATACATACCAAGACTAAACAGCAACAGCCCTATATCGAGCACACCAAACAGCCAGGTCGCGGCAAGCAGAGGCAGCCATAAAAACCATCGTAAATACAATGGAAAATCATACGCATAATAAATTACAAACAACGGCAATAAGCAGAGTAGAGCCACAAAAAATTTATCTGTCTGCCAGTCGGTTGCCACATAGTAAAGAAATGCAATGCCCGTTACATATACAGGAGTAAATGTCTTCCCTTCGTTCAACACATTCCAGCAGCGGGCCGCAATAATTTCAAACGCTGACGCTTTTTTCATTGTCGTTCTCCTCTCCCGCAAAGATAAAAGCCGGCTGCGCCGGCTCTCATGCTTCTTTAATCTTTGCCTGACTCTCCTTCGCATACTCCATCCCTTCCGCCGCGTCTTTCCGTTCATTTCTGCCGCGTAAAAGCAGATACAGCCCTAGGAAGTATCCCCAGTAAACCAGGCATTCTTCCAGCGAAGGGGAGGATGCATATCCAAACAACGCTTTAAGGAAAACACCTACATCTCCGGAAATAACAGGCGTATGTCCCGTATCGCGAATATAGTGCTGCTCATCAATCGGATGCTCTGGCATAAACCACGTTAAGTCATATACATGAGGCACGAGCGATCCGAGAATGTTCATATCCTGCAAAATTGAAATCGCCTGCACGATTAATCCAGCGGCAATCAACACAATAAATGCTCCGGTTACTTTGAAGAAAGTTTTAAGCGGAATGCGCATTGTTCCGCGGAAGAACAGAAAGGAGACAACCGCTGCAAGCACGATGCCGCCAAACGAGCCCCACGTTTGCATCGCTTTTCCAATATCGCCACCCGTAATCGCCGCGAAAAAAAATACCGTCTCAACCCCTTCGCGTAAGACGACGAGAAATGCGTGAACTACCATGCCAATCACGTTGCCCGTCGTAATAAACCTATCATATTTGCCCTTCATTTCGCTTGAAATATCCTTCGCTTGCGCCGCCATCCAAAACACCATTTGCGTGAGCAAAAGACCGGAAATGATCATAATCCCCACTTTCATGTAGGTCTGTGCGCCCATCGTAGCGAAGCCATCCAACACTACCTGGAAGACCAAGGCGAGACCAAGCGAAGCAATGATCGCAAGCGCTGCACCTAACCATACGTATTTGGTGAATTCAGGACGGTTGACCCTCTTTAAATAGGAGGTAATAATTCCGACAATGAGCAACGCTTCCAGAGCTTCGCGGAACGTAATTAAAAAAGCCTGCAACTCCATGCTCGCCACTCCCTCAAAATCACTAATCAATAATTATTTTCATTCTCATTATAAGTGGAAGAACGGGTGAAATCAATTATCCATTTCGGATACAATTGCGCCATTCCACTTTCCGATCTGGACGAATCTCATACAAAATAATGCGATGATACGTCGGGTACAGCCAAGGGTTTCCCGTAAAACGTGCGCGTTCCCTGACATATTGCCGCAAGATCGGTTTATGAAAGCCTTCCAAGACCGCATCGGTCATAAACACGGATTCAGGCTGCGCTCTCAGGCTAAGAACCGATGTTTGAAACACAGGCCAGCCGCGCAAACGAACCACCTGTAGCGACGGATGACGATAACGCATCACTCGTTCTTCTTCGTATGTGTACACTACACCTGAAGCCGGCAAATGTAGCGCGGCATAATCCGCAAGCTGCACCATCGGTGACGCCTGCGTCCGCTGATCATGAATCTGTGTCCAGCTCACCGCCGCCATACATGCGGCAAATGCCAGCAAAAAGACTCTCCCTGCTCTCCGCCAGCTTAGGAAACCAAACGCAAGTCCCTGAAGCAAAGGAACAAGCAACGGCAAAATATGGCGCGGTTTCTCTACATTCTGAGCAAAAAACGCCCACCAAAAATACGGAACAATCCACATAAAAAAAAGTCCGGCTTCACGCCAACGTGTACGCGCTGTCCGACGCACTTTCTTTTGCACCATCCACCATCCGACCAGAGCTACCGGCAAAAGAACAAGCACGCCCAGACTTATCCAGTGCTGTCCCGGCCATGGCGCGCCCAGCCCCGCCGCCAGCCACTGGCGTAACATCCAATAGCCAAAACGCTCCATGATATTTCCCCCGGTGTACGCGCCACCCCAATCGGAGAAATGACCGCCAGTAAAAGCGCGCGCAAGCTCCCACAGCCCTTGCATGCTTCCTACGTTCACCGCCATTGCATACACCCATAACAACGACACAAGAGCGGCTCCAAACGCAGCATTCGCCACGTCCATCCACCGCTTTGTATCCCGCCCATATACATATCCGGCCCAAAGCGGTACAGCTCCCAGCATGATATATGACACCCGTACACCGTACAAAAGTCCAAGCAAAATCCCGCTCACCAAAAGAGCCAGTGCTCGTCGCCGTTCGCCAAGCGTTCCATCCAGCGCACGAAGACTGCTTGCGACAAGCAATGTGGCCAGCAATGTACCAAAGCTGTCTGATAACGGCTGCGTCCCGAGCACAACCGAAAGCGGCGCTACAGCCCACAACAAGCAAGCGGCATCAGCCACCCGCTTTCCGCCGCAACGTAAAGAGATGCTATATAACGGGAAAACGGTAAGCGATGCCGCCACGGCGGATAGCGCGGACAGCGCAAGAAAGGGATTGTCAGTCAAACTGCCGAATAAAAACGCAACCAGCATATATATCGGGTAACCGGGAAAATGAGGCTGCATCGCTGCCAAATCATACTCTTGCAGCCCTAACGCAAAATCCACATCATCCCATCCACCCGGTCCTTGCGCCAAAAACGGCAGACGGACAAGCAACGCCAAGAAGGTTATCAATGCTGCGCGCTTCATCGTTTATCCGCGCCGTTTGCGCATCGTCCGAAAAATAATGAATCCAAGTACGATCACGATCACCGCGAGCGGAACCCAGTTTTTCAAGTCACTGATACCAGTGGATGTTTTTTTCGCGTTTGCCGTATTGCCCGGTCCTTCGCCCGGTTTAAAGTGGCCAACTTCTATGTCTTTCAATTGAAACTTGTCCTGTAGCGTTTTATAAATCTCTTCTTTCTTTTCCTTGTATTTGGCCTGATCCGGCTCTTTTATCCCAACGCCGAACAAGCCCGGGTTGCCAAGCGAAGCAAGCGCTTCATCGAACGCAGCGCGCACTTTTTGGTCAAGCGCTTGGTCTTTTTCTTTCACGATCGGGGAAAGTGCTTCGTATGTAGCCCTTGCTTTTGCAAGCAAAAGTTTATTTTGTTCATAATTTTTAAAGTCTTTTTCTACACTCTCCATGCGACGTGCGATGTTCAGCACGAGCACTTGATGATACGCTTTCAGGGCCGCTTCTTTATCTTTATCCTCAAGCGCCTGAATCATCACTTTCGCCGGCTCAGGCCCCATGTGCATGTCCAGTTCTCCCTTAATAGACTGGAATACTTGAATCGCTCCGCTGTAATCCGGAGGATCCTGATTCAATTTTGCCGCCACTTGTTTGTAGTTTTCCGCTACGGCCTCTTCGTTTGGATTGCCGTATGAATACGCCCACGCCGGCACCGGCGCAAGCGTAAACATAAGCAAGCAAACAAAGAGGGCGGAAATGAACGCTGATTGTTTCATAACCATGCCCCCTGCTCTTTATGATATAATTTTTCAATTATTTACCGTAGGATGTAAGCTTGTCAAGCGCTGGTGTCATTTCTTTATAAATTGCTTCCGCTTTTTGCTTATCGCCTGCTTTCACGGCATTCAAATGTTGTTGCGCCTGTTCAAGCAGCTTATCCGCCTTCGCCTTGTCTCCCAGCACTTTCGGTAAATCCAATTTTATCATATCGAGAAAAAGCGCACCTTCTAAAGAAGTAATCACCGCTTTGTCTTGTCCCCAATTTTTGAATGATTCGTCATATTCACTCTTGGCTGTAGCTGTAATTGCACGAATATACGCTGCATTTATTTTGCCACCTTTGATCGTTTTCGGATCGTTGGACAGATCAAACTGTTGGTTAATATAATCCGCAGATTCCTTATCATGCTTTGACAGGTATCCCTGAAGCGATTGGAAGAACGCCCACCCCTCAGCCTGCATCTCTTTCAACTTCTCCTGCTTCTCACCTTCTTGGACGCCTTTTTCAATTTTGTAAGCGTAGCCTTTTTCACCGCCAGAAGCGAGATAGAAACCTTTCATGAGCGATTTATCAACCATTTGTTTGCCGAGATTGTACGCCAGTTTATCACCTTTATCAATAGCGCTGTTCATTTCGGAAAATCCGGTATCAATGGCGCTCAACAGCTGAGTCTGATACGCGTTATCGCGCTTCTCCATCGTGCCTTTCAAAGAAGCTTCATAAACTTCTTTTGCGGTTGCTACCGCTTTTTTCGCTTCTTCTTTATTGTCAAATCTGTCGTCCGCCTGCTTAAACTCGTAACGTGCCGTCAAAAATGCCGTTTTCTGAAGCAGTTTATCGACGATTTGGCCCACTACTGACGCAGGCATCTGTCCCGCTTTACCGGCGGTAAGCGCTGCAGTCAGCTGCTCATCAACCTTTTCTTTATATTCTCCATCCAGCATCTGAACGTGCTGCTTCAGCTTTTCGTCGTATGCTTTCTGCGCCTTATCCCAATCTACCGGCGTTTTGTCTTCACCTTTCTTCACCAAGCTAACAAGTTCTTTTAACGCGGAAGTATAAGCGGTAGCATTAAATTGCCCTTCTTGCGGCTTGTTCGATTCTGTTTTCGTTTCCGTTGCCTGCGCCTGTTTACTCTCCGTCTGCGGCTTAGCTGCTCCCTGTCCAGTACCGCATCCAGATAGTACAAACATCGTCGCGACTGCTATAGTGGTCAATACTTTCCATGCTTTCATTATCGAAATCCCTTCTCCCTCTAGGTGCTTATAAAGATAATACAAATAATACAGTAAAATTTATTATCATTTCATGTTCGCTATATAGTTTAGTGCGAATGATAACTATTGTCAATAAAAAGAAAGAAACTTATTCTCTGTTATAACATTTTTTATCGCCCCATCCCTCTGTACTGAAAACCAGCGCGTTCCCAGACGCTTCTGTTATACAAATTACGAAAATCAAACAACACTTTTTTCTCCATTACTCTACCCAGCTTTTCTGCATCAAGCGCAAGAAATTCGGGCCATTCAGTCAATACCAGCACCGCGCAGGCCCCCTTTGCTGTTTCATACGGATTCTTCCCGTATGCCAGCTGTTTCCTCCACCTCTTTTTCGCATTGATGAGCGCCTCCGGATCATACACCGAGACTTGTGCGCCTTCCTTAAGTAACTGTTCGATAATGGCAACAGCCGGTGATTCGCGCATATCGTCCGTTCCCGCTTTGAACGCGAGCCCAAAAACAGCAAGCCTAATGCCTCTTAAATCAGAAAATTCTTGTTTTACTTTTTCCGCCACATAAAGTTTATGCCGTTTATTGCTTTCGATTACCGCTTCTACAATCGTAAGCGGCGCTTCTGCTTCCCGCGCGGACAAGGCGAATGCTTCCGTATCTTTCGGCAGGCACGAACCTCCGTAGCCAGGTCCTGGCGACAGATACTGGTTCCCAATGCGCGGATCGGCTCCCAACGCCTTCACCACAGCTGTGACATCCGCCCCCATCGCATCGCACAGCCGCGCGATTTCATTTATAAAAGCGACTTTCATCGCCAAAAAGCTGTTAGCGCTGTATTTAATCATTTCCGCCGTTCTGAAATCCGTGATTAAAAACGGTACCCCGGCCTTTACTAGTGGAGCGTACAGCGCTCGCATCGTTTCTACCGCTCGTTCGCTTTCTGCGCCGATAACAATCCGAGCCGGATGGAAAAAGTCTCGCAGCGCTTGCCCTTCTCTTAAGAACTCTGGGTTAGCCACCACATCGCAGGACCATCGACCTTGTGCCGTTTTACGCAGCACATCCTGCACCTTTTCACATGTACCAAGCGGAACTGTACTTTTAATAACGACAACCGTATCCGTCCCGCTATGCCGCCCGATGGTTTCAGCCACTTCCAACACCGCTGATACGTCAGCGGCTCCTTTTTCCATCCCTGGTGTTCCTACCGCAATAAAAACGATATCCGCCCATGTGACACCTTCCACAACGTTTGTTTCAAATGAAAGCCTTCCCTCCGCCACCTGCTGGTGCAGCTCTTCTTCCATCTCCGGTTCGTAAAACGGAAGGTCTCCTTCGGAAAGCAATGCGATTTTCTTTTCATCTATATCGAAACAGCGAATTTTGTTGCCGAAATGAGCCAGACCAGTAGCTACGGCTAGCCCCGCATATCCCGCTCCGATTACAGCTATTTTTTTCATTTTCCGTTTCTCCTATCGATATGTGAAAAATTTTTGCTTTTTTCTTCTTCTTTGTTTTACACTATTGTTTAGGTTATTCATCCGCAAACCAAAAATCAAGGAATCGGTGAAGAAAGCGAGGGAATTTTTTGAATCAGAAAATGTTTTTTGCGCTCGTCATCGCGCTGACAGCGCTAAGCGGCTGGGCACATTACTTCACCCAATCATCCGGCCTGCAATTTGTCACAACCTCGGCGGCCATCATTATGCTGGCTGCGCTTCTCGGCCGCGCAACGGAGAATGTCGCCCACTACGCTGGCGAACGCATCGGCGGCTTTCTGAACGCTACGTTTGGCAACGCGGCTGAACTTATTATCGCCATTTTCCTTATTAAAGAAGGTTTGTTCGACATGGTGAAAGCGAGCATCACTGGCTCCATCATCGGGAACTTGCTGCTCGTCCTTGGACTCAGCGTTATCGCTGGTGGCCTAAAATTCAAAGAACAGCGCTTTAACCCGATTCTGGCCGGCCATAACGCGTCGCTCATGCTGCTCTCCGTAATCGCGCTGTTTATTCCGGCCGTATTTCTTAAACAGTTGAAGCCGGAGCGTATCGACACACTGAGTTTGATTATCGCTGGCCTTCTTATTATCGCTTACATACTGTGGCTCATCTTCTCTATGATTACGCATAAAGAAGAACTGGCCGATCATGCGGTTGAAGAAGAAATCGAGGAAGGACAGCGCTGGGGGAAAGGATTCTCTATTATTATGCTGGTAGTGGCTACCGTCTTCGTCGCGATTACAAGCGAGTGGCTGGTGCATAGTATTGAAGAGGTGGCACACGCCCTCGGCTGGTCCGAAATATTCGTCGGTGCCTTCGTGATTGCGATTGTCGGTAACGCTGCCGAACACAGCGCAGCTATCTTCCTCGCATTGAAAAATAAAATCGGCGCGTCCGTGGAAATCGCGGTCGGCAGCAGCCTGCAAATCGCGCTATTCGTGGCACCAACGCTCGTTTTTGTTAGCCTTATCTTCGGCAAACAGATGGATCTTATATTCACGGCGTACGAATTAGCCGCCATCGGCGTAAGCGCGTTTATCGCGTCGTCCATCTCCCGCGACGGAAACACCAACTGGTACGAAGGCGTGCTGCTCATTGTCGTGTATGTTATCCTTGGCGCCGCGTTTTACTTTCTATAAAAGGAGTGAGAAAATATGGCAGACGTTATTACCATCAGCGGCAATGTAAAATACAGCATTACCCTTGATCCAAGCGTCTGGATTTTCGATGATCGGAAATTCAAATTAGAGGATTTCTTTGCGAACATCGGCCAAGAAAAAACTGAAGGTGCTGATGATTCTCTTATGAAAATCGGGCAACGGTGGGATCGCGAATTAACGCAAGGTGTCGCCCCAACGCAACAAAGCGAGAAACTGTTCGCAGAAAAGAAAAAAATCGTGGGCGATTACGGTATGAACCTTGGCCCATTCCTGAAAAACGCGGAACCGAACGAAACCGCTTCTACCCTGGTTTGTAAACGGGAAAGCGGTGAAGAAATACGTATTCCTTTAAGCGAGGCATATGAAGCGGTTGTCTGTTTCGCGATCGACGGCAAACCGATCCGCAAAGATGGTCCCGTTTACCTGTATTATGGGGATGGCCGCAACATGGACAATCCCATTAAAGGGATTACCGGATTCGAAATTATATAATCTATACACAAAAACCTGGAAGAAGCATTCCTTTCTCCGGGTTTTTGTGTATATGGAAAACATCTGTATATATCACACCTGCTAATATTTATTTTCTGAGGCAAACAAACTTCTTGTCGACAAAAAAAGACTCCGCAAAAGCGGAGCCAAAAAACAACAACTCTCAACCATTTGAATAAGTTGTCATAAAAAGAATAATATAAAATTCAGCAAGAAACAATAGAAAATTTAGGAAATCCACCTGTTTTTACGCAAAAATCGACAAAAAATTAGCGCTTTGCCTCTAAAATTTTATGCGGCACCCGATGACGTTCCAAAAGTGCAAGAAACGTTTCTTCTTTCTGGAAAGATAATCGACAACTCAACGTGCTAGCAAAATAAAGATGAATCCTTTCCTCTTCTCCAGCCAAAAAACGAAGACGATACACTTCATCCAAATCCTGAAGGCCGAAGAAGTAAGTAAGCCGTTCAGGCGTAAGCTTTGTCGTAAAGGTCCGGCTCAACAACACGCCGTCCTTCCGGTATTCGCGCTGTTCTGCTTTCTGCGCGCCCATCAGCGTCAAGAATGCCACCGCCCTCTCCATTCCGGCAAACTTAACGATTTCCGCGTCATTATATTCGATCTCTACGTCTGTCAATTCATCCTGTAATGCTTGCAACATACAGTAAAACAGCTTGCGAATCACCAGATTGCCGGGAGAAAGCCTGTGATCATCAAAGCGGTATACGTATTGTGCTTCCTGCTGTTTGTTATTCGTAATTCTGTGCAAGTATAAATACTGCACGACGCTTCCCCTCCGCGTTTTACTGCCGTTCTTTAATGCGCTTTAATGCCGCGTGATCCAGGCGCTTTAACAGCGCCAGCAAAAGCTGTTTAGCCGCCTCATAATCATCGCGATGAATAATGGCTGCGTGGCTGTGGATATAGCGGGCCGGAATGCCGATAACAGCCGATGGAACCCCTTTTCCCGTCAAGTGTACTCGTCCCGCATCCGTTCCGCCCGGAGAAACGAAAAATTGATAACGAATGCCTAACTCTTCAGCCGTATCAATCATAAAATCACGCAACCCTGGCAACGTTACCATCGTCCGGTCCATAATACGCATCAATAGCCCTTTCCCGAGCTTGCCCATCCCTTCCTTGAGACCCGGAATATCCCCGGCCGGACTTGCATCCAACGCAAAGAACACATCCGGTTCGATCATGTTTGCCGCCGTCCCGGCGCCACGCAAGCCAACTTCCTCCTGCACCGTCGCTCCGCCATAAATTATGTTCGGGTGCTTCGCATCTTTCATTTCCTGCATCATTTCCACGGCAAGCGCGCAACCATACCGATTATCCCATGCTTTAGCCATCATCTTCTTCGGATTTCCCATTACCGTGAACGGACAAACGGGCAAAATAGGCTGTCCGGGACGGACGCCAATTTCCTCTGCGTCTTCTTTATTATCCGCTCCGATATCGATGAACATATCTTTTATATCCATCGGTTTATTCTTTCTGCTTTCCGGCAACACATGCGGTGGAATGGAACTGATAACGCCCATGATCGGGCCGTTGTTCGTGATAATCTGTACGCGTTGCGCCAGCAGAACCTGGCTCCACCATCCGCCCAGCGGCTGAAACTGGATAAACCCTTGATCCGTAATGCGTGTTACCATAAAACCAACCTCATCCATATGACCAGCTACCATAATTTTCGGGCCGTTCTCGTCGCCGCGCAGCACACCAAAAATGCTTCCCAAATTATCAAAAACGATCTCATTTGTCGTTTCACTTATGTACTCCTTTATAATGGCACGAACTTCTCCTTCAAATCCAGGAGCACCGCACGCTTCTGTTAACCGTTTAAACAGCGTCATTTGTTTATCCATACAATCTTACCCCTTTACCCTTTTTCGTATCTTTCTTGAGCATACCAGAAAAAAACAAAAAGACCAATTAATCAGCCTTCTGTAAAACAGCCGCCCGGCATTTGCGGGCAATTTCCGGTACGGCAATTCCAAGCAAAATCACAGCTACGCCAAACCATTGCCAAGCGCTTACGCTTTCTTTCAACACCGTATTCGACATAAATACGGCCATGGGAAGCTCTGCAGCACCTAAAATCGTAGCAAGCCCTCCACCGATATGAGGCACGCCGAGCGTAAAAAAAAGCGTCGGAATCACACCGCCGAACAGGGCCAAAAGCAGTGAATACACAAGCAGTCCTTCCGCAAACGCTCCATTAATAAGAAAGACAGGTGGGTAAACCAGAAACGTCACAAGTACCGAACCGGTAAGAATGACAGCGGAACGTGTGTAAGGATGAAGATCTTCTGAAGCTTTTCCGCTAAAAATAACAAACATCGCATACGTAAATGCGGAAAGAAGTCCGTATACCACCCCGATCAGCTTAAGCTCTCCGAATGTCGAGGAAAATATGCCACCAGCCAGTACCGTACCGATGGCAAGCAAAACGAGTGCCCCTATTTTTTCCCAGCCGGGCCGCCTCCGTTCCATTACAGCTTCTGCCAGCACACCGATCCAGGTGAACTGGAATAGCAGGACAATCGCAATCGAAGCCGGGACATATTGCAAAGATTGATAATAAAACACACCGGTCAGTCCGCTCATCACACCGATTCCCATTAGCACAGGCCAATGCTTTTTTTTCAATCTTGGCTTAGAAAATAAAAGCGCAACCGTCCACATGAATGTCATAGCCAAAAACATCTGGCTACCGCTGACTTCCGCTGGCACAAACCCCGCTTGATATGCGAGCTTAACGAATGTTGATAATATTCCGTAACTGCACGCACCGAGAAATACAAGCAGCACGGAACGCCAGTACACCATCTCTACGCCATCTCCTTTCTGCAATGTAGGCTTCTTGTCAACTCTCCACCTATGGCTAACGCTTATAGGTAGGGGGAGTCTGTGCGATTTTAGATAAAAAAACTGCCCTTTTATTGTACTACATTTCTATACAAACAATGACAAACATATCCCGTCCCCGATCAGGGAACCATGTTATCAGGAGGTGCTGGACTGATGAGAAAAGGGATTATCCCGATCGCGCTCGGAACGGCCGTTACGTTGACCGGGCTTAGCATGATGAACCGTCGCCATACGGATATTCAGCCTAACAATTCTTATGCTTGGGGACTGGCCGGCTTTGGGCTTGCTCACATCGTGCTCGGCGCTATCGACGCGGCGCGTGATAACCAAGATGAAGGGAAAGACTTTTTCTAATTGGTAACATCCTTTCTCAATCATTATACCTGTTCAAGCAAAAAAGCCAGCAAATGACTTGCTGGCTTCGCCAATTTCGACAAAAATAGTGTTAACTAAATACCGGTTCAGCAAATTTCGCCAATTTTTCAAAAGAGCTTTTGTCCACATCCGCATGCAAACTATTGCCATGCGAATCCATCGTAACAATGGCAGCAAACCCTTCTACCTGAAGGTGCCACATTGCCTCCGGAATACCAAATTCAAGGAAATCAACACCTTCTACTTTCTTCACGCAATCTGCATAGTACTGGGCTGCGCCTCCGATAGCATTGAGGTATACGCCGCCGTGTTCCTTAAGTCCCTGAAGTGTTTTCGAACCCATACCGCCTTTGCCGATAACAACACGAATGCCGAATTTCTTCATAATATCCGATTGATACGGCTCCTCACGGATGCTTGTCGTCGGACCAGCCGCTTTGACGTGCCATTCACCGTTCTCATCTTTCAACATAACCGGACCACAGTGATAAATAACGCCGCCATTCAAATCAACCGGACAGTCGTGATCCATCATGTACTTATGGAAAGCGTCACGCCCTGTGTGAATCAGACCGTTAATAATCACCACATCGCCCACTTTCAGGCTGCGCACTTGTTCTTCTGTAATTGGATATTGCAGGACAACCTGACGGCGCTCTTCCGCCTGCACTGGCTGCTCTTGCACACCCTCATTCAGGTCAATTTTTCCTTCTTCTTTATATAACCAGTCCTTAATTGCACCAGTTGCCGGGTCAATCGTTACCCCCTGACGGCGGAACGCCCAACAGTTGTAAGCCACGGATACGAAAAAACTTGCAGGCAGACGATTTATGGCGCCGATTTTACAGCCCAATAACGTTGTTTCACCGCCGAAGCCCATCGTACCGATGCCAAGTGCGTTCGCCTTTTCCATAATGTAGTCTTCCAGTTTCGCAAGTTCCGGGTTCGGATTCACATCATCCACTTTGCGGAAGAGCTGCTCTTTTGCAAGCGCATAACCGGTCGTCCGGTCACCGCCAATGCCCACACCAATAAAGCCGGCGCTACAGCCCTGTCCCTGCGCCTGGTATACGCTATGCAAAATGCATTTACGGATACCATCCAGGTCACGGCCTGCTTTGCCAAGCCCTTCAAGCTCAGTCGGAAGGCTATACTGGATGTTTTTGTTCTCACAGCCGCCGCCTTTCAAAATCAGCTTCACTTCAATTTCGTCTTTCTCCCATTGTTCGAAGTGAATCACCGGCGTTCCCGGTCCAAGGTTTGTGCCGCTGTTCTCACCGGTCAATGAATCGACGGAGTTCGGACGCAACTTGCCGTTCTTTGTTGCGAGTTCAATTGCTTCCTGAATGGCTTTCTTCATTTCAATCTGATTCGATCCTACTGGTGTATGCACTTCGAACGTTGGCATACCAGTGTCCTGACAGATAGGCGATACATTTGTTTCCGCCATTTCAATATTTTGTGCAATCGTAGCTAGAGAAAGAGCCGCACGAGTGCCCGCGTTTTCTTTTTGTCTTGCTTTTGCAATCGCTCTGCGCACATCCGGAGGCAGATTGGTGGATGTTTCGACGATCAGCTTGTATATGCTATCCTTAAACTGTTTCATACACTCCTACCCCTTTTTGTGAAAAATCACTTTCAATTGTTTATTATATCGGACATTTCCCGAAGGGGAAAGGAATTTATCTATGCTGAATCTTTTAGGCTTTTGGGAAAGAAAATATGAAAATCACAGTCCGCCTCGTTTCATTCCCCACCATATCAATACGGCAAGCAAGATAAAGGCTCCCGCTTTTATAAATGGATTCCCTTTTTTTCGAGGCAACCCAACAATCGCTGAAGCAAGAAAACCGCCGATAAGCCCCCCCAAGTGGGCATAATTATCGATAATCTGCGGTGATAAAAAACCGATAGCCAGGTTAATTCCAAGCACAACAAGAATATTTGTCCCAAGCGTTTGAAAAAACAAGGATTTATTCTGTGTGCCAAAATATAACAGCGCGCCAAACAAGCCAAATATTGCGCCAGACGCCCCTGCGGAAAGATTGGGAGAAAACGCAAAGCTCCCTACGACCCCACTGATGCCAGCAAGCATGTAAATGATAAAGTACCTGACCGAACCATATAACTGCTCAGTCAACGTTCCCAGAGAATATAATGCAAACCCGTTAAATAGAATATGCATCAAACCAATATGCAAAAACATCGGAGTAATAAAGCGCCACCATTCTCCTTCAAGAATCAGCGGTGTATATTTTGCCCCGAAAAAGAGAAGAACGCGAGGATTTTGGCTTCCTCCGCTCAGTTCCATCAAAATAAACAGCGCGATAATAATGACGAGGAAAAAATACGTAAAGCGCGGCCTGCCGTAAAAAAACGTTTCTCGCAGTTCCCGCTCCCGTTCCACTTCTGTCTGTTCGATGCGCTGCATCCAATACGAAGCCGGAGGATCATTTTCCGAAATCTCTGTTTCCGCAAACAAAGCCGAAGAATACAGCATATGATTTCCCGAGCTTTCCCCCTTGCTTATCCAGCGTCTCTCTAAAAGCGCATAAGCGGCAACATCGAGCGAAACTTGGAATTCGTCTATCCCTTGCTCGGCGCGTAGCGCTTCCCGCATACTATCCGCTACCGATTCATAACATACATATACGATCCTGCCTTTCATAGCCCGCACGCCGAACCGCCTGCGCAAATCTTCTAGGCGCGCGGCACTCTCCCGCACATCATATATCAGCGTGCCTTCCCATAAAAAGTCGGCGAGCCGAAGCTGGATGTAGTGGCACTCTTTTCCTTTCTGCCGCAACAAATGAACGATCCCTTCTTCTGAGTGAAGCACCGTATAATCTTCTTCTACCACAAGCCGATATGAAATTTTCCATATGTACTGATATGCAATGGTGTTGTTCAAAAAATTCTTCCTTTCCATGTAAATATCATTGATCCATCTCTTCCAACATCTCCCCATACTTATATATACTATACATGCATACTAAATGTAATTCCTACATATAAAGGAGGTGGTGGCCTTCATGGAAAAAAGAGCCATCATTGAGCTCTCTGATGTTTCAAAATCATATGCAACATCCGGGCATATTGCCATGCCACTATGCGGTATCACGGCTTCTGTCCCGCAAGGCGCCTTCATTACAATTACAGGCCCTTCCGGAACCGGAAAAAGCACGCTGTTCCGCCTGTTAACTCGCCTTGAAGAGCCTGACAAAGGACGTATCGTCTATCAGGGAAAACCGCTTTCTGACTGGAATCCTCCCGAACTGCGCCGAAACCTGCATTATGTCTTCCAAGTACCCATTTTGTTCCCTGGCACCGTAGCGGACAATCTCGATTATCCCGCAAAAATCAGGGGCGGCAAATTAGAAAAACAAGAGATGCAAAAATTGCTAGATCGTGTCAGCCTCCCCCGTGATTACTTATCACGCAACGTTGGAGAGCTATCCGGCGGTGAAAAACAACGAGTCAATATCGCCCGGTCACTGTCGCTTGCACCGGATGTGCTGCTACTGGATGAACCAACCTCTGCACTCGATAAAAAAACAACGGAACATATCGAACAGGAAATCCGCAATTACCACGCGAAAGGACACACTATACTATGGATTACCCATTCTCCGGAACAGGCAACACGCCTCGGAAACATCCAATGGCATCTTGAAGGTGGGCGATTGAAGGAGCGTACGATCAAATGAGTATACTGGCTACCATTATGACTGTTAGTTTCGTATTTATTGCCATACTTTTATCGCTCCAGCTTAGACTAAAGCTTGAACGTGACATGTTTATCGGCACGATCCGCGCGATCATTCAATTAGTCGCTGTGGGATATGTACTGGAATTCGTGTTTTCAAGCCGGCACTGGGCGTTTATTGCTTGCATGCTGTTCATGATGGTTCTTGTTGCAGCCCATAATTCGGCCAAACGAGGCAAAGGCGTTCCGCATGTATTTGCTCGTATTTTTTTCACCATCTCGGTTGTAACTGGATTCACAATTGGTATGATGCTGGCGCTTGATCTGATTCACTGGGAGCCGAAATCCATCATTCCAATCAGCGGTATGGTGATCGGCAACTGCATGATCGTCTCTTCCCTCCTGCTTAACCAAATGCGAGAACGAGCAGAATCAATGCGGGAAGAAATTCTCGTGGCGCTTTCGCTAGGAGCTACAAGCCGCCAGGCAAGCGAACGTATGACCCGCCAGGCAATTCGCGCCGGTATGATCCCGGTTATTGATTCTATGAAAACGATCGGGCTCGTCCAGCTTCCCGGCATGATGACCGGATTAATTATCGCGGGTACAAGTCCCATTGAAGCGGTTCGCTATCAACTATTGATTATGTTTTCGTTTACGGCCGCTTCCGCCCTGACAAGCATTATTCTCGGTTTTCTCGTCTACCCCACCCTTTTCAACCGCAACCATCAATACATAGGTTGGAAATAAGAAAAACAAAGGGGACGTGTTTGTCCCTACAAAAGAGGGACAAACAGACAAACACGCCCCGTTTTTTTGTATGCTATATTATCTCAGTAGCTGGAAGAGCTATCGTCACGCTTATCGTAGTGAGCGGTCGGATAGCACGAAGGCGACATTGGTTGCTGTGCCGAGGCAGTCGGGTATGGCACTGCATAATAGCCTTTTTTGTAATAATGTTCATACATTTTTCTGTGGTAACAATAACGTTTATAATACTTCTTGTAGTGCTTTTTATGATGCATATGCTTATGACACTTGTACTCGTAATACTTCATCTTCTCCATGTGATAGTAACACTTAACGATTTCCACATCCGTCGTCTGAACCATGCCCATGGGATAATGAGAATACACGTGTAACTTCCTCCATTCATGTATTTTTTAATCTGCTACACTGTATTCACCCATGAGACGGTAAGACACGACACTTGCCCAGAGGCGGCAAATTAGGTGCCTGCCTACTTTAACTTTGTGGAGGTGAACACCATTTGCAAGCGAAAAAGACAAGCGAATCCCGCACGATTATGACCGATATTGTGCTACCCCCAGACACGAACTACCATGGCACAATTTTCGGGGGCAAAGTTATGGCATATATTGATAAAGTCGCTAGCATCACGGCTATGCGACACTGCCGCAGGCAAGTAGTGACCGCATCAAGTGACAGCCTCGATTTTTTGGCGCCGATCTGCACGAGTGAAGCCATCTGCTTAGAAGCCTATGTATCATGGACACACAACACATCCATGGAGGTTTATGTAAAAGTAGAAGCGGAAAATCTGCTTACAGGAGAACGCCGTTTAACTTCACAGGCTTATTTGACGTTCGTCGCCTTAGACGAGAACGGCAAACCAACGCCCGTTCCGCCTGTGCTTCCCGAAACAGAAGAAGAACGCTGGAACTACCGCACCGCCCCTGAGCGTTTCGAAATCCGCAACCGACGTCGCACCCTGGCAAAACAACAGTACACAACCGAGTAGGAAAGAAGAGTCATCCCCGTCCTCTCACCTATGAAAAAATGCAAGTTCTTGTTTGGTCGACACCCTTGTCTTAAGCTAATGGCTACTACTGCTTTCGCCATTCGGGACTTGAACCCTGGAGATGACGCCCATGCCAGGCGCATCACCAAAAATAGCCAAAGGAAGGACTTCCTTTGGCTATTTTATGTAATCAAATGGATTATTGCTTAATGGCATAAAGGCTCAGGTACGGTTCGTCTCCGCCTCCTGTATTCGTCCTATCAAAAATGCGGAAGCCATGCGAACGCAAAACATTCTGAATCTCCTCTTCTCCATACAATTGGTGAAAGATATTGTCAATAACCACATCTCCTTCACCCAGACGGTAAGAAGAAAAAAATACACCACCCGGCTTTAATACTCGATATACTTCATCTAAAGCCTTATGTAAATCCTCTTTTGTAAGATAAATGAGTGAAGCGTTCGCCCACACACCGTCATACCGTTCGCTTCCCGTCGGAATATGGCGGAAATCCCCTTGAATAAATTCCACACCCTGGACTTTTTGTTTGGCCTGCTCAAGCATAACTTCGCTAATATCAAGCCCTTGCACCTGCAGGTCATACCGCTTGAGCCGAAGCGCATCATGCCCCGCGCCGCAACCGAGATCCAACACGCAATTACCGCCCAGAAGCATTTGAAACGCTGAAATAAATTGTATCGTCAGTTCATGATGACGCCATTTCACCCCTGTCTGATTGGCCAGTTTATCAAAAGAAGCCCGATTCCGCTCTACGTAATCCATGCTTTCACCTCCCGCCCCTTTTCCTCAATTCTAGCTAATTAAGGAATAGAATGCTACATGCTGTGAATAGAAACGAGGGATGTAAGCTCATTCACGTGCCATAAGGCACGCCTGAGTCTAGCGTAAATTCCTCTCATGACTGAAGTCACGAGCATCCTTTACGCAAAACATGAAATTTGAAACGGCTGATATACACCTGAAGCACTTCTGCTTTCTTAAAAATAATCTACTTTTTGTTTTCGGTTGAAGAAAATAAAAGCCGTTCATACATGCTAAAAAAACGCTTCAATGTGTATTGATACTTTTCTAAGGCTTGAGACCACGTATCAAGGTATTCATTTCCTACATCAGTGATAGAGTACATCCTTTTGGGAGGTCCCCCGCTGGAAACTTCCCAACGTGATTGCACAAATTTTTCACTCTCTAACTGCCGCAAGATCCGGTATACATAACCAGGATCAATAGAAGAAAATCCGAATTCTACCAAATCATGAACAATTTGATATCCATAGTTACTCATCCGGCGGAGCAAAAGCAAGACACAGGGTATCAGTAAATTTTTCGGCGCGCTCGCGCTACAGACGTAAACTTTATCTTTACTATGTTCGTTTTTGCTATTCCCCATAACGTACTTCTCCCCCTTATCGTGTCCTATTCATTTCACTATACGAACAACCAAACAGAAAAATAACATATATTTTTTAATTTTTTAAAGATTTTTGTTTGTATATTTTACCTACCATACGTAATATAAAAGTGAGAGATTAAAAACAGGAGGGATTCGCGTGGCATCCAATCAAACGTTCGATCCAGTGCAAATGTGGAAGAGTTGGTACGACCTTGTGGAAAAAACTTTCGGGAAAACGATAGACGATTTCATTAAGACAACAGAATACGGGTCTATGATCGGAGAATATCAAAAATGGTTTTTTTATTCCCAGGAGCAATACAAGAAGATGGTAGACCAAATTCTCAATGAAAATAACCTGCCCAGCAAAGAAGAAATTGCCCGCGTCGCCCAACTGGTCATCCAGTTGGAAGAAAAGGTGGAAAAACTGGACGAAAGATTGGATGATGAAATATTGTCAACACTGAACGAAATCAAAGAAACACTGAAAAAGAGTAAAAACGCAAACCAAAAAGCAACAATATAAATATTCAGTAAAATTTCAGTAAGATTCTATAAATAAGGCGAGAGGTCAGGAATAGGCAACAAAAAAGACACGAGCCTTTTCTGTTACGAGCCTGACCCCTCATTTCTTCTTTCTATACTTACTGCAAAACACGCCCATTTATTTCATGCCTTAAACATCGTTGCTTCCTTCTCTTCGGTACGCCCAATGGTTGGTTGGACCGTGGCCGTGTCCGATACCGAGCGGATGACTAATAGCGGCCGTAATGAAGACCTTTGCCTGCTTTACTGCCTCCCGAACGTTTTTTCCAGAGGCGAGCCCCGCCGCGATGGCGGCCGCAAACGTGCAGCCGGTACCGTGCGTATGCTGCGTATGGAATCGTTCAGCGGACAATTCTACAAACTCGCGCCCGTCATACAACAGGTCGGTCACAATGTCGTCTGTGCCGTGTCCACCTTTAATTACTACATGTTGCGCTCCCCAATCGTGAAGCAATTTAGCCGCTTCTTTCATCTCTTCTTTCGTTTCAATCTTTTCCATGCCTGTCAACACTTTCGCCTCCGGAAGATTAGGAGTAACGACCGTCGCAAGCGGCAGCAGATGTTCCTTGACGGCAGCCACCGCTTCCGTAACTAACAAAGGGGCACCTCCTTTGGCAACCATGACCGGATCGAGCACATAATTACGCACATTATATTCCTTGAGTTTTTTTGCGACCGTTTCAATAATGATGCTATTAAATAGCATCCCCGTTTTTACTGCGTCCGTCCCGATATCCGAAAGCACCGCATCCATTTGCTGCGCGATAAACTCAGGAGGAACTGGAAACACGCCGTGTACCCCCTGCGTATTCTGTGCCGTAAGTGCGGTAAGTACGGACATGCCGTATACACCAAGCTCCTGAAATGTCTTTAAGTCCGCCTGAATACCGGCGCCGCCGCCGCTATCAGACCCTGCTACTGTTAGTGCTTTATGCACTGTCATTATACACACCTCTCTTCGCTGTCTGCTTCCTGCATTTTCCCTTCATATACAAAAAACGCCCCCCGGTGGAGTGGCGTGTGAGATGCATATATAAGCGCAGCTACGCGGCATCACCCGTCCACTTCCCTCCGCCGGCATTATCCGGATCAGGTTCTAAGGGTCGAAGCAAGCGCTTCTCTCAGCCCAAGAGCTCCCCTAGTGGCGGTTTTCGTATTGAGTTCATTCCAATGGTACTCCTTCTACGCCAAAGCGTCAAGAAGAACCAGAAAAGAATCATCCTCTCTTTTTGACTCTTTTACTCTTCCATAGTCGACAGATCACCAGTCGGCAGACCAAGCTCCCACGCTTTTAGCACACGACGCATAATTTTGCCAGAACGCGTCTTTGGAAGCTTGTCGCGAAATTCGATCTGGCGCGGTGCCGCATGTGCAGCAAGACGCTCTTTAACGAAAAGACGAATTTCTTCTTTTAGAGCGTCACTCGCCTCATATCCTGCACGAAGCGTAATAAACGCCTTAATAATCTCTCCACGCACCGGATCCGGTACCCCGATTACGCCGGCTTCTGCCACCGCCGGATGCTCTACCAGTTTGCTTTCAACCTCAAATGGACCAACACGTTCGCCGGACGTATTAATGACATCATCCACGCGCCCTTCAAACCAGAAATAGCCGTCTTCATCCATATACGCAGAATCACCAGAAATATACCAACCAGTTCTAAAGTATTCTTCATACTTAGCCGGATTGTTCCAGATTTGGCGCATCATAGCCGGCCATGGTGGCATAATCGCGAGGTTCCCCATTGTATTCGGCGGCAATTCATTGCCTTCGTCATCAACAACCGCCATCTTAATGCCGGGCAACGGCTTCCCCATCGAACCCGGACGAATCGGCATGGAACGGTAGTTTGCGCAGATGGTCGAACCCGTTTCTGTCATCCACCAGTTATCATGAATACGTAGGTTCAGCACATCCAATCCCCAGCGGATAACTTCCGGGTTAAGCGGCTCTCCCGCTGAAAGAATATGCCTCAAATGGGAAAGGTTATACCGTTTCGGCAATTCATCCCCTTCACCCATCAGCATACGAAATGCGGTCGGCGCACTGAACCACACGTTCACTTTATATTTCTCCAGCGTAGCGTACCAATCGGCTGGCTTAAAGCGTCCACCGCGCAGCACAACCGTCACACCGTTCAACCACGGCGCCCACATACCCGCTGATGTTCCGGTTACCCATCCCGGATCCGCCGTACACCAGTAAACATCACCTTCGCGCAGGTCGTATACCCATTTTCCGGACAGGTATTGATGCACCATGGCATCATGCACCTGATAAACGCCTTTCGGCTTACCGGTGGAGCCCGATGTGTAATGCAACAGCATGCCTGATTCACGCTCTACCCACTCGATTATATATTCATCGGATATGGACATTAGTTCCTGATACAACGTTTGATTTTCTGCTGTTTTTCCTTCGGCTCCGACAAGAATCACGTGTTTTAATTCCGGCAATTCCTCCACAGGAATGCGATACAGCAAGGACTGTGTCGTTACGACAGCCACGGAACCGCTGTCCAGCAAACGATCGCGCACCGCATCCTCCATAAACGCTTCAAACAGCGGACCCGCGATGGCACCGATGCGTACAATTCCAAGCAAAGCAATATACAGCTCGGGACTGCGCGGCATAAAAATAAAGACCCTGTCACCTTTTTTTACACCTTTCGCCTTCAATCCATTAGCGAATCGGCAGGACAACTGACGCAACTCCGCGTACGTGTATCGTTCTTCCCGCTCTCCATCCATATAAAGCAACGCGATCTTATCGCCATTTCCTGTATCTACATGCCTATCAATCGCCTCGTATACAATGTTTACGTTTCCTGTTTCATGCCAGGAAAAATTCTTCTCCACTTCTTTCCAATCCATGGTACGAACGGCTTCCTCGTAATTTTTTAAATTTGCCGTTTCGTCAAGCATCATAATATCCTGTAGTCCTTCTTTTGTAGCCATGATTTCTACCCCCATCCCCAAACGAATGCAATTTTCCCCAAGCCCTTATCGTTCTATCTATATGTCTTGGTGTTTGTATACATCTTGTTATATAACAATGTACTACATGTATTCGACAAAATAAAGCGTTTACCTTTTTAAAATTATGATTTTTTATATTTATTTTAGTTTTCATTGATGTTTCCTTTACGCTTAATATGCTGTTAAAAGCAGCTGTTAAAATTCACCGTTCATACGATCGAGGTGCCAGCCAAACGCTATACCTAACCGCACGCTTGCGGAAAGGAGGATAGCTATGAGAAACTTTACTCGATACGCGGTAGGCGGGCTGGCTGTCATTTTTGCGGGTGCTTGCTTTCTTCTGGCCCAGCCAGAACAAAGCGAAGCCCCTCCAAAGAAACCGGACACTTCATCTGTTTCACAACAGACAAAACCACATAAATTTTACCGCATTAACTACATCAGCGGACTGAATGAAACACGCACCAGGCTGAACAATAGTGAACACGTCATCACAATTCATCACAACAGCAATGAAACAAGCCACTACATGAAACGCGAAGTGACCGTAAAATTCAAGCGTCCGCCTTCTCCCACCGAGCTCAAACAAATGATACAGGCAATTAACGGCTGGGAAAAAGCGCGATTCGGCAGCATGTATATTTTCAAATCGCGAACCATGTCTGCCGACGAACTGATCGCATATTTCAACAAGCGGCCAAACGTGCAGTTTGCGGAGCCAAACTATCTTTTGCTTCCCAACGCAACGCCAAACGATATGCTTTATCCACGCTACCAATGGAATATGCCTGCCATTAACATGGAACAAGCTTGGGACATTAGCAAAGGGCGAGAAAACGTCATCATCGCGGTCATCGATACAGGGGTCGATCTGACGCACCCCGAATTCCAGGGCAAGCTTGTCAAAGGCCATAATGTGCTCAACGACTCCGATCGCCCTCAGGACGATAACGGCCACGGCACGCATGTCGCCGGAATTATCGCTGCCAAAACAAACAACCGTGAAGGAATTGCAGGCATTGCTTGGAACAATAAAATTATGCCTATTAAAGGTATTGGAAGCGACGGAAGCGGCTCATCGTTCGATATTGCCCGCGGTATCATTTGGGCAGCCGATCACGGAGCCAGCGTAATTAATATGAGTGTGGGCAATTATCACCCGTCTAACGTACTACATGATGCGATCAAATACGCATTTAGTAAAAACGTTGTCATGGTGGCGGCCAGCGGAAACGATCACACCTCCCAACCGAGTTTTCCCGCCGCATATCCGGAAGTTATCAGCGTCGCTGCGATTGATTGGCAAGGAAATCAGGCGAATTTTTCGAATTACGGTTCCTACATCGACGTAGCGGCGCCAGGCGTGGATATTCCAAGCACATATGTGCAGGGTGACTACGCCTCCCTTTCCGGTACTTCCATGGCGTGCCCACATGTCGCCGGGTTAGCCGGGCTTATTCGTTCGCTAAACCCGGAACTAAACAATAGCGAAGTTATGAAAATTATACGTGCAGCTACCTGGGACGCGGGTCAGCCTGGCTGGGATCATTATTACGGATACGGCATTGTAAACGTACCCCACGCCCTGCAGTTGGCCGGCACCCACACGCAAAATACCACGCCTTCAGCCACTAAACCTACACAAAAAAATACATTCTGGGAACAGCTTCAGAAATTGTTTCCATGAGAAAAGCGCGCGGGCAAACGTTTCGTAACTTTTTCTTCTCTAAACTATAAAAAAAGAAAGTATATTACTTTTTACACTTTAAAGCAAAATATACTTTTTTAAGTAATAAAAACCTCCGTCATCCCGAAAGCGGATAACGGAGGTTTTCATTTAACTGTTTAATGTGTTGCACTCATACGCTTCATAGTTACGTAATCTGTCTCATAATATTGAAGCTCGTCACGCAAATATTCGAATACCTTGGACATTCCTAACGTCAGCGCTTTCAATTCCGGCGTCACTTCTTTGTGGAAGATAATCGCATCGCGACCTGTGTACGAATTGCGTCCATCTTCCTCATACACTTCCCCTTTAGGATAGAAAAATAAGTTCACACACGTATGGTACACCAAGTAGAGGGCCTCTTCCGCAAATTCTTTGTTGAAACGGGCACGTCGCAAACAAATACCTAATTTTTCATACGCATTCTCACAATTGACGAGTAAATGGCGGAGATCTGACAGGTAATCCCGGTAATATGACTCATACTGTTCAGGGTCTGAAGACGCTTGCACAAGCTGATTTAATGTTGTGGTGTTCAAAAATTTCTCCAATTCCATACAAACCTTTTTCAGCCTGTTGTAGGACTCCTCACAGATTTCTTTCAACTGAGTCTCTGGCATAAGACACCCTCCAATCTTATAAGATTTCTCTTCCCTCTTACATTGAATTGTAACAAATTTGTTACAACTAACCTAGCATTATTTCGCTAAAAAATAATGTTTAAAAATTCTTAATTGTTTATCCCGATCACTAGAATAGCTGCCGATCTTCTTTCCGTCCGCTTCTAATAATTTGCAGAATAAACAATCAATTACGAATTCATCTTCTATACTTTATTTATAAATTAAATATGTTATGATAAATAAGTCGTTCGATAAAGAACGACAAAAAATTCTGTTATTTCTGTTATCTTTTCCAAGGAGGCACTATGAAACAAGCTTTATCATTTAAAGAATTATTTGCGATCGGATTAATGACATTCTCGCTTTTCTTGGGAGCGGGTAACATTATTTTCCCCCCAACACTCGGACATGATGCAGGCTCTAAGATGTGGGAGGCTGTTTTAGGGTTTTTGATAACAGGCGTAGGCCTGCCTCTGCTCGGGGTGGCTGCCGTCGCGCGCGCTGGCGGTAATATCCAGCACATAGGACATCGTATCCATCCGATGTTCGCTACTATTTTTTCTGTACTAACCTACCTATCGATCGGGCCACTTTTAGCAATTCCACGGACAAGTGCAGTCGCGTTTGAAATCGGAGTGGCGCCGTTTTTGCCAGAAGCAGCCAAAACGTCTGCCTGGAGTCTTTTCGTATACTCTGTTGTATTTTTCGGAATTACGTACTGGCTGTGCTTGAACCCAAGTAAATTGGTAAACCGTTTTGGAAAAGTCATCACACCGTTTATGATTGCGCTGCTGGCTATTTTGCTTATCCGTGGTGCGCTGGCGCCGCTTGGCGATTACACGCCGACTACACTGGAAAAACCGTTTTCAAAAGGTTTCCTGGAAGGATATAATACGATGGATACACTGGCAGCACTCGTATTCGGCATCGTAATTGCTAACGCGGTACGTGAACGTGGTATAAGCGAGCAAAAGGCACAGGCAAAGGTAATCATGCAATCCGGTTTCATTGCGGCTATCGGCCTCAGTCTGCTCTATATCGGCCTGACCTATCTCGGAGCTACCAGCGGCCCCGCAGTTGGAGCGTATGAAAACGGGGGACAATTGATTACGCTTCTTTCCAAGCACCTACTTGGACAAACCGGGTTAATCTTGCTCGGGTTTGCGGTTACATTTGCCTGCTTAACGACAGCGGTCGGTTTAATTATAAGCTGCGCGGCATTTTTCTCAAAAATAACAGGCAATCGTTTGTCCTATCGTGCGATCATGACAATGCTTATATTATCTAGCCTGACGATCTCCAATTTTGGTCTATCTACTATTCTAAAGATTTCTGTACCGCTGCTTGTTACGCTCTATCCAATTGCCATTGTGCTGATTGTGCTAACACTTTGCGGCCGAGCATTCCAAGAACACCGTTCTGTTTATACGGGCGGCGTTATCGGAGCGGCTCTCATCTCGGTGCTTGATGGGCTGACTGTCACCGGCGTGAAAACGGAGCGTATAACCGAAGCGCTAAGTAAGTTACCGTTAATGAGCGACCTAATGAGTCAAGGTATGGGCTGGATCATTCCCGCTCTCCTTGGGATAATCATCGGGGGAATTGTTTCGCTTTCTTCTTTCCGCAAAACAGTCACACAATAAATAGTGTGAAGCTGATGGAATGGACATGTGCAAAAACGAGCATTTGCCAGAAGCATATGCTCGTTTTTGTATCCATCTAGAAATCAGGATTCTTAAGCGAACCATTTTCATGTAAACCTGCTTTTTCCAGTTCTTCCGGAGACATCATTCCTCCCTCTGCTTTGAATTCAAACCGTTTCGTCACCTTCTCCGATCCTCTCTTTACTTTTACGTACGCAATCCAGTCTCCTCCCATCGGCAGCACAGCTTGTCCCTTATACACGCCCGATTCGGTCATTTTGCCCCGAAACCCGTTTAAACCATGGTCCATATCCGCCATTTCAAGATGCACGATGACTTCTGCATCAGCAACGGGATTTCCATTTCGCGAAACATGTACCGTATATTCCGTCTTTTTTCCTGCTTCCACTTTTTTCGGCGTTGTAAAAGTAACTTGCAATCCGCCATCATTTTGCGAAACTGATTGTTCTTTCTCGTTCGCGCTACAAGCGACGAGAACAAACAAAGAAAGCAGAACAAACCACCCTATTTTTTTCACACCCAACATATTTCCCATCCTCTTTCGCCCTTTTATTTCCTTTTTATCATAGCCGTTTCCAAATAATAATAAAAGTTTCCGACCATTATATACGGTCGGAAACTTTCGTTCGCTTTCCTTAAAACACAGGACGGACGCCGCTACGCGCTTGGCACTCCTCAGCGCTGGCATCACGGATGTTAATTTCTATCTTATCCATTTTCAAGTGCTGGGCCACTTCATTCAAAATCTCCCGTGAACGATCCACATAACGCTTTTCGATCTCTTTGTTAAAATCAAGTCCTTCATGATACTTGGCTCCAGAGATCATAACATCAGTCACCTTCACCATGCAGTTGCTGCGTTCAATTTCCCCGGATGTAGCGCGCGTAAAAATACGCAAATACACATAATCGCCGATTTTGGATGTCATAAGTGGATAATCATATGCTGCCCAATCATAGTCAAACATGCCGCCGCGATTAAACCCAATGTCATGCAATACCGTGTCAACTAAATCAAACGAAAATTCCTGGCCGATTAAGTTCGTTTCGACAATTTTCATCCGGCATTCACCCACCATACTCTTTTTTCTGTCTTCTTACGCTTTTTATTTATTATAGTAAAAAAAACATAGGGTGACGAGGGATGATTTACTTTTCTTTTACATTTATTTCTTTTTCAACAAGCATCAACATGCTATTTACCTGATTCCGGCGATCCATAAGACCTTCGATATTGATCTTCATACCAAGCACAGCGAAAAGCCCGGCGAAATACTCTTCCACCTCGGTCACCGCTCTCGCTTGCGCCGCGGCAATCTCTTCTTTAAAGGCAGGAACATAGTGACTGCGAAGCACCTCTTCGCCTTGTGCAGTGTATGCCTGCACAGGGATCTGGTATTTTCGCTCAAGATCGGCCTTCATCTTTTCCTGCCCCCCCTGCTCAAAAAACTGCTTCGGATTTTTAAAGAAATTCAATGAGCTTCTCAATTCATCAGTGGTACCTTCCGGGAAATCGGCGCTGAAATCTGGTGTATTGTAAGTTGGATGTTCCCAGGCACGCAATGTAAAATGTTCAAGTTGCATCCGATTCATTAGCTTTTCACGGATTTTTTCGCCTGTTTGTGCCATAAACCTTTCGACGCGCAGCGCAGTCGCACGCATCTCCTGTGCCAGATCAAACGCCAGAAAACGTGACAACTCTTCCAAGCTCAGCTGCAATGTCTTTTGTATCCCGCGCCCATCATCCTTAAGTGAAGCCGGGTTAAACGAATAGCGGAACGCTTCATTGAACCGAAGCATAACACGCTGTTTGACATAATAAACAAGCTCCTGAATTTCCTTTTCCAGCGCCTGAATATCAGCCGCCGTGTCCAGCTCGTGTATTGTTTGCAGCGCTTGTTCCCTGCGTGCTTCCGCCGCTTTTAATTGCTGATCACGCAAAGAAGCGTCCTGACGGGCTGTGGCGATTAAATCGTCCATCGTCTGAAGCACGCGGCGCACCTCAGCAAATGCTTCGTTCAGAGCAATCCTCGTTAGCTCTTCCAACGTAAACGCGATAAACTCATTTTCAAAATGAGAAAGGCCAGAGAAGTGGAGCGCTTCCGCCACGGACGGCAACGGCGCTTCCGCTGCGACGCCAAGTCGCTTGCGAAGAATTCCGGCAGCCGACTCGTTCAACTTCCCGTTCGCCCCCATTCGTGCAAGCAACGCTGTCTGGCTGGATACGGGATAAATGCGCGGGCGCACAATACCACAAGTGGCAAGATTTTGCACGACGTGCTCCACCACACCTTCAAGTTCTTCCTGCGAACGGGCCAGATCGGCTGCATTAACGATAAAGAACATTTTATCCATCGCAAACGTATCTTTTACACGCCCAAGCTGGATTAAAAACTCCCTGTCCGCATGGGAAAACGCGTGGTTATAATATGTCACGAACAAAACAGCATCTGCATTCTTAATGTATTCAAACGCTACCCCGGTATGGCGAGCGTTGATCGAATCGGCGCCTGGCGTATCCACGAGAATAATGCCCTGTCGGGTAAGCGGGCAATCGTAATATAATTCAATCCATTCTACAAAGCACGCCTTATGCTCCTGCGCCACGAACTCCCGAAACTCTTCTAGTCCGATTATTAAATCTTGGCCAAGCTGCGACTCGATTTCGCTGTATCCTTTTTGCACTGCGCGCAAGAAACTATAGTGCGGCTTCGCGGTTGGATGCACATCTTTCGCATCCAGCGCTGATGAGCATTCAACTGCTTGTTCGATCGTTTCAGCGCTTATACCGAATACCTCAAGCGAATGCAACACATCATTTGTAATGTCTTCACGTGTTTTCAAACGTACCCGGACACTGCCGTGTGGATTGTTTTCATCCGGCGGCAAAATTTTATTAATTGCTGCCGTCGTCGGGTTCGGCGATACCGGCAGAATCAAATCACCCATCAATGCGTTCGCAAACGACGATTTGCCCGCGCTGAACGCACCGAACAGCGCGACGGTGAAACGGTTTTTCTCGAGGCGTTCAGCCCGCTGTTCCATCGCGCACGCACTTCCCGCAAGCCCTGGAATATCCTGAATAACTTGCGCGCTCCGGCGCAGCATATCAACCATTTTTAACATGAAAGACTTATAATCTTTTTTAATTGGGGAAGAATAAGAAGCGGATGATTCTGCTTCTTCTTTTTTCACCGCTAAATGAACTGGCCTTTTTACCGTGGCCCTATCGTCTGGATCTTGTGGCACTTCAACCCGTTCCGCCTTCTGTTGTTCATACGCTTGAAGCGGCGGAGCCTGCTCTTCGCCCGGAATTCCATTGATAAGCACATCGGTCAGGCGCGCTTCTGCCTCGCTTTCTCTTCGATTGAGCGCAACCAGCGCGTCTTGTGCTTCCTTCAACCCGCGGATTTCCTCCAATTCGCGCTTGATATCCTGCGCCTGCTCCTCCGCTTGACGACGTAGCGTCTGCGCCGCGCCTTCGATCATGGTCAGCGCCGCACGGCGGTACAGACTTTTGACCGCGTCTGCAATATCTTTTGAATAGTTCAAAACGGCTTCGCCGCCTGTAAGCGCACCCGGTTTTACGGCATGTACCAGCAAGTCTTCGTCAAACTTGACACTGAATTCCATAGCATGTTTCTGATATTCGCTATCATCATATCCATACTTTTCCGGCAGCGTACGAAGCAATTCCTTAATATGCCACTCCAAGTGCGCGGAAGCGTTCTGCGACAATTCCACGTACAAATCGTTCAGCCGTTTGGCCTTTTCTTCTTTTGTTTTGCTTGCCGAAAATAGAAAACCAACTTTAAACCCCGGCTGGCGACTCTCCAAGAACAAGCGGGCCAGTTCCCGGGTTGAAAACGGGATGAGCGGCGCGTTGTCCAAGATGCTCTGCAATTCCCGCTTTCCCTCTTTTTCAAACTTCTCTGCTGTTTCAAAAAGTGAAGCAAGACGAGTAGATAATGCGGCGTATCGCGCCTGTATATTCTCCCCATCCGCTTTTTCTTCAAGTTTTTCTTCAAGCAAGCGCTCAAAAGGCTCGCGCTTAAGCGCGTGCTTTTCATGCAAAAACTTACGATGTTCAGCAATAAGATATAACGTGGCGCGAAAAATACTCGGAATGAGTAACCTTTCCTTCCCTTTGAACATCCGACCTAATTGCGCGAGCAGCTCCTGCCATTGGTTTTCGGAATGAAACGGATCTTTTAAAGAAGTAAAGAAAACACCATCTGGCTCAATGTCCCAGTGGCGAAAAGCGTCCATTACGCTCTCGCGGTACTGGGTAAAGCTAAGCTCAAAGTCGACATGCTTATCAATCTGGTTAATAACAAGATAAACCGGCACGCCTCGATCTTTTAGTTCCTTCGTAAATTGGAAATTAACTTCTGATTGGACGTGGTTGTAGTCCATCACATAAAACACCGCGTCAGATAAATGAAGCGACGATTCGGTCGAAACTTTGTGGGCATCATCTGTCGAATCGATGCCCGGAGTATCCATAATACTAATGACCTCGCCGAGCAAATTGGACGGATGGTACAGTTCGATCGTCTCGACTTCATCCCCGTTCACCGCGTACGTTTTTAGCTCATTGATGTCATATTCCGGGCCAAAATCGATCGTTTTACCGTGCTTAAAAAAAATGCGAGCCGCTTTTTTTCCGGTTTTGATACTGACGACGTTGGCGCTGGTCGGAATCGGACTGGAAGGCAGTACCTGACTTCCCATAATCGCATTAATCATACTTGATTTACCAGCGGAAAAATGCCCGCAAAAAGCGACGGTAAATTCTTTCTTTAGCAACTTTTCAAGCAACTGCCCTGCCTTTTTAGCATTTTTTTCGTCTCCCGCGGCAGAAAAATCTTCCTTTACTTTCTCAATACGGTAATACAATACTTCAGCAGGAACCGAAATCTGTTCCTCCTGAACCTGTGTCAGGCGTTCAATTGTCTCAATCATTCCACTCACCGTTGTTCTTCTTATTTGTGTACATTTTATGTCACTAATCTATCATCCCCTCACGCACAACGCAACCTTTGCCCCGCTTATTTTTGCCGTTTGGGATAAGTTTTCCCCCTTTTTCCTACATCATAAAAAAAATCCCTATCCGTATACCCGGACAAGGATTGGTACATGGTTATGAAACTTCTCTTACGCAGAATATGTTAAAAATCGCAGCTACTCGACTGATCCAATTGCCATTCTAGCGACGCGCGGCGCAACGGAAAATTCAGAAAGTCAAGCACAAACAACACGAATGGCAACTTGCCATCGTGTTTATCATGCAAGCGCTTCAATGTCTGTTCATCCAGCTGTTCATCAAGAAATTGCTCCATTTTTCGATATGCATCTTCTTCGTGATCACGAAACCAGCGAAGCGTCGTCGGCCCGGATTGTGCAAGACCATATTTATCCACATATTCGCGGACATCTTCAGGCACATACGTATATGCATATTGACGCGCGGCATCATACAACTCCTGTTTTTCCTCCACTGCCGACAAGCCGTCCGTCAGATAGCTGTACTTACCGCAGTGATAGCACTTCACTTCATATCGATGATTTCCTGTAACTTGTTTTCCGCAATACGGGCATGCGATTTGTTTCATCGAGTTCTCCTTTCTTCGTACCTGACACTATATAACCATTAGATTCTCCCTATACTATAATTTGCCACGTATGAGCGAGCAGATGTTTCGTGACAATATACTTACAAGGATAAATATCCTTGACAAAACTTCTCGTAAGGAGATGAACAAACCATGGCTCAAAACCAACGCACTTCCAACACCAACACTCTTGTTGTACCCAGTGCAGCGCGTGCGCTTGACCAAATGAAGTACGAAATCGCATCCGAGTTCGGTGTACAACTTGGACCGGATACAACATCTCGTCAAAATGGCTCTGTTGGCGGCGAAATTACAAAGCGTTTGGTGCAAATGGCTGAGCAACAACTTGGCGGTCGTTTTTAATCTTCCCTCTCACATAGCATTCCAATACCTTCATGGATGAAAAACAAGCCAGATCATGCAATGGTCTGGCTTTCGTCTGGAGCTTGTCCTACATCCATCTTTCTCCCCAATGCTGAATTGCCTCAATTACTTGCTTTAAGTCCCGTCCCTTTTCTGTTAATTCATATTCAATTCGTACCGGTGTTTCCGGATAAACTTTGCGCTCCAGAATCCCTGCTTCCTCAAACTCCTTCATCCGTTCGGTCAACATCCGATCACTCATCTCAGGAATTTGGGCTTTAATATCTTTAAAGCGTCTTGGACCGCCAAGCAACACGCGAATAATTAATCCTGACCATTTCTTGCCGAGAAGCTCAATGGCCGATTCATACTTCGGACACATTTTGCTGTAATCCACGACACACACCTCCTTTATCATTTTATCATGAATAAGTAACGATACAAATAAATTGACATCAAACGATGATCCATTATTTCTCCTTATGACAACGACCATAAAGGATCATGCGAGTTCCTTCTTTGGAGTACGGCCTAAAATCATAATCGCCATACACGCCCCGTACTTCGAGTCCAGCACGGGAAAGCATTTCCTCCATTTCTTCTCGCCTATACATGCGCACCCGCTCCCAGAACCGGCGCTCGTCTCCATTCTCTGTAATAATGATTTCCTTTATGACAAATCCATCTTCGATTTTGCGTCTCTCTATAATATGCTTGCCACCTACGTTTCGCTCAGATTCAGGCACAAGATGTTCTTGAATATACAACGGATTTAAATAGTCGATAACGAAATGTCCCCTTGGCTTAAGCGCTTGCGCCATTTTTTGCAGCACTTTTTCGTTTTCACTATCTTCTGCAAAATAGCCGAAGCTTGTAAACAAATTAAATAGCACATCAAACTCACTTGTAAACGGAATTTCGCGCATATCATAACGATAATATATAATGTTTCCATCTTTCGTTTTTCGACGGGCTTCTGCAAGCAAATAATCGGATAAATCGAATCCGACAACTTCATACCCGCGCTTGGCAAGCGCCCGGGAGTGCCGCCCATCGCCACAGCAAAAATCCAGCACTTTCCCCGTTTTCGGCAGCGGTAGGTTTTCAAGCAAGCTGTTAATTTCACGCTGCGCCGATGCTTCATCGCGGTGCCGATACAAAGTGGCATAATCTTCCTGAAATGATCTTACAAACCATGCAGTATCCATCACTTCGTCCCTCCGTTCCATTATCCTAAGTATAATCATACCCCAGTTATTCTGTACATTTGTGAATGTGCTTTTTTCTAAGCGCATAATGTATAAAGACCGATAAAAAATGAAGCGAGGCTGCTTCCGTATGAAAGATGTATTTCTTATTTACGCACATCGCGGCTCTTCTATCAACTATCCGGAAAATACACTTCCCGCTTTTGCGCATGCGATAAAAGAGGGGGCAAACGGCATTGAATTGGATGTTCAGCTTACAAAAGACGGACACGTTGTCGTGTTTCATGACTGGATATTGCAGCGCATTACTGGTCAAAAGGGAAAAATCAGCGACTATACGCTAACCCAGCTGCGAAAAATGGACTTTGGCGCTTGGAAACACCCCCGGTTCGCTGGCACCCCTATTCCGACACTGGAACAAGTGCTTACACGCATTGCTGGAAAAAACATTACACTAAACATTGAATTAAAAAACTTTTTCGCGATGAAAAACGGACTCGAACAAAAGGTCATCCAGCTTGTTCACAGTCATAAAATGGCCAGGCAAGTGATCATCTCTACTTTTAACCCGTTCAGCCTCGAACTGTTGCGTAAACACGACTGCAAAACCGACATCGCGTTCCTTTATTTTGGCCAGCTCCGCGAGCCATGGCGCTATGCCTTGGAATACAAGTGTGCGTATATTCACCCACCCGTTCGCGGAGTTAACGCACAACTGTTGGAAATCTGCCGTAGCCATGGACTAAAGATTGTCCCCTACCAGGTAGATACACTCGCCGAGATTAAGCAAATGATTGAACTTGGTACCGACGGAATTATCACGCCCCGTCCTGCTCTCGCCCATCGCCTGCTATACGGGACACAAACGAAAAGAAAAAGGCGAAAGCGCTAGGTACCGAATGGTTATTGCATTTCGCTTCCCGCTTATGCGAGAATAGACACGATTATATGAGCGGCTTTGCCGCCTCTTCCATTCGGGCCGCCAATGATTGTTCAACTCTCAAACCATAAATCATATTCGTACAATAAAGCAGGTGAAAACGATGAAAAAAGCTTGGCTCGCCTTCGCCATCGTTCTTGCACTTATCGGCTATTCGCTCTATAGCATCTCTGGCTCCAAAAAAGAAGAAAAAGCGAAAGTTGGCTTCCACGCTCCCAATTTCAGCCTGATCGGACTTGATGGAAAAACATACCACCTTTCTGAAATAAACAAACCGGTGCTCATCAACTTCTGGGCTTCATGGTGTGGACCATGCCGGGCAGAAACACCAGTTCTTATCCGCCTTTACAAAAAGTATAACGGAAAGTTTGAAATCCTGGCGGTCAATGTCACAGCAAACGATAAACAAGAAAACGCGAAAAAATTCGCTGCTTTCTTCCAAATTCCTTTCCCAGTACTGTTCGACAAAAATGGCGACATCACCGAAAAATATCAGGTCGCGCACTTTCCAACCAACGTATTTATAAATGAAGATGGGGAAATTATCCACATTGCGGACGGCATACTTCCTCCGGAAACACTTGAAAACATCATCCAAAAAATGGTTGGTGAATAAACCTATCCGCCTACATTGTCATCAGCTTGTCTTTCCTTCTCATAGGCGCAAATATACATAATATGGTATGATGGAAGAGCGGAGGTGAGTAAAATGACGAAGCCTAACCCTGACCTGAACCTAGACCCAAACCAAAATGATATCGTGGATTCTTCTATTGGATTCGGTGCTTCATTCGGTATTTTCATGCTCATTTTTATCGGCATGATGATCGCAGAGTATATGATGAAATAATGATTGTTTATTCAGAACTCCGTCATACATGCAGAAAAGGAAGCGCGGGTATTTCTCCGCGCTTCCTTTTCTGTTCGCAAATAAAAAGAACACTTGCATGTTCACTATAAGTGTTCTTAGCTTTTCTTAATTAAAACCCCGCCTATGCCGTTTCATCCTCATGTTTCAAAACCCGCTCTCGCAGGTGGGTGTCCGCAAAGTCATTTCCACTGTCTCATCAATGTGAGCATAGTGTCCATGGCTTAATATAAGACTCCCTTTTTATTGTTACGGTTCGAAACAAAGAAAATGAATCGAACATCGCAGGCATATCATTCACTTTACTAATAATATAATAGCCGATTGGGAAAAGCTTTGCAAGAAGAAGTTTTCGTTTGCTTTTTTACCGCTCTCCTAAAGCGCATCACTTGCATAAATAAAAATAAGTATCATAAAACATTTCATCCACGATAATGATCGTAATTTTTTACCACATTTCAATTCCGTCTAAAACTTTATTATAATGAAAAGAAATAGACATATTGGGGGATATTATGAACGCTGACACACTTGTAACACTTATCGGGCAATACGGTTACGCTGCCTTATTTTTTTGCTTATGGCTTGGAATTATCGGCATGCCGATTCCCGATGAAGCGGTGGTCATGGCCGGAGGATTCGCAGCCTCTCTTGGTCTGCTTCACCCGGTTACCGCTTTTTGTATTACGTATCTCGGAGTCATCTCCGGCCTTTCTATCGGCTATGGTCTTGGCCGAATAATGGGCCCACCGATGCTGAATAAACTCAAGAAAAAGAAAAATATAGATAAATATCTCTCAAAATCGTACGGCTTAGTCCAACGTTACGGTTCTTACTCGCTATGCATCAGCTATGCACTCCCGATTGTCCGCCATCTTGTCCCTTACCTAGTGGGGATCGGGCGCATGCCATTCATCCGTTACGCATTTTTTTCCTATACAATCGGGTTTATCTGGACGCTTGCCTTTTTTATTATCGGCCGGTTGTTTGGCAAATACATCGACAAAATTGGAATGATTGTCCATAATTACGGTCTTTTGGCTTTAGGCGTGTTGCTGGCGGGCATCGTGCTGCTCTGGGTGGCTATCCGGATGCGCAGTAAACCCGCATCCTAAGAATGAGCATATTTTAGAAAGTCCTAAGGAGATTTTGACATGATTTCGATCGTTGTCGCTATGGATCAAAACAGAGTTATTGGAAAGGAAAACAAGCTGCCCTGGCACTTGCCGGCAGATCTCGCTCATTTTAAAAGCCTTACAATGGGGCATGTCATTGTAATGGGCAGAAAAACATACGAATCGATCGGCCGGCCGTTGCCAGGACGTACAAATGTGATTTTGACAAAAAATCCGGACTACCAGGCGGAAGGTTGCGTGGTTCTACATTCCGTAGAGGAAGTGCTGTCCCGCTTTTCCGGAGATCCGATCGATGTTATCGGAGGAACGCAAATCATCACATTATTCCTTCCACTGGCTGATACGCTTTACCTCACGCTTATTAAAGCTAGCTTTCCGGGCGACACCTATCTTCCAACAATCGATATGTCAGAATGGGAACTTATCTCTAAGCGAAAAGGTGTCAAAGATGCAAAAAATCCGTATGATTACTACTTCCTTACTTATAAAAAGAGGTTGCGTCAGTAGCCTCTTTCTTCTTTCTTTGATTTATCTCCTGTAGAATGCGAGGTGAATCAATATAAGCAAGCGTTTATCAACATGCTGAAAATAGAAACTACCCCCTAAGAAGCCGCAGACCGTTTAAAATCACAAGAATCGTGCTGCCTTCATGTCCGATAACGCCGAGCGGCAATGTAAGGGACTGCGCAAAGTTGGAAAGAATCAAAAGAATAATGATGCTCAGCGAAAACGCAATGTTTTGCTTGATCACGCGACCCGCTTTTTTACCAAGACGAATTGCCATAGGAATTTTTTTCAAATCATCGTTCATCAGCACTAAGTCAGCCGTGTCAAGCGCCACGTCACTGCCCGCGTTTCCCATTGCGATGCCGACCGAAGCGGTAGCCAGCGCTGGTGCATCATTCACTCCATCGCCAATCATCGCCACTTTACCATACCGCTCACGCAGCGCTTTAATTCTTTCTACTTTTTGTTGCGGCAACAACTCCGCATATACCTCGTCCACGCCCGCTTCAGCGGCGATGGCTTCAGCGGCCGCCCGTTTATCACCGGTTAGCATGACAACAGTAATCCCAAGGTTCTTCAGCCATGCCACCGTTTCTTTCGCCTCTGGACGAAGCGTATCCTGCACCGCAAGCAGCCCAGCGAGTCCGCTCTCATTTTGTGCAAAGATGACTGTTTTTCCTTCACCCTCAAGGCGGTTTACGATTCCTGTTAGATGTGTAATATCTTCATCGTCTTCGACAAACGCTTCCTTGCCGATTTTCCACCTTTGTCCTTCAAATTCAGCCACAACTCCGAATCCGGTCACCGCCTGCATTCGCTGCGGGCGATGCAATGGTCGTCCGGCTTCTTCCGCCTTCTCAGTCACTGCGCGACCGATCGGATGTTCCGACAAGCTTTCTATAGAACCAACGATCCAAAGAAGTTCTTCCTTACTATATTCTTGCAATGGGATAACATCGGTTGCCTGAGGACGTCCTATCGTTAATGTCCCCGTCTTGTCAAACGCTACCGCACGGACACCAGCCAGATTTTCCAAATGAGCCCCGCCTTTGAAAAGTACACCTTTGCGGGCGCTATTGGAAATAGCGGACAACATCGCGGGCATAATAGAAGCTACAAGCGCACATGGGGAAGCAACAACAAGAAAGACCATCGCACGATATAATGCTTCAGACCAACTCCAGCCCAGCACATAGTACGGAATGAGCATAAGCAGCAGCGTAATTCCGACCACCACTTTTGCGTATATGCCTTCAAAGCGCTCAATGAATCGCTGGGACGGCGGCATTTCACTCTGCGCTTCCTGCACAAGCCGGATAATTTTCGAAAACAGACTTGATTCGCTCTCGCTCGTTACCTCAATCACAAGTGAGCCTTCCCCGTTCAGTGTTCCGGCGTATACCGTATCCTCCACATTTTTTTCTACCGGAAGCGACTCTCCCGTAATCGAAGACTGGTTTATAGAAGACGTTCCTTCTCTAATAACGCCGTCCGCTGGAATGCGTTCGCCTGGTTTCACGATAATCTTATCGCCTACCCGTAGTTCTTCAATTTTTACCTGTTTTTCCGTTCCATCTTTATACAAACGTGCCGTTTCTGGCTTTAAATCCATAAGCGAAGCGATATCCCGGTAACTGCGCATCATCGTATAGCTTTCCAGCGCGCCACTCAGTGCAAAGATAAAGATGAGAATGGCGCCCTCGAACCAGTATCCGATGCTGGCCGCGCCTACCGCCGCAAGCAACATAAGCAAATTTACGTCAAGTTCCCGTTCATTGATTAGCGTCAAAATTCCCTCTTTCGTTTTCATATATCCGCCGACACAGTATGCCAAAATATACAAAACAAAAGACCATGTGTAAGCATTGTGCTGTATTATCCAAGCTGCAAATGTAAATACGCCACACACAACTGCAGCGATTCCTTCACCATGCCGCTTAAGCGACCGTATCCAGTCTTTTTGTTTCATATCAGATTGTACGAACATAGATGATGTACATGTCGGTTTTGCTTCATTCATCTTCGTTTCCCCCCTGATAATAAATCTCAATTTTTCTGCAGAAAGCACGAATGCTGCTGTCAGGAACGACAGCAGCATAATTCTGCGTTTAGTTAAGAATGATTTTCATTTTTGTCTCAGGCTAATTTTTTTGCTTATAGGCAATTAATTTATAATTATTATAATCTAATTTTCTCCTGCTGAAAAGCAAAAAAAAACAAAAATAGGCTATTTTTTATTGACTAAGTTCCAGCACAGCTTTATAATTGAAGATAATAATTATTTTCAATTAAGGAGTGGAGAATTTATGGACATTTATACAATTGAAGCTGCATTATTTATCGTGCTGCTTATCTCATCTCCGTTCCTTCTGTATTCATTTGCAAACGTGACAAGCGGGAAGGAAAGATAATAACATATATACATATCTTTAAAAAACGCTCTGGAACCAAAAGGTTTCCAGAGCGTTCTTCGTTTTCTACCTAGCTATCTTCATCTTTGAATCGCCAACGTATTCTTAGCCTGTCGTCCACTACCCAAGGAAAGAAGTTAGCATCCAGATATGCTTTTCAAGCGAAGAATGGATGGCAAGTAACATATCGCCTGTTACTTCATCATTTTCTTTTTCTGCCAGTTCCATACCTTCTTTCAATTCCTTGTTTATTTGCTCAAAATCGTTTACAAGCGTCTGCACCATTTCACGTGCGTCTTCCTGGTTTGTTGCTTCTTTCACGGAAGCAAGTTCAAGACATTCACGCATTGTTGCAACCGGGGCGCCTTTCAAGGCAAGCAAACGCTCCGCGAGCTCGTCAATATAACCTGCTGCTTCTGTATAAAACTCTTCAAATTTTGCATGCAAGGTGAAGAATTGGCTTCCTTTCACGTACCAATGATAATTGTGCAATTTTACGTACAATACAGTCCAGTTAGCAATTTGTCGATTCAATACCTCTGTCACATTTTTCATTGTTCTTTCCTCCTTTAATTTAATAACAATAATTATTTATTTGAAACTATTAAAATTAAATATATAATCATTATACTCTTTTGTGTAAAAATGTCAACACCTTATAGCTATTATGTTCAACTTTCAATTTCGTTATTTATTTGAAGCTTCATATTCGGAGCAGGCGGCTTCCCCGATGCAGGATAGCCCTTTGTTGAGCAAAACGGAAGCCAGATCCCAAACTTCACCTAGAGCCTAACGGCGGTTCACAAAATCCTCCCCGTGCGCTTTCTCCATCTAACTCTTTTCCTTCCATGACGGCCTGATTTAAACGTTGCAACATATAGCCAATCCCTTTGCAATCGCTAAGCGGAAAACGGTATGTATACCCATCACCGAACACCGCAGTGACCACTCTGCGGTGTTTTTTGCCACCGAGCACGACAATTTCCGAAACCGTATCCAATTCTTTTGCTTTCATCTGTGCCTGTAACTGTCTTGTACTAATAATGCCCGGACGTTTCGAATCAAACGCAAGATCATAATTTTCTGGAACAATGTCATCCGGCAACAAAAAACCATATTTAGCCGATAAAATCACCCACCGATCAAAAAAGCGTGCCGCATATCGTCGGCATGCCTTGCCGAATGGACTAATATATGCTTCATCGGCCCGGGTCGGGCCAGCGTCTGGATATTTATCCCATATTTTTCTTGCCCCGCAGGGAACAATACATAATCTTTTCATTCTCCTGTCCCTTTCTGGAATGATCTATCTTTGGTATGAATATCGAAATTGCAAAGGAAGTGTATTATAACCTACACATGTTTTTCTTTTTTGCTATACTCAAAGTAAAGTGAGAAAAATAATCATTCTTCCGTCAGAGTAAAGTTAAACAAGGAGAAGGTGGCAACTATATGAATATTAAAACACAAGCATTAGAACTGCTCAAAGCAGAAGCCAATAAAATCGAACGTTTGATCGAGGTCCAGCGCAATAATCTAACAATGCCAAAATGTCCGCTTTATGAAGAAGTGCTCGATACCCAGTTGTTTGGCCTGTCGCGCGTCATCGATTTTCTGACACGGCTTGACCTGCTAAGCAAAGAAGAAGGAAGAGAAATTCTAGACGGATTGGAGAAGCGGATTTCAGAAAAAATAGGACAGAGCCAGTAATTAAACCGTTGCATGCTTTTTTCCGCTTTCCACACGGCTTCGGGCTTTACTGGAACGAAAAAAAAACAAAAGCCCAGGAAGAAGGAGAAATTTTCATCTATCACAGATGCGATGAAGCACGGATAGATAATACGCCCTTCTTCCTGTGCGCCTTTTTCTATGAAGAGCCCTAACTTGAATACTGCTTCTTTCACACCAAACGAGTACGAGCCTTTATTTATTATCGCGAAACAGACGAAAGCGAAAGAATATACGCTTCTTCACGTAAACCTGTCATGCTGCATAACATACCGGTAAAGAACAGTGCAAACCGTTTGGTCAGAAGCGAAGCTATGATTCTGTCTGAAGAGAACGAAATATCTCTCCAGCATGTTGCAATATAAACGAAAGACACCTCGTTTCACAAAGATAAGAAGCCACTATTTCATATATATCCGAAACTACCTGCACTTTCATGCTTGTCCTTCAAAAAGATAATGATAATCAATTTCAATTATAAAACATACTTTTTCCCTTCTCAACCTAACCTGCGCATTCGGATTCGATAAAAGCTGAAAGACGACATCAACCATATTATACCATACCCAGCTTAAGTAAACATCGAAGACCTATTTTCCCCCTGTAAAAACAAGGTTTTATATTTTCACCCGGTGGTAAAAGAAACAAGGACACCTTTGTTGGCATCCTTGTTTCTTCGTGTAACGCTAGCGCTGTATGTTGCGGTTGACCGCCTCAAGAACTTCTTCCGCCGTCATTCCCTGCGCGTTGATAACGGAGGCTTTCGTTAGCATGTCTGCCATACCCATTAGATTTATATCCTGTCCGGAAACAACGCAACAATCACAGCCCGCGATGTTTGCCTCGTTCATGGCCACCACCTGATGTCCCTGGCTCTCTAGATATTGCTTCACATCTGTTAACGTATTTTCCACTGCAATTTTTGCCATGCGATTCACTCCTTTCATTGCTCCCTCCTTTATTTTGAATTGATCATTAGCAAAATATTCCCTTTTCCAGAAAAATCATCATCTCTTTCAAAAGAGAATACCAACTAGACTTGCCGCGCCAAAGCCGCAGTCCCTCAAGAAGAGTAGAACGTCCTGTAAAAATGCAGAAGACAGCAGTAAAAGAAAGCAATAACTATAAACGAACAGGAGCCGGGAAAACAGTTTTCGTTGGAAGCGCCTCCTGCTTCAACAGCAGACCATACGTTTCCGGACGACGATCACGTAAAAATTGAAGTAGATTACGCGCAAAGTCAATTTCCTTCTTGTCAATTTCCTGAATTAAAATTCCCTCTTCATCATCCAGCGACTGCATAATCTCACCCAGCGGGTTGCTGACAAAGCTTCCACCATAAAACGTCATATTCTTTTCGCGACCCACACGATTTACCGCCGCTACAAACAAACCGTTCGAAATGCCATGCGCAGAAATTGCCTTCTCCCAGGCCCGGCGGGTGCAAAGCTCCGGATGATCCGGCTCGGAACCGATCGCGGAAGGATAGAACAAAATCTCCGCACCTTGTAGCGCCAGAATTCTGGCCACTTCCGGGAACCATTCATCCCAGCAAATCCCAATACCGATTGTTCCATAACGTGTCTTATACACCGGATAACCTGTGTTTCCAGGAATGAAATAATATTTCTCATGGTACTGCGGCCCATCCGGAATATGATTTTTTCGTGTGGTACCAAGGTAAGAGCCATCCGCATCGAATACGACCGCACTGTTAAAGTATACACCGCGCCCTGCCTTCTCATAGAATGGCACAATAAGAACAACCCCTAAGCGCCCTGCCAATTCGCCCATCTTCCGCAATGTTGGGCTATCTACAGGCTCCGCAAGGTCATACCCTTTCACAGAAACCGTTTGGCCGCAATATTGCACATTGAACAATTCCTGTAAGCAAATAATTTGCGCACCTTTCATAGCTGCTTCTTCTATTTTTTCAATCGTATAGGCTACGTTTTGCTCAATATCTTCTCCGCATTTTACTTGAATCAATCCAAGGGTCACTTTTTCACTCATCTTTGTTGCCTCCTGAAATATATTGTCTATGACAAAAATGTTATACAAAAGATTATTTCAAATATTATTCCAATATTGAGAAAATATCTTCTTGCATGCAAAGATCGCTTCCCACAGTTCCTGTGTAACCGGTCGCTCTGGAACGGAATGCGGGTCACGGAAGTCTGCTTCGCAATCCATTAGCCCTTCGATTACACCTAATGTAGCAATGGGTAAGTACGGTAGGCTATATCCGCCCTCCTGAAGGATTACCAAGCGCCCATCGCATATTCTTTCAGCTAACTCCCGCACCACTTTCGCCATATAACGGAATCCCTCACGCGTGACCACCATACGGGAAAGCGGATCCATACAGTTTGGATCTTGTCCAGCGGAAATGAGCAGCAACTGCGGCTCGTATTTCTCAAGAATCGGAAGCACAAGTTGCTCAAATGCGTATTGATATCCCGCATTCCCTGTCCCGGAAGGAAGGGGAATGTTAACGTTATAACCCTCTCCCTCTCCCTCGCCAACTTCTTCAATTTTTCCTGTATTCGCCGGAAAATAGCTATCTTCATGTACAGAGATAAATAGCACGTTTTTATCATGGTAGAAAATATCCTGCGTTCCGTTTCCATGGTGTACATCCCAATCCACAATCGCCACCCGTTCCAGGCCGTATACGTCCAGCGCATACCGGGCTGCAATCGCGACATTGTTGTACAGACAAAATCCCATTGCTTGATCGCTTGTGGCATGGTGTCCCGGTGGACGAATGAGTGCATACGCCTGTTTCACTTCATTATCCATCGCAATATCAACCGCTTTCATCGCACCCCCAGCAGATAGACGGGCAATCTCTTCTGAAACAGGGCAACCATACGCTTCCGGGCCGAACACACGGAGACCTTTACGAGCTGTTTCCTTCATATTGTCGATATGACGCTGTGTATGCACACGCAGCAAATCCCTATCGGTAGCCGGTTCCGGCACAAACGTTTTCATTTTTGCCAGCAGCCCACTTTTCTCCAACATCTCCTTGATGTAGCGAACGCGAAAATGGTTTTCAAATTCCAGACCAACATTCAGCGTTTCGTTTCCTCCTACAACATACACTTGCTCACCTGTATCATGCTTTACATAATCTTCGTGGAAAACAAAACCGATTGATTTCATCCCTGTTCTCTCCTCTAGCGTAGTAACTCAGGAAACAATGGACTGATCTTCTGTTGAATCAACAGAAGATTCAACCTCTTCAAAATGGAATTGCGGCGGCTGTTTGGTAAAAAACTTCGTTAAATACAGCAGATACACAATTCCTGCTATAATCCAGGCGCTTCCCAGCATAATCGAATGTTTGTCCAGGTTCGTCCAAAGCCAAATAGTAAACCCGGAACCAATCAGCGGCAGTAATACATACAGAAAAACCCCTTTTATACCGCGCTGTTTATTGCGAATGTAATAGTGAAAAATAACAGACAGATTGACAAATGTGAACGCTACTAGCGCACCGAAATTAATAAAAGAAGCGGCTGTCGCTAAATCAACAACAAGCGCTGATAATGAAAATAAGCTAATTAGAAAAATATTGCGGGATGGCGTTTTATATTTCGGGTGTACATAGCCAAATAGTTTCTCTGGCAGTACGCCTTCCCGCCCCATAGCAAATAGCAGTCGCGCTGCACTTGCGTGCGATGACATGCCAGATGCAATCGTCGAAGTAATCATTCCTGCCAGAAACAAAGAAGCAAATAACGCTCCCCCAATGTATTGAGCAATTTCAAAAGCAGCAGAATCTACAGCTTTAAACGAAGTAAAATCCGGATACACCACTTGTGTAATGTAAGATACAAAAGTAAAAAGTGCTCCTCCAATGAATGTCACTAGGAAAATAGCTCTTGGTACTGTTTTCTTAGGTTCAATCGTCTCTTCTGAAAGCGTTGTCACCGCATCAAATCCGAGAAACGACAAGCATAGAATCGAGGCTCCGGCCAGCACAAAAGAAAACGAAACATCCTGATTATAAAAAGGTAACACAGAAAACAGCGTGCCCAGCCCCATTCCATTTGTAATTCCTTTTACGGCTAAGGCCACAAAAATTACGGTCACAAGAAATTGAAATAAAACAAGCACTCCGTTGACTTTTGCCGTCATTCGAATCCCCAAAATGTTGATCCCCGTAATCATGGCGATAAACAAAATAATCCAGATCCACGATGGAACCGAAGGAAAGGCAGCCGATAAGAAAATGCCAGATAGCAGAAAATTAATCATCGGCAAGAAAAGATAATCCATCAATACAGACCAGCCAACCAGAAATCCAAGATGAGGGCTGATCGTTTTCTGTGTATACGTATAAGCTGAACCTGCAACAGGATATGCTTTTACCATCTTTCCGTAGCTATATGCAGTAAATAGCATAGCAAGAAGGGCTACTATATAAGCAGCTGGAACCATGCCATGTGTCGTCTGCGCCGCAACTCCATACGTGGAAAACACGGTCATCGGAGCCATGTAAGCGAGACCGAGAATAACAAGCGGAAACAACGTTAATGTTCTACGAAAATGAGGTGCCTGCTTGTTAGACATACACATCCCCCCATCTTTTATTCCTTTTCATATAAACCCTCCTCTCAATTTTTACATAATTTCTTAAATACAAATTTTATGCCAATATAAAATTTATTGAAAATAATAAAAACAGGCTGTACAATGAAGAAAATCAATGAAAAAAATCATTATATATTCAAATTAAAGAGGGAATCTCGTTAAAAAATAGTTAAAAATCACAGGATAATGAAAAAAATCATCAGATGAATTTTTTCATTATTGTGTATAGTAGGAGGATTTTAAAAAATGATAGAAAATATGAAAGTTAATTATCATTGGAGACTACATACTATAACAAAATCAAATGAACCTCTTTTCAGCTTAAATCAGCTGGAACTTTTGCGTACATTTTTTAATGAAGAAACGCTCCATCTTCTGAAAAACATCATTCAGCAACAAGTAAACACACTGCATGAAAATGAAATTGTACAATTGAAAATATCCTCCTTTGAATTTCTGATTATAAAAGAAAAAGATAAAATATTACTGGCAATATCAAAGGACAAAGAAACAGTGCAGTATGCCAGCACAGAAAACGAAATTTCAACGATAGAAACTTCTTTTATTGCCCATTCAGCAAAAATGAAACAAATAATGGAAATTATCAAAAAAGTATCCTACGTTGATTCCACCATCCTGCTGCTTGGTAAATCCGGGGTAGGAAAAAGTATGATCGCTAAACTCATCCACAAGTACAGCAGCCGTTCAGACAAAAACTTTGTTTCTGTGAACTGTGGTGCTATCCCTGAACCACTAATGGAAGCAGAATTGTTCGGGTATACGCATGGTAGCTTTACGGGGGGACAGCGGGGAGGAAAAAAAGGAATCTTTGAATCAGCAAATGAAGGTACTGTTTTTCTTGACGAAATTGGTGAACTTCCTTTGAATCTTCAAGTGAAGTTGCTTGAAGTTCTACAAGAAAACTGTATTCGCCCTATTGGCTCAGCTAAATTAGTCCCCATCAATGTCCGTGTTATCGCCGCTACGAATCAAAATTTATTGGAACTTGTCCAACAAAAAAAATTCCGGGAAGACCTGTATTATCGGCTTAATGTCGTTCCAATTGAAATTCCTTCATTGAAAGAAAGAAAGGAAGACATTGTATATTTAGCGCGTCATTTTCTGAACAAACTGGTGAAAAAATACGGCATTTTTAAAACGTTTCATCCAGATGTTGAAGACGTTTTTACACAATATGAATGGCCAGGGAATGTAAGGGAATTAGAAAACATAATCGAAAGAATCTTTATTACAACCGAGGACAATGAAATCCAGCTTACACATTTACCTCCATTCTTTCATTCTTTAAGTACAAAATATACTGAGCCATATCAGAAAAGCGAAATTATACCTTTAAAGGAAGCAAAAAAAAGGCTGGAAAAAGATTTAATTACAAGAGCGTACGAACTTTACAAAAGCACATACAAAGCGGCACAAGCATTAGGGGTCGATCAATCAACGATCGCCAAAAAGCTAAAAGAATTTCGTAATGAAGGAAGGTAAAACAATATCATGCTAACGATTGCACTGGCACAGTTAAAAGGAATTCCATTCGATAAAAAATCCAACCTTACCCGTACCATTTCAACAATACAAATGTGCAAAGAAAAAGGCGTGGATTATGTTCTATTTCCAGAATTGTTTCTGTCAGGGTACTTCATCCAAGATCAGATTCAAAAGTTAGCGGAAACAGCAGAGGGAGAAAGCATTCAAATCATTCAAGAAAAAGCAAAAGAAGCCGGTATCGGTGTGATTATTGGTTTCCCCGAATTTTATAAAAATCAATATTACAATTCTGCCGCCTTTATCGGGAAAGATGGGAGCTTGAAAGGGGTATATCGAAAAGTTCATCTCTTCGATAAGGAAAAAGAATTTTTCACCCCTGGTGAAGAGTTCCCTGTTTTCCGCACAGAAGCCGGAAACATCGCCATCATGATGACTTTTGATGTGGAGTTTCCTGAGATGGCAAGAATTTATGCAATGAATGGAGTAGAGATGATTATGGTGCTAAACGCGCACAGCGTTCCTTATGAGCCGCACCAAGAAGTCTTTTTACGGGCCCGGGCATTAGAAAACCAAATATTTATCGCGGCAGCCAACAAAGTAGGTCTTGAAGGAATGACGCTGTATTTCGGGGAAAGCGCCGTAATCTCTCCTGAAGGCAACTTCTTGACTAGAGGCGGAAACAACGAAGAACTTCTCATCACATCCGTTAATCTGAACGATGTGTATAAAGTAAGAGATGAGCAGCCTATGAAGTATCTTGATAATCGAAAAAATGCATTATATCGAGCTCATGGTCTATTATGAAAAGCACGTTGCTTTTATCCAGAAATTCTTTATACTACACAGGGGGATATTTTTATATCTTTAAAAACTCACTGGGTAAAAAACGAGGAGAATTTCATAGAAAGAAAGGAAGAGATTTTTTTGCATAAAGTTCGTCGTAATGTTACAGGTGCTCTGTTGCTTGCCGGAGCGATAACCCTATTCGCCGGGTGCAGTGAACAAACAGCGGCTACGTCTTCTGAAACACCAAAAACGCCACCCACCTCTTCAGCGTCCAAGTCCAGCGGCTATTCTTCAGAACCTGCCGCTTCAAAAAATCCAGCAAAAAATGAAACTGTAAATGCAAACAACAAGGCTGTGCAAGTCGTCGCCAATCCAGACAATATCGCCGTGTTGGTCAACAAACAATGGATGCTTCCAGACGGCTATAAACCTTCCGATTTGGTAGAACCAAATGTTCCGTTTATTTTTAAAGAAAAACTAGAAAAGCGGCTCATGCGTAAAGAGGCGGCGCAAGCTTTAGAAAAGCTATTCGCCGGTGCGAAGAAAGACGGAATCCACCTGAGCGGCGTCTCCGGCTACCGTTCCTATAAGACGCAAACAGCACTGTTCAACCGCTATATCAAAACCCACGGAGAAGAAGCAGCGCGAAAATTCAGCGCGGCGCCGGGTCACAGTGAACATGAAACAGGGCTTGCCATTGACGTCTCTGGCAGCACCGGCAAATGTGCGGCCGAAGATTGCTTCGCTAATACTCCCGAAGCAAAATGGTTGGCCAAACATGCCCCAGAATACGGCTTTATCATTCGTTATCCAAAAGGTAAAGAAGCAATCACCGGATATAAATACGAACCCTGGCACATCCGTTATGTAGGGATAAACATTGCCAAGGAAATCGCAAGCAAAAATATAACGTTAGAAGAATACGTACAACATATGATACTCGTATCAAAATGATGGAATACAAGGCTGTTGATGAATCATGGTGTCAACACAAAAATCTTGGATAATCAACAGCCTGACTTATCCATCAAAACAATCCCGTCTTTCCCCTTCTTGTCACAAGCGCAGTCATTATCCTGCTTCCACCCTAAACGCTTCATAAAAACGCTTACTTATTGACTTTTTTGAAAAATCCGCAGAATCAATCGCCCTTCTTCGTCCGTATAAACATCAAATGTACTTCCGATAACCCCATATAATTCCGGCGGAATAATAATATAGCCATCTTTTGTTGTCTCCCCGATAAACATCTTTTCACTCATCATATCGCACCTCCCGATACTTTGATAATTAGTCATGAAGTAACGATTTACCTGCAATTTCACGAAAAATCTTACAAAAAAATTTAAAAAATAACAAGGAAAAGCGAAAATTTGCCAAACACTTATATAACAAACTGAATCAGAAAGGTTGTGAACTACCCACCACTTAAAACCTTACGGTTTTTGAAGTGGGGGCTTCTCGACTTATCGTTGCTTTTAGTAGCCAACGAAAACTGACCGAGCTATCCCTCTCGTTCCAAGAGTTCTTTTTGCTATGCTAACGCTAATAAGCGCAATCCTTCATGTTTGATGTTGATAGAAGCGTTCCAGTCTCTGTCTGCCATAAAACCACAATCACAGCGAAAGGTGCGCTCAGAAAGAGATAGAGACTCCTTTACTTGACCACAACATGAACAAGTTTTTGATGATGGAAACCCCTTATCTATTTTGATAAACTTTTTCCCTTGCTCCTCTAACTTGTATTGGAGAAGTGTCGTGAACATGCCCCATGCATTATCAGCAACGCTTTTACCGAAATTGAGGGCTTGTGACATTCCTTTCATGTTGAGGTCTTCGATAACCACACAATCATACCGTTTCGCTAATTTATGTGATTCCTTATGAAGAAAGTCCTTACATTGGTTTGCAATCCTTTCATGTAGCTTCGCTACTTTCAGACGTTGTTTGTGCCAACGATTAGAGCCTTTCTTTCTGCGTGATAGAATACGCTGTTCCT